>OKSB01004271.1_pt1 | contig 10401 bp, 8 predicted proteins | sample 1601171 | NCBI WGS metagenome assembly OKSB01 (sample SAMEA3541496, study PRJEB24748) | human gut metagenome | biome: human gut; feature: human-associated habitat; material: faeces | place: China | collected 2012 | reverse complement strand
CTCCTGACATTTAGTGATCATGTCAGGTCCAACTTTTTGTCCGCACCTCCTTTTTTGCTTTCTTATACCAAAAAAGCCCTCATGCAAGTGAATGCACAAGGGCAAAAATGATGTCAGTTCCTTATATAGACGACGCCTTCCATAATGCGCCGGGCTGTGCGCTGGACGGCGACGCTGGTTACATCCAGTGTGCCGTTTGTTTCTTTGAAGTGCGGATAGAGGGTCATGACGCCGCTGGGGTGGCCGATGCGGACGGCGGTCGTGTCCTTTGGCAAGGGGCCTAAGGTCTTTTCTACGATGCCACCGGGCAGGCGGGCTGCTACGGCCAGGGCTGTCGCTGCTGTGAGGGGGCTGGCTTTATGGCACTTGAAGACGGAGATGACGCGGACGCAAAGGTCCATGTCGCTGGCGGCGACGGGCTGGCCGGCTATATCCGTATACGCAGCCGGAGCTGAAAAAACGCCGACTTTTGGGATGCCCGGCGAATTGGCACTGGCGTCGGCCAGGTCCTTGGCGAAGCCCAGCTTCACGGCCGCCGTGGCGCGGATTTTTTCCAAGAGCGCAGCGGCTTTTTCCTTGGCGTCGACGGCTGCCGGCAGTTCCGTACCGGTAAGGCCGACATCACTGGCCCGGACGAGGACGAAGGGATTGGACACATCGAGAAGCGTCGCTTCTATTTCCCGGCCATCAATAGTCAGGACATCCAAGGCCTGGCCTGTGGGCAAGAGTTGCCCCGTTTTGGCACCGCCAGGCTGCAGGAAGTGGACCTGGAGCTCCGCCGCTGTGCCGTCGATTCCGGCAATGTGGCAGTCCCCGTCTTGGGCGAAGGTGTGCGTCGCCGCATCAATAGGGACAGTGACGTTGATGTACTTATCCGTATTGCGGTTTAGCATGCGTACGGTAGTGACAGGTTCGACGACGGGCACCAGCCCTTCTTCTACGGCAAAGGGCGCTACAGCCGAGGTCATGTTGCCGCAGTTGGCCTTGTAGTCGACCTGGTTTTTGCCGACGATGACCTGGCCGACGAGGTATTCAATATCTACGTCCCGTACGTCGCTTTTCCAGACGACGACAATCTTATTGTTGGACGACACGGTCCCGCCGAGGCCGTCGATCTGCTTCGGGTCGGGATTGCCCATGACCTGAAGGAAAATGCTGTCCCATTCTTTCGGGTCAGCAGGTAAATCGTTACGATGAAACAGGCAGCCCTTGCTCGTGCCGCCACGCATATATACAACATTAAACTTTCGCATGGAAAAGCCTCTTTTCTATGAGTATCACGTTATTTCTGCTGTAGTCATGTACTACATCCGCATTATAGCACGAATGACGGCGACAAAAAACACGGCGGCCTGGGTCGTCGTGTTTTTTCTCTGCATCTTCCCTAACTCTCGTCCGTATCGTATTGGATGAAAAAACTCCACTGGTGATAGTTTTCGAGATACGTCAGGTCCAGAAGCATGTCTTTTTTCTTGTACATGTAACACTTTTGTGCCGAGTCCTTGTACTCTTCCATACCTGTTTTTTCCCAGCCTGCAGCCTGCAGCTGCTTGTCAAAATAGGCTACGACAGCCGGTTCATCCAGCGGATACGTATAGATGGCGCTAAACCAGATGCGTTCTACCTTGCGCGCTTCGTATTCCTGTATCAGCTGGGCCCCGGCCGGCTGTTCGATCGCGTTGTAGGCAGCGCGCAGGTTTTCTTCCCGCTGCTGGACGCTGGGGAAAAATCCCAACAGGATATGGGCTACGACAATAAGACAGACGCAGGACATAAAGGTAATAATTTTTTTCTTTTTGCTCACTCGCATAGGCGCCCCCCCTCGCCATAACAGACAAAACGAAACTATCCTTTTCTGTACGTTGCTATGAGAAGCAGGACGAGCGCTGCCATTGTCGTCCCCGTAAGGACGAACAGCGCGGGCACGGAGTATCCCAGCCGGTCACCTGTATGCCTACCCACGGCAGTACCAAGAGGACTGCAGCATACATGCGGCGGAAGAAGCGGTAGAAAGCGGACAGCCACGCCGACAGGAGCAGCGTTTGCCCGGCAATATATAGCAGGTTTCGCAGTGCCGCAAACAGCACGGCAGCCGGCATAGCTTGCGGCCCCTTTGTCAGTACAATCCAGGTTTCATTGTCGGCTACGATGAGCCAGATAAGAGCCAAGGCCAGGGCTGCCAGCACGTGCAGTACAAAGCGGAGAATACTCGTCTTTCCCGTTAGAGACAACTGGCTGTGTCGTTTGGTACAAAGGAGCAAAATGAGAAAAATAATACCAAAGCGCAGGGCCATTCCCACGTGGTCCACATTGAGCGCTGCCATGTCTACCTCCTGCAACGGAAAAAGATTCCTAACACTATTATTATAACCTGCTTTTCTTATAATATCCAATCTGTTTTAAGAATGGATTGCACTTTTTCTCTGTTTTTTTCTTTATATTTTCCTGTTCGTCCGGTAGTTTTCGAAAAATATGGTTGTGTATACAAAAAAGCAGCGTTTGTCTCGAAGGACAGACACTGCTTTTTCTTCCATGGTTATGTTTATCACTTTTTGGCATATATACTGGGCACGCCGTCTACGTCGGCACATTTCGTATTGCACGTCGGCGTGCTGCACGACCAGACGGTACCGTTAGGGCCGCTGTGGGCTTCGAAGTGGCCGGTCTTACACAGGGGACAGGGATAGACACCATCGGCTGCTACCGGTCTCGCCAGAGTCGGTGCTGGTGCAGCCTGGCCGGCTTTCGCAGCTGTCCCCTTGCCCGCACGGGCCGCACGGGGTTTGGCTGTCTTTTTGGCGGTCGTGCCGGCTCCTTTGGCAGCTGCCTGGGCCGTCGTCCCTGCCCCTGCCGCAGTGGCTGCGTCTATGCGCAGGGTGCCACGGCACGCAGGATAGTTACTGCAGCCGTAGAAGTCGCCATACTGGCTATGGCGCCGTACCATAGGGCTGCCACACTGCGGGCACTTGGGCGCATCCGGATCCGGCTGGGCCTTGCGGCGCGGCGCCGCCTTTTGCGTCCCGTCTGCACTACTGCTGGCGGCCGGGCTGGAACCATCGAGACGGACGACAGTACGGCAATGGGGATAGCGGCTGCAGCCGTAGAAGTCACCGTACTGGCTGTGCCGCCGCACCATGGGACTGCCGCACTGCGGGCACTTGGGCGCATCTGCGTCGGCGCTTTCCATGTGGCTCGCACCGGCTGCTTCGATAATCAGTTGCAGGAACGCCACCTGATCGTGCAGGAAGGCGTCGAGGCTGTCCTTGCCTTCACTCATTTTATAGAGCCGGTCTTCCCAGACAGCCGTTTCATCAGGATAGACGAGGGCTTCCGGCAAGGCATCGATGAGCATGTACGCCTGGTCCGTAGGCTTGAGGTACTTCTTCTTCCCTTCTTCCGTGAGGAAATGGCGGGCAATGAGCTCGTTAATGATCGTCGCCCGCGTCGCTTCTGTGCCGATGCCTTGTACTTCCTTCAATTTCTTCTTCAGGGAATCGTCCTTGACGTATTTATAAATTTCCTTCATGGCCGCCAGGAGGGTCGATGCCGTAAAGCGGGCCGGCGGCTTTGTCTGTTTCTCTTCTATGCGGCCTTCTTGATACCGGGCCGGATCGCCCTTGCGCACGACGGGCAAGGTCTTGCTTTCGTCTTCGTCGTCCTGTTTCTTGTCGCCGCCGTAGAGGTCGCGCCAGCCCATTTGCGTAATCGTCCTGCCGTGGGCGACGAAGCCTTCACCGGCAGCGGCAATGTCGATACGCATTTGGTCGTATTCGTAATCAGGGTAAAACTGGGCGATGTAGGACCGGGCAATGAGGTAATATACGTGCTGCTGCATAGACGTGAGCTGGGCGAAGTTGCAGGCGACAGTCGTGGGGATGATGGCGTGGTGGGCCGTAATCTTGCTGTCGTTCCAGGCACGGCTCTTGCGCTTGCCGTCGGCCTGGCCGGCCCATTCGCCTAAGTGGCCGGCCGGGATTTGCGCCAGGTTGCCCAAAATTGCGGGAATGTCCTTGCGCTGGTTGAGGGGCAAATATTCGCAGTCCGAACGGGGATACGTCGTGAGCTTTCGTTCGTAGAGCTGCTGGGCCGTATCGAGGACCTGCTGCGGACTGTAGCCGTAGCGTTTCCCTGCCAAGACCTGGAGGGACGACAGGGATAGGGGCAGCGGTGGCGGTTCCTTCTTTTTCGTCTTTTTCTGCCCGGCAATGACGCCGTCCGGTGCGGCAGCCAGTCGGGCTAAGACGGCTTCCGCCTGGGCCTTGTCGATAACGTGGTTATCTGCGTCCAGGCCGGCCTGCGTATCCTTGGGCTGCCACTGGGCCGTAATGGTGCCCTTTTCGTGGAGAAAATCGGCTTTTACAACGTAGTACGTCACCGGTGTAAAGGCATCGAGCTCGCGCTGGCGCCGCACGACGAGGGCCAAGGTCGGCGTCTTTACGCGGCCTACAGGGAGTACGCCCCGGTGTCCCTGCCGTCTGGCGGCGAGGGTAAAGGCGCGGGAGGCGTTCATGCCAATGAGCCAGTCGGCGCGGCTCCGGGCCAGGGCCGATTCCTTGAGGTGCAGGAAGTCCCGGTTATCGCGGAGATCGGCCAGGGATTCGCGAATGCTCTTTTCGTCCAAGGCGTTGAGGAGAATCCGTTCGACAGGCTTTTTGTTGCCTACGTAGTCGAGGATTTCATCGATGAGGAGCTGCCCTTCCCGGTCCGGGTCGCCGGCGTTGACGATGCGGTCGGCTTCGCCAATGAGTTTTGCAATGACCTGGAACTGGTCCTTGCTGTTCGGGCTGATGAGGAGTTTCCAATCCGTAGGAATAATGGGTAAATCGGCAGCATTCCAGCGTTTATATTTCGGGTCGTAGTCCTCCGGTTCTGCCTGTTGGAGGACGTGGCCATAGGCCCAGGTAACGGTACCGCCGCCAGTGGTAATGAAGCCCTGGCAGCGCTTGCGCGGGCCTGGCAGGCATTGGGCCAGTTCACGGGCCATGCTCGGTTTTTCGGCAATAAATAGTAACACGCGTCTTTCCTCCTAACGTGATAATCGCAAAACAGGTAGTGCCTATACTACACCAAAGAGACCGGAAAAACAAGAGACGGGCACAGGGGCTTTGCAGGTGTGCAAAAAAGGCCTCTGTCCCGTCCACTGTGGTTCGGCTAGGCTGAAGAAGTATGACTGCCTGCACGCGTTGGCGCAGGGCTGGGCCTACGAAAGGGCCCGTACTTCCGGGGTCTTACTCCCGTTCGACGTCGTCGTGCGGGTAAATCTGTTCGGCTGCTTCGTGCTGGATTGTAACCTTGGCCAAATTGCCCGCAGCACGGATGGTCTTGACAAAGGCCGGGGGAATGAGCTCCGCCGGCAAGGACTGGCCTATAAGACGGCCTAAGATGACGCCTTTATTGCTATAGAGCCAGGCGAAATAATAGATGTAGAGGGCCTTGTGATTGCGGGGATTGACATTCCACAGGCGGCGCGGCGGGTAGTCGTGATAGTTGACGTCGAGCTTGCGGCACGCCCGTTTCAGCATATCTGTCGACGCCCGGGCGTGTTCGCCATTGACGGCGTCGATAATGTGGTCCAAATCACGGCGATGGTTGTGGTCGATCATAGTCTTGGCCAAATCCATTTCAAAGCAAATGCCGTCTGTAAAGTACGTGTACGGTTCCCGTTCCCTGCCGTTTTTCACGTCGGCGTCATAAAGGACGACCGTAGGAATACGGAAGAATTCGAGCAATTTGCGGATTTTCGAGATGGAGCTTTCGCCGCGGGCGTTGATGAGGCAAATGCCGTAGTAGTCAAAGGGCAGGCCCAGGGTCGTGCCGAAGAGGCTGAAGCAGCCGTATTCCGTTTCGCCTTCGACGATGATGACGCTCCGCGAATAGAGGGCTTCTTTGACTTCCGGGAAGTGCATGATCAGATGCTTTTCGATTTCTTCATTGAAATGGAACTTGGCCCCGCAGGCGGCGCGGACCTGGCCATAATCGTCACGGTAGAAGCGGACGATGTTGCGGTAATCGTCGACGAGGGAGTCTGTCGAATGGGTAACGACGAACATCTGGCCGCGCAGGCCGTCGATGTGGAAAAGTCCTTTCAGGAGCTCTACAAACTGGGGATCTTCGTTGTTCAAGAGCCGTTTGTAGTAGTTCAGGACCGACCGCTGCATGTATGGGTGCAAGTGGATTTCCGGTTCGTCAATGGATGTAATGAGGGGCAGCCAGCGGTGGCCGGCCTGGTCGACGATGAGCGTGTGTTCCAGCGGTACGGCCTTGCTTTCGCAAATGAGGTAAATCTGCGTAATGATTTCCAGGGCAACGACGGATATGAATTTCATATTATCTGCCCGGGGACGGTCTTCACGGCTGAGGAAACACGACAAGAGGAAAATGTCAACGTAAAAGGATGAATCGAGACTGCCGTAGCGCGCTTCGTGGTTGATGAAGGCCTTCAGTTCCGGTGAGAACGTGTCGAGCTGCTTGCTCCCCCATTTGGTCAGCATCCGTTCGAGAGCCCTGTAAACCCGGGCCGGCGCTACGCCTTCTTCAGCCATGCTGGCCGAGTAGGAAATGTAGCGGATGCGGCGGATCACATCGAGAGGCAGTTCTTCTTCCGTATCGACGTCGTACAGGCGGGGATATACTTCTTCTACCCGTTTTTCCATGCGCACGCGGATGCTTTCACGATGCTCTTCCGGCAGGTCATAAAAGTATTCGTTCAGGGAATCGAGCAAGACCAGCTCTACGGTGACGATCAAGGGCACGTCCGGGTCGGCGTAGTCGTTTTCCGTAATGCCGCTGCCTTCGCTCATGAGCTTTAAGAGGCGTAAGAAACCGCTCTTGCCGATGGCGTTTTCACCGACGAGATAGTTGGCCTTGTCGTGAAAGGTCATTTCTACGTCCTTAAAGTTGCGGTAATTTTGTATGCGAATATAGTGTATGTACATAAGGTTCACTCCTTTAGGAGCAGGGTGCCGCCTCGTTTCGTGTGAGGCGCTTTGATAGCTGCCGTTTCCCGGCCGGAGTACACAGCCCCGGGCCGGATGTTATTGTTCTATTATATCATATTCGACATAGGCAGCGCATTTCCTTTTTTCCGTTCCCTGGCCTTATCCTGCAGGAGCGCTCAGGTGGTTACGCTTGATGCGATTTTTCGTAGGCCAGCGCCCGGGCGGCACACGTGCGCAGGGTCTGCGTTTCTCCAGGCCGCAGGTGATCCACTGTAAGGGGAATGACCTGTTCCCGCAGGATGTCATCCGGGGCCTGGACGAGTGTTTCCGGCGCCAGGAGGTCTGTCAGCTCTTCTACTTCCGCTATGGCTTCGCCTTGGGACCAGTCGTGGCGGCGGTTGCAGGGACAGGCATCCTGGCAGGCATCGCAGCCGCAAATCCACGTGCCGAACTGGCCAGCCTCTAAATGGGGCGGTACCTGGCCCTGGCCGAAGGTGGTCCAAAAGGAGACGCATGACAAGGGATTCATCATATAGGGCGCGCACAGGGCGTGGGTCTTGCAGGCATTTTGGCAGCACATGCACGTATCCGCACAGGGACGCAGGCTGCACTGCTGGCGGTACGTCACGTCAGCGTCGATGAGATAGCCTTCGAGATCGTAGTACGAACCTTCTTCGCCGTAGAAGAAATTATTCTTGCGGAAAATCCCCAGGCCGGCGGCGACGGCGGCGTAGCGCAGGGGCAGGATGTGAGACGGCGCGTTCGCTTCTCCTCCTGCAATGCGCAGGCCTTGCGCCTGCAGCCACACTGTAAACTGCTGCTTTTGCTCATGCCGCGGGCTGTCCGGGACGGCGTCAGCGGCGAGGAAAAAGGCCTTGGCGTATTTTCCCTGGAAGGACTGGGGGAAGCGGTACTTGCCCAGCCAGGTCGTGCAGATGACGACGGATTTAGCCCAGGGATAGCGTTCTTTTAATTCTGTAAAGCGTTCCATGTTTGCATAGACGGCCTTGCTGGCGGGGATCTTTTCCTGCCGTTCCCGGAGCCGTGCGGCGTACCCGTCCAGATCGGACACGGGAATGACGCCACAATTATCGTAGCCGTATTCTAAGGCTGCCGCGTGGATGGCAGCGCCTGTCAGGGTAGTCATATTCTAGCCTTCCTTTGCTGATATTCCCGGTATGTTGCCAAGAGCTGTTCTTTCAGCTTCTCTATATAGGAAGCGTCTGTACTCATGCGGTACAGCAGCAGGTTCCCTTCGTAAATGGCAAAGAGACGGCCTGCCAGGCTGTCTGCCTGGTCCGATGGAAGGCCTGAGGACATGAGGACCTGCCCGAAGAGGCCCTGCATTTCCTCCATAGCTTCCATATATACGCCGGCAATGGCCTTATGGGAAAAGGCCAGTTCCATACCGACGACGGCAATGGGACAGCCGTAATGCTCGCCTTTTCCAGCACCTTCCAGCATGGCTCCGGTAAAGTGCGTGACGAAGGTTTCCCAGTCTGCGTCTGCCGCAAAGCCGGCAAGCCATTCGTAGACGACGCGGTGATAGTAGCCCACGACGGCAACGGCCAGGTCTTCCTTGGATTTGAAATAGAAATAAAAGGAACCCTTGGTCAGCTTCGCTTCCTTTAGGATTTCGCTCAAACCAGTAGCGGCGTAGCCGTTACGCCAGAAGAGGCGGCCGGCACAGGCGATGAGATGTTCTTTTGTTGCTTCTCCTTTTTTCATATGCGTACCTCCTTAAATTAAAATAAACCAATCGGTCTATTTTTGTCAAGGGAAAAACAAAAGAAGGACTTTGCCTTTCGTGACGGGCATGCCTGCCTCAGGGCCGATATAGCCCAAGCCGAGGACGGCACTGCCATCGCTGCTAACGGCGACCGTGCTGCCCCTGCCCGTATGGAAAGGCCTTTTACAGGCACGGAAATCAATCCAGCAAAAAAAGGCTGCGCAAAAGGGAGATCCTTAGTACGCAGCCGGTTACAGCTATTACATATTTAGTTTTAGCGGTTATAGATGCGGCAGAGCTGGGAAAGCCAGCGGGCCGTGTCCAGGCGGAGCTGGCCATCTTTGAGCTGCCAGCGCCAGTTGCCGGTGGCAGTGCCGGGGATGTTCATGCGGTCCCCGGCCGGCAGGGCCAGGGCGTCCTGAAGGGGCACGATGACCGTTTCTGCCCGGCGGCTGTAGAGGTATTCAATGAGGGCACCGGTGATTTCCGTGCCGCTCGTGTCGTCGTCCATGTGCAGCATGCGGCAAAGGCGGTGGCGCTGGTCGTCGTCCAGGTCGTTTTCGTACCAGCCACGGGTCGTGTTGTTGTCGTGCGTACCCGTGTAGGCCAGGCAATTGGGTTCCGTGTCGAAGGATGTGAGCCCGTCAGCGCCTTCCATGAGGTGGAATTGCAAAACCCGCATACCAGGCAGATGGAAATGCGTGCGCAGGTCGCACACTTCATCGGTAATGATGCCCAAGTCTTCGGCGACGATGCGCACGTTGCCCAAACGGTGCCGTACTTCTTTGAGGATTTCCGCACCGGGTGCTTTGACCCACTTTCCTGCACGGGCCGTCTTGGCGGTAGCAGGAACGGACCAAAAGGCTTCCAGGCCGCGGAAGTGATCGAGGCGGACTTCGTCGACGAGGCGGAAGGTATAACGGAAGCGCTGTACCCACCAGTCGTAGTGATCCTTTGCCATGCGGTCGTAATCATACAGGGGATTGCCCCAGAGCTGGCCGTCGGCACTGAAATAATCCGGTGGCACGCCGGCAACGCTCGTCGGCTGTCCCTTTTCATCCAGGGCAAAGAGCTCCTGATGGGCCCAGCAGTCGGCGCTGTTGTGCGCGACGAACATGGGAATATCGCCGAGGATAGAGACGCCGTTGCGGTGGGCGTAGGCCCGTACATCCTGCCACTGGCGATAGACGATGTACTGGAGGAACTTGACGTGAGAAATAGTACCGGACAAGGTCTTTTGGTAGTATTCTATAGCCTCTTTCCGGCGCATGCGGATATCGTCTGGCCACTGGCTCCAATCGCGGCCGCCGTAGAAATCACTGACGGCACAGAAGAGGGCGTAGTCGTCGAGCCAGTATGCATTATCGTGGCAGAACTGGTTAAAGGGTGCCCAAGGAATGGTCATGTTTTTGTCGTGGGACATATCCCACAAGGCGGCGCTGCGGCATTTCCATTCGTCGTCCCAGGTCTTGGCCTGGGCGGCTTCTGCCTGATACTGGCTGTAGCGTTCGTCCGAGAGCCAGCCGGCCCGGTTGAGGAAATCGAGGGAAATGAGCTTTTCGTTGCCGGCAAAGGCCGACCGCGACAAGTACGGCGAGTCGCCTAAGAGGGGCGGCGTAAGAGGCAGGATTTGCCAGAGCGTCTGGCCTGCTGCCTTGAGAAAATCGACGAAGCGGTAGCGATTTCTTGTGCAGTTCTTTTTGTTCCAAGAGCAGAAGACATTTCATTGTACCA
>OKSB01004256.1_pt1 | contig 10438 bp, 5 predicted proteins | sample 1601171 | NCBI WGS metagenome assembly OKSB01 (sample SAMEA3541496, study PRJEB24748) | human gut metagenome | biome: human gut; feature: human-associated habitat; material: faeces | place: China | collected 2012 | reverse complement strand
ATATTAACAGCTGTAGATACAGGTTCACCATTTAATGCAGCTACAATTCCTTGCTGCGTCCAGCTTTATTTCTATAGGGGTTTCCAGTGGCAGCGGTTCCGTTTCCACGTAGTTGTCGTGCAATGTTACCTCGCAGCCGCAGAGCGACAGCAGGATTAAAAGTGATAGATAATGTAATTGTTTTTTCATAGTAGTATTATTGATTGTTTCTATTTCTCTTTATCCGAATAGTGCTCTGAATGCTTCCTCTACCTTTCTTACCGGTATTAGTTCTATCTTGAGTTTCTTCGTATCAATTCCTTGTAAATTGTATTTCGGCAGTACAAACCGTCTGAATCCCAGCTTCTCCGCCTCACCAATCCTTTGCTCAATTCTATTCACCGGACGGATTTCGCCGGACAAACCTATTTCCCCTGCCATACAGACTTCCGGTTCGATAGCCGTATCCATATTGCTGGAAAGTATAGCGCTGATAACCGCCAGGTCTATTGCCGGATCATTCACCTTCAGTCCTCCGGCAATATTGAGGAACACATCTTTCTGTGCCAACTTGAAACCTACCCGTTTTTCCAGCACAGCCAGTAGCATATTCATTCTCCGAAGGTCAAATCCCGTGGCCGAACGTTGCGGATTGCCATATACCGCACTGCTTACCAATGCCTGTGTCTCAATCAAGAACGGGCGTATCCCTTCTATAGCCGAAGCTATCGCTATGCCACTCATCCCTTCATGATCCTGGCTCAGCAATAACTCCGACGGATTACTGACTTGCCGTAATCCATCCTGACGCATTTCATAAATACCCAATTCCGCTGTACTGCCGAAACGATTCTTGATACTACGCAGAATACGATACATATAATGCTGGTCACCCTCAAACTGCAACACCGTGTCTACGATATGTTCCAGAACTTTCGGTCCGGCAATGCTGCCTTCCTTATTGATATGCCCGATAAGCAATACCGGGGTATGCGTTTCTTTGGCAAAGCGCAGGATACTTGCCGAACATTCGCGCACTTGTGCGATGCTTCCCGGGGAGGATTCAATGCTTTCCGTAGAAATAGTCTGTATAGAGTCGATGATCACCAACTCCGGACGGGTATTCTTGATGTGAACAAAAATCTGTTCCAATGACGTTTCACAAACGATGAGGCAATCTGTGGAATTGTGCGATAACCGGTCCGCACGTAATTTCAACTGACGGGCACTTTCCTCACCCGATACATAAAGAACGCGCTTTTCAGGGATATGAAGCACAGTTTGTAGTACCAAAGTAGATTTACCGATTCCCGGTTCTCCACCAATCAACACCAGAGAACCTGGAACCAATCCGCCTCCCAGCACCCGGTTCAACTCTTCATCATGCAAGTCGATACGCGGTTCATCATCCGCTTCTATTTCACTGAGAACGATGGGTTTTGGCTTTTCTGTCTCAATCCCGGATACCGGACGTTTGTTTACGACTTCTTTTCGTATCACTTCTTCCACATACGTGTTCCACTCTCCGCACGACGGACATTTGCCTACCCACTTCGGAGACTCTTGTCCGCAGTTGCTGCACACATAAACCGTTTTTTCTTTTGCCATAAGGAAATCTACTTGCTGAATGATTTGTCAAAGATACGAATTTAGCTGTTTACGAGGCAGAAAAACAGGACAATTTATTCCACTTCGTACCTCCTTTATACCTCCTTCGTACCCTCTTCGTATCTGCTTCGCTATTTTCATCCTTCTATAGAAGCGAAGGAAATGCGAACCGGGTACGGCTGAAAAGAGCTTTTGACCAGAACTGTTCAGGCATCAAGTTTTATGAATAGTCCGAAAATTTTTCGGGCTGACAGAGTATTTGTAGAGCTTAAATTGTGGATTATAACAGATTAGAACAGCGAGAAAGCATATTGTGGAGTATTGTGTTATTATTGGGTGGTTTTATGTTATCACTTCTTACCCTATAGCGCTATATTTGCGTGGACTTACGAAAGAATTATATTCATAAATAAATAGAAATCCGATAGATGAAAAAAGTGTTATTAAATCTGGTATTCCTTTTTGCTTTGGTATGTTTTGCTGGGGCACAGGAGTTTAAGGTTGCTGATATTTTCAGTGACAATATGGTGTTGCAGCAAAAGATAAATAATCCGTTCTGGGGTTGGGGAAAACCGGGAACGAAAGTGACTATTTCCACTTCATGGAATCCGGATAAAGAATATACGGGAGTTGTTAATTCTAAAGGTACCTGGAAGATAGCCGTACCTACGCCTGCTGCCGGAGGACCTTATGAGGTGACAGTCACTGCCAATAAGAAGAAAGTCTTTCAGAATGTGTTTGTGGGAGAAGTATGGTTGGCAAGCGGACAGTCCAACATGAGTATGCCGCTGAAAGGATATTATTGCCAGCCGGTACTGGGATCTACAGAGGCCATATTGTCTTCAGCAAAAAAGCAAATACATTTCATTAATATACCTACTTTAGCGGCCTATAAACCATTGGAACATTTTGAGGCCGAATGGGTGAAGGCTTCTCCGGAGAATGTGGCGGAATGTACGGCTGTGGGATGGTTCTTTGCAGATTTCTTACAGCGCAATATGGATGTGCCGGTCGGTATTATCAATGCCAGTTATGGAGGTTCCAACATCGAAGCATGGATGAATGCGGAAGCTTGTAAACAATTTGATGATATCCCCGTACCGCCATTGAGTGATGAAACTTCTCCGTGGATTAGTAATGTGCCTACGGTTCTATATAATGGTATGATTCATCCGCTGGTGGGATATGGCATAAAAGGTATTATCTGGTATCAGGGTGAGTCTAATATTTTCAATGTGCCCCGTTATGCTCCCTCGGTTGATGCCATGGTAAGTAAATGGCGCGAAGCCTGGGGATTGGGAGAAGTGCCTTTCTATTATGCACAGATTGCCCCTTACGATTATAAAGAGTGGAACTTTTTCACACCTCAATGGCCGGAAGTTTCGGCTTATCAACGGGAAGCGCAAAGACAGTGCCTAACGTTAATTCCAAACTCTGCAATGGCAGTACTGCTGGATGTAGGAGAGCGATATCTGATCCATCCGAGGAGGAAAAAAGAAGTAGGCGACCGTTTGGGCATGCTGGCACTCTCTAAAACCTATGGAATGAAAGGATTTGAAGCGGAAAGTCCGACTTTCAGCAAAATGGAGGTTGAGGGAAATAAGGCTATTATTCATTTTGACAATCAATTTAATGGGCTTACCAGCTATGGAAAGACTTTGGAACTGTTTGAGATATCCGGAGACAATAAGGTATTCCATAAGGCGGACGCCTATATTGATGAGGAAAAAGGTACTGTGGTAGTCACATGCAAGTATGTGGCAGAGCCTAAAGCTGTGAGATATGCATTTAAGGATTTTGTAAAGGCGGAATTATTTGGTACAGGCGGTCTGCCGGTATCCTCCTTCCGCACTGATGATTGGGATTAATTAATAACATGATACTATGCGAAAACTATTGATTTTATTCGTATCGGCTTTGCTCCCGTGGTTATCTGTCCGGTCACAGAAACCGGTTTATAAAGATGCGGGACAGCCTGTTGAAACCAGAGTGAAAGATTTGCTGAATCGGATGACATTGCATGAAAAGGTGCTTCAACTGAATCAATATACATTTGGGGAGAATGATAATCCCAATAATATAGGTACGGAGGTGAAAAATCTTCCGGCGGAGATTGGTTCGCTGATTTATCTCCATACCGATCCGAAGTTGCGTAACCGGATTCAGCGTAAGGCAATGGAAGAATCTCGCCTGGGGATACCCATTCTTTTTGGGTTTGATGTGATTCACGGGTTGCGTACGGTGTATCCGATTTCATTGGCACAGGCTTGTAGCTTTAATCCTGATTTAGTGACTCAGGCTTGCGGGATGGCTGCTAAGGAGTCTGTATTGTCGGGTATCGACTGGACATTTTCACCTATGATTGATGTGGCGAGGGATCCCCGTTGGGGACGTATTTCCGAATGTTATGGAGAAGATCCTTACCTGAATACAGTCTTTGGTGTAGCATCAGTAAAAGGTTACCAAGGCGAGAAACTGTCTGATCCGTATTCTATCGCAGCTTGCCTGAAACATTATGTAGGTTATGGTGTATCCGAAGGCGGACGGGATTACAGGTATACGGATATATCACCCCAAGCTTTGTGGGAAACCTATCTACCGCCTTATGAGGCCTGTGTGAAAGCAGGTGCCGCCACTCTTATGAGCAGTTTTAATGACATTAGCGGAGTACCGGCTACTTCAAACCATTACATCTTAACTGAAATACTGAAGAATAAGTGGCAGCATGACGGTTTTGTCGTATCTGACTGGAATGCAATAGAGCAGCTGATTTATCAGGGTGTTGCCAAGGATCGCAAAGAAGCTGCGTATAAGGCTTTCCATGCCGGTGTGGAGATGGATATGCGGGACAATGTTTATTATGAATATTTAGAGCAGTTGGTTGCTGAAGAGAAGATAGAAATTTCGCAGATAGATGATGCGGTTGCCCGTATACTTCGGGTCAAATTTCGCCTGGGCTTATTTGATGAACCTTATACGAAAGAGCTGACCGAGCAGGAACGTTATTTGCAGAAAGAGGATATTGCTTTGGCTGCGCGTCTGGCAGAAGAATCAATGATGCTGTTGAAGAATGAAAAGAACTTGTTGCCTCTTTCTTCAACGGTTAAAAGAGTTGCGTTGATAGGACCTATGGTCAAGGATCGTTCCGATTTGTTGGGTGCCTGGGCTTTTAAAGGTCAGGCCGAAGATGTGGAGACCATTTATGAAGGAATGCAGAAAGAATTTGGTGATAAAGTGCGGCTGGATTATGAGCAGGGCTGTTCATTGGATGGAAATGATGAATCGGGTTTCTCCGCTGCCTTGAAAACGGCTGAGGCATCCGATGTAGTAGTGGTATGTTTAGGTGAGTCCAAACAGTGGAGTGGAGAGAATGCTTCACGCTCTACAATTGCTTTGCCCGATATTCAGGAAAAGTTGCTTTTGCATTTGAAGCAGGCGAATAAGCCTATTGTACTTGTGCTTTCCAGTGGTCGCCCTCTTGAGTTGATCAGATTGGAACCTCAGGTAGAAGCTATCATTGAGATGTGGCAGCCCGGTGTTGCGGGAGGAACTCCCTTAGCGGGCATTTTAGCGGGCAGGGTAAATCCTTCCGGAAAGTTGTCAGTGACATTCCCGCTGTCTACAGGTCAGATACCGGTCTACTATAATATGCGACAGTCTGCCCGTCCGTTCGATGCGATGGGGGATTATCAGGATATTCCTACCGAACCTCTGTATCCGTTCGGGTATGGATTGAGTTATACTACCTTTACTTACTCTGATGCAAAACTTTCTTCCTTGAAAATCAAGAAAAATCAGAAGATAACAGCCGAGGTTACAGTGACTAACGCGGGTAAGGTGGAAGGAAAAGAAACTGTGCTATGGTATGTGTCCGATCCGTTTTGTAGCATTTCCCGTCCTATGAAAGAACTGAAATTCTTCGAAAAACAATCGTTGAAGGCCGGTGAAAGCAGAGTCTTTCGGTTTGAGATTGATCCTATGAGAGATTTGAGCTATACGGATGCAACGGGCAAACGCTTTTTGGAGGCGGGTGAATTTATAGTGTCGGTAGGTGGCCGGAAACTGACTTTTGAAGTGGTGGACTAAGTTTTCCGATGAATAAACAGTCTTTGATAAAAATAGATATGACTTATGAATAGAATAAGAATAAATATCCTGTTGTTGTTATTGTGCATATTCCTTCCTGGAGTGGCGCAGAATGTATCTGACGCATGGAATAAAAATAGAACGGCAAGATTGACCAAACCTGTATTTGTCTATAACAATTGGTCCGCCTATGATGAATTGTCTGATAACATTCCTCTGGATGAGGCATTGGCAATGAAAGAGTTGGATCACATTGTGCGTTTGAAAAAATTGGGTGTACAGGTGGATTATTATATGATGGACGCATTCTGGTTTGATGTGAATGAAGGATATCGTAAGTGGAGGCCGGACTGTTGGCCGGAAGGTCCCAAACGTTGGCTGGATGCGTGTAAAAGAGAAGGAATAAAGCCCGGATTGTGGTTTTCTACGAACCTGCTGCGCATAGGTGGAGAGGCAAATACGATGAGGATTATTCCGGAGTGGGAAAGCTCTGTGGCAGAAGACGGAACAACTCTTTGTCTGTTCAGGGGAGGATATTTGCACCATCTTATGCAGACCCTGCAAATGTACGCGGATATGGGTATCAAGATGTTCAAATTTGATTTTGCTTATTTTGATGCGGCAACTCCTGATGCCAAATGTACAATGTTGCCTACTGATATTGAGGAACAGAATAAAAATGCCTTTATTTCTGCCATAAAAGAATTTCGTTATAGGAATCCGGATGTACTTTTTATTGGCTACAATGGTTTCGGGGGTGATATGGAAAATACGGTTACCTCGTTTCGAAAAACGGTAGACCTGCGTTGGCTGGAAATATTTGATACGATGTATTGCGGTGATCCCCGCTTATCCGATGTGCCGATGATGAACTTCTGGCGTTCACAGGATTTGTATTCGGATCACATGACCTTTCAATACTTGTTTAACGGAGTACCGGTCCGGCGCATTGACAACTGTGCTTTTATGATTGGTACCACGGGTACTTGTTATAACAGGGCTTTAAATGCTTGGAAAGGCATGATGATTCTGACGATGGCACGCGGAGGCTGGCTGAATGTCTGTCATGGAAATATTGATTTGCTAAGTGATGATGATGCCCGCTGGATGGCTAAAGTGCAGCAATTGTATATGAAGGTACAGCAGTATGGAAGTATTTCAGCATTCGGGGCTATCCCCGGCAAAGCGCTGCCATACGGATACATGGCTTCCGCTGAAGGAGGAAACCTTTATACTGTGGTAAACGCATCACAAGAGAAAGCCAAAGTAATGTTGCCTGAAGCGACAGGAACGGGGAGAGTGGTTTTTACGGACAGTGGTTTTATGCCTGTTTTAGAAAAGAATATTGTGGAATTGGGGCCGGAACAGATGGTTGTTGTCGGATACGGCAAGTTCAGTAACCGGGAGTATGATTTAGGTATTGAGAAAGATATCGTTATCCCTGCAACAATTCAAAAGGTAAAAATAGATGTGCAAAAGAAAAATGAGCATACCTTGCAGGCACATTACATCCCTTCGAAAGGGAAAACTGTACGGATTCTCTTTCAGCAACTGGATGAGTGTGGAAAAGCATTCCGTTCGTGGGGTGGTGCTCCTCCCACCGGGATTAAAATGGACCATTTCTTCGATATAGAAATAAAGCAGGGCAAGCGTTCTGTTCCGATAAAGAAATCGCATGATAAGATGATCTGGTGCGGCTTGTCATGGGCGGTAGGAGAGGTTTCTGCTGACGATATAAAAGAAGGACGTCCGTTAGAAATAAGTTGTACCACTATAGATGGGAATAGCGAACACTGCTTATTGGAAGTTTACGAGGTTGAATATTCTGCTGAAAAGAAATAAGATTGGAAAAGGGATGACTGGAACAGTTTCACAGTCATCCCTTTCTTGAGGTTATCGGTCTCCTTTTTTCAGATCCCTGAAATTCTTGGGTGTTTCATTATATACTTCCTTAAAGCACTTGATGAAATAATGTGCTTGGTTAAAGCCGGTCAGGTAGGCTATTTCCGCTATTGACAAATCACTGTTTATCAATAGCTCGGATGCTTTTCGAAGCCGGATAGCCCGGATAAACTGATTGGGTGTCTGCCCGATAAGCATTCTGAACTTCTTATGAAGCACTGTCTTACTGATATTCATGGCTATTGAGAATTCCTCAATGTTGAAGTCCGCCTTATCCAGATTCTCTTCTATCACCTTCATGGCCTGTTGCAGGAATACTTCCTTGGAATTGAACTCAATGGTATCACTGTCTTTGGCTATCAGGTTCTTTAGGAGTTGTTCTTTTCGTTTCTGGCGCGTATTCAGGATATTCATGATCTGATTGATCAATGCTTCCGTATCAAAAGGTTTCTTGATATAGATGTCAGCGCCTTCTTTATAACCCCTTAGTTCATCTTCAGATGAAGTTTTGGCAGTCAGTAATATAACGAATATATCGGCATAAAGGGAATTTTCCTTTATATGGCGGCACAGTGTCAGACCGTCCATACCGGGCATCATGATGTCCGATATTACGATTTCAGGAAGATACTCACCTACTAATTTCAAGGCTTCTTCTCCATGGGTGGCTGTCACTACGTTGAAGTGCTCCGCCAATTTGCCCGCAAGGTATTTAAGTATCTGTTCGTTATCTTCTACCAGTAATATGGTGGCACTGTTCTCTATATTGGTTGCCTGTGCTTTAAATTCGGTAATATCAGTTGTTTCCTGATATTCTTCTGAATTCTCTACCGGTAGTTTGATGCACAGTGTGGTGCCTTGTCCGGGTTGTGAGTCAATAGAAACTGTGCCGTTCATTACTGATACGAATTTCTTCACGACATATAATCCTATGCCCAATCCGTTGGGAGTGTTTTCCTTATTGTATTGGGGTTCCCGGTAGAATTTATTGAATACGGTTGCCTGGTATAACTGATTGATACCCGGTCCCGTATCTTTTATGAATACACTCAATTGTCCATCTATATATTCCAGTGCCACCGATACACTGCCTTGATCAGGGGTGTACTTAATGGCGTTACTCAGTAAGTTATATAAAATCCTTTCAAATTTCACACTGTCAATCCATATATGTATGGAGGGAATGTTGGCCTGATAGGATAGCTGGATTTTTTTAGAGCTTGCCAGATAATTGAATGCATTCACTATGATGCGGCAGAATGATACGATTTCTATGTTTCTATTGTTTATCTTTACTTCAGAGAATTCCACTCGCTTGAAGTCAAGGATTGTAGAAAACAGATCGGATAAGAATGCAGCATTCTTGGTGATAATGGATAGCCTTTCATACTGAATATCATCTTCTTTGGTTTCACGCAACATATCATTGGCAGGTGCCAGTATCAAAGATAAAGGCGTAATCAGGTCGTGCCCGAGACTTTCGAAGAAACTTTCCTTTTCTTTTAATAGTTCTTCTTTCTTCAAAGTCTCCATCTCCTGTATCTTTTGTATACTCTTTCTTCTGTAGTGTCTGATAATCATATATATTATGAGTGCGATGCTCAACAGGATAATCAGGCAGGAAATGAAATAGAACAAAGGCGTTTTCCACCAGGGTGGAGCGACAATAATACTCATGGACCAGCATGGCTTGGTGCCTGACTCTTCGTTATATTTCATAATTTCCAGGGTGTATGTGCCGGGGTTAAGTTGTGAGAAGGTCAGGGGTACGGACATATCGAGATATTGCCAGCTGTCGGTAAAACCGATCATCCTGTATAGGTATTTATTGCAGTAGTTGGCTTCCCCTATTTCAGTAAAGGACAGGGATATCCATTTGGAGGCATAAGACAGGGTGATGGAAGGAATATATTCGGTATTCTCTTTTAAAATCACCCGGTTGTTTATCGTATCGCCTACCTGTATCTTTTGGTGGTTGATTTCCAGATCAGTCAATATGAGTTTGGTCTTATCATACTGATGCAGCGCCTTTTCCACATCCACAACCATGAGTTGTTCGGTATTGCCGAACAGGATATATTCTTTGTTTTCATAGGTTATTTTTTCGGCTGAAAGGATAGAAGAGTTGCCCCAATAGCTGATATTCGGTTCGCAGATGCGCTGTTCACTGTTTATGTAGCAGAATATCTTCTCACCGATAAAGAACCATAGATTCTGGTTATCATCGAGCAACAATGACTTGATGGCCCCTTGCGGCAATGGGTATGTAGGGAATGCTGTAGAAACTTGCAGTGAATCATTGGATACTTCCATCTTCAACAGATTATTTGATGTTCCTATCCACCAGCATTTATTACTTTTATCTTCTATGATAGAGTACACAATCTCCTGGTCGATGATTTTGTCTTTTAGAGTGACCTGATCTGATGCATTGAAGATGGAGAGCCCGTTATGTGAAGCTATAAACAATTGATTGTCACGATAAGGTATGATAGCGTTTATCCTGTCCCGACTAAAATAGTCATAATGGATATAATCTTTTATTTGTCGGTTCTTCTTGTCCAGGCATAGGGACATCAGACCGTTTTGTTTGGTGCCTATCCACACTTTATTGTCTTTTATATAGAAAGTCGTAATCTTTTCTAATTCAGTGCTTGCCGTAAATTCTTTCCATTGAATTTCCTGTGAATTATTATTCTGGAAAGAATATAATAATCCTATGCCATCGTGTCCCACTAACGTAATATCCTTATTTTGCCCGATAGATAAGATATGGTCCTTGAATTTATCTCTGCTTTTGTAGTTTTCCTCTTCAGTCGAGGTACGCATATCGAAATGATACATGCCGTCTCCTAAGGTTCCC
>OKSB01004244.1_pt1 | contig 10446 bp, 9 predicted proteins | sample 1601171 | NCBI WGS metagenome assembly OKSB01 (sample SAMEA3541496, study PRJEB24748) | human gut metagenome | biome: human gut; feature: human-associated habitat; material: faeces | place: China | collected 2012 | reverse complement strand
AGCTAATTCGCTACGCTTTGCCCAAATTTACTTTTTCGCTATGTGTTTATTTTAAGAAATCAACTAGACTTGCCGGAAGATAGAATGTGTTATTTTTATCGACATAAACGACGACAGAGTTTAACCGTATCTCATCTTGGCCTTTCTTCCCGGACTTCACGATGTTGGAGAACGGGGTGATCGTTAGCTGTTTTTTCTTATCTTTCTTGTTCTTAACGATCAAGGTTGGAGAACCTTTCTCGTCGGCGGCAGGGACGATCTCGCAAGTGTAATCCTCGAATACGTCCGTGTGGCGTGCGAAGTTCTTGCTTGTAAGATCTTCCAAGTTTCCGTGTGTCAATCCGAACAAATTGCATAAGTACTCATTCAGCTCGATGTTCGTATTCATACCTAGGGGTAAGGTTCCTTGCGGATGGTAAGCGGCTAGGAATACTTCCTCGCCCGTATGACCGCCGGTCGTGAAACCGAAGCAAGTGCGGGAAGTGATGATATGCGCCATCAATCCGGTTAACGAGCCACTGTACATGGAGGAATTATCTTCCGGTTTGCGTTGGTCTTCTGGTATCGGGCTGTTCTTGTAGTCCTTGCAATTGTTCAACGCGTTCATCTCTTCCGGAGTCAGCTCGAAGCCGGCGTAGGTGCGGAATACGTTTTGCACTTCTGAGTTAGGAACGCTGTTTACCTTGTTGGCGAAACCCTCGGCTGTCAATTTATACAGGGAGAATTGGTGGAACAATTGGTCTTTCGTCAATTTATCGTAACCTTTACAATCTTTTCTACCTAAGCTGATACCGCTGTTTCCGTGGTCGGGTACGATGACAACGGCAGTCTCGCCATTATTGCGTGCGAACTCCAATGCGGCACCGCAGGCACGATCGAATGCCAAGAAATCGGTAGCCATACCTACCGGGTCATTTCCATGAGCGGCCCAGTCTACCTTACTGCCTTCTACCATTAAGAAGAAGCCATTCGGGTTCTTGGATAATTTGTCGATCGCCTTACGAGTCATTTCCTCGATAGAAGGTTGCTCTTCCGGATTGCGGTCGATATCGTAAGCCATTTCCTTGTTGCCATATAAAGCCCACATCTTCTGATTATTATCGGCACGCATACCTTTCAGGTCGTTTCTATATACGCCGTATCCGTTCGCCAATAGATAATCTTCCATATCCTTTGTAAGGATAGAAACTCCACCACCGATAACGACATCGATATCATTATGAACCATCTGCGGAGCGATCCAGTCGTATTTACCACGGTTGTAGCTATGAGCGGAGCAGTCCGCCGGGGTAGCGTGCGGGAATTCGCAAGTGAAAACCAATCCCGTGGCTTTGCCCTGCAACATCTTTCCAGCCTCCAATACGGTGGTAAGCGGTTGGAAGGCACGGGCCGGGTCGGTCGGGTAGATATCGTTATCACCGTCGTTCTCCGGGTAAGTGGATACATAACCCGTACGGCTCGGTTGTCCGGTCATGTAGCATGATGTAGTAGGAGCGGAGTCGCCGATAGGGGCGTTAGAAGAATGCGTACGCACCGTTCCGCACAAATACGGGTCGATGTTCAATTTCGGTTTGCTGGGATCTTGGTACCATTGCAACCAACGGGCGATAGAGATAGTCGCCAATGAGGTTCCGTCCGGGATTAAGAGAATCACGTTCTTGACAGGCTTCACGTTCTCCTTTTCCACGGCATTGGCCGGCATGATGATAATAGCCAGCAAAAGCAGAAAAGCTAATGTTTTTTTCATGTGCTTTAATTTAATAATGTATAACAAATTCTTCTATTAAATCCTAATTTCCAAGTGGGATGATCTCCTCGTTGAACCGTGTCAACTTCTCCACGCCCGTCTCCGTTACAAGGAAACTGTTCTCGATACCCACGGCACCGACACCCGGGATCACGAATTTGGGCTCCAAGGCGAACACCATATTCGGTAAAAGCTCCTCTTTCGAGCGAGGGGTAAGCACAGGTAGCTCATTGATCTGTATACCGATGCCATGTCCTACGAATTTAGCCTGTTGCTCGGTTCCCATAAAGTTAGCCGAAAGACCTTCTTTCTTAGCGATATTCGCCGCTATATTATATAAATCCGAACAAGCGGTTCCCGGGCGGGTAGCGTTTTCTACCTCCTGCTGTATCGTAAGGGCCACTTGATGCGCCCGATAAGCTTCCTCCGTCAGGCGGCCTACGGAGAAGACACGGGTCATGTCCGTCATATAAGCCGTATAATTGCCGGCCATATCCACCATGATAGCGGTACCTTCTTTTAATAAAGTACCGTTAGCGCCCAGCGGACAAGAAGCGTCTATGCCGCCTCCACCCAAAGCGAAATCAAAAGGGGATGGGGTCTCGGCGTTTTCCCCGGCGAGAATACTGCCCATATAGATATCCATATTGGCTCCGAAAGCACGGAAAAGACCGATCGAGCCGTTCTTGCGCATACGTTTCTCGATCTCGTACTGAAACTCCAAGTCTGTCATACCGGGACGGAAACATTCCGGGATCTCGCTATAAGTAGCCTCATGCTTGCGGGCGGCGATACGGAATTGCCCGATCTCCCAAGGGGTTTTTACCCGGCGAAGGTTTCGCATGAAAGCGGTGGCGTTACCGGCCTCCTCCGGTTGGAATACCTTTTGTAAACGGATATATTCATTATAAGTTAACTCATCTGCCTCTAATAAGAGTCTTTTCGGCATCTTAATTCCTCGTTCCGCAAATAAGGTTGGGATGTCTTCCGGCTTACGGATGTATTCCACTTGATGTCCTGAAAGCCCGTTCGGTCGCTTGATCAGGAACCACGGCTCACCGTCTACCGGCAAATAAAAATAACCACTATAGATTTGTCCTGTCGTATAATAAAGATTTACATCTACGGTAAGCAAACAGGCATCCATACCCATCTTTGCCATACCATCTCTCATCCGATCCCATTTTATCTTTAGGTCGTTCTTCAATTCTTCTGAAATCATCTTCCTTTGTATTACTTTTATTTTGTACCGGGCATCAAAGGTAACAAGAATTTACGAGATTTAAGTGGATTTGAGGTGAATAAAGTATTACAAACGCATATATGCGAATATACGGTTGAATAGGGAAATCTTCTTATGAATAAAGATAATCATATCTGTATCTATTCCTTGATTCTCGTCGTGAATCCTATAAACCACGGCGTGGTCTTTACAGATCATGGCGTGGTTTACAAAGACCACGCCGTGGTTTGTAGAATAGAAGTAGATCCGATATAGAATATATAAGTATTCAGCTGGTTATTCTTGCGGAACAGATAGGGTATTCGATACTATTGGACCGGGATCTTGATAACCACCTTCCGGATATTCCCTTGGCCGATACCCGGGGCGTGCCCGTCTCCCGGGAAATAAATGGCGAATTGTCCGGGATAGATTTTCGTATAGGCGGTAGGTTTGTCGATATAAAAGGCGATATCTTGCTCCTCGTTGTATGGAACGGACTCCTCTAGTAATTGATCTCCCGGTTTCCACCCGATTTTCTCTACGCCCAATAAGGGGAATTGGATATCGATAAATTTCTTGTGGGTCTCGATGGCCGCTTCCGACTTCTCCTTTCCGAAGAGGCTGGCGATGCTAACCGTGAAACCAGCGTCCGCTATATCGTATTTACCATCTTCCATTTTTGAAAAATCAGTAGACTTAACATAGTCAAAAGCCTGCTTAAACAGCGGATGGATACATTCGATCCGCTTAGAGTTCTCAAGTGAGTCTAGAATCATATTGTTATTAAGTTTTAGTAATTGGTTTGAAAATCCTTACAAATGTCGGGTATTTCCCTGTTAAATAATAGTCATATTTCTCAAATAAATCTATTAAGTTCCTAGGTTTCTTAACGTACGTAAATACTGTTTCGTAAAGTTTGCAATCTGGTTGCAATCATATTTATCGTATCTTTGTTATTCATTTATATATAACTAAACAGGTGATACGATCTATGAAAGATTTGGAGACAATTATATTACCGGTTCTCGAGATGAGTTGCGCCGTATGTGCCAATAACGTAGAGAATACGGTGAAGGGACTTCCCGGCGTGGAAGAGGCATCGGTGAATTTCGCGGCGAATACGCTTTCCGTCAAATACCATCCATCCTTGATTACTCCTCAGAAAATGAGAGAGGCCGTGCAGGAGGCCGGATACGATTTGGTCGTGGAGGTAGAGGATCCGACGGCGGTACAGGAAGAGATGGCACGAGAGCATTACCGGAAGCTACGCCGGAATACGATCGGGGCGTGGGTACTTTCCATTCCGCTGGCCCTGCTGGGAATGGTGTTTATGCATACGCCCGGCGGTAACTGGATCATGATGGCGCTGGCCTTGGTGATTATGATCGTGTTCGGGCGGTCGTTCTACGTGAACGGCGTGCGCCATGCGTTGCACGGTAGCGCCAATATGGATACATTGGTGGCGTTGAGTACCTCGATCGCTTTCCTGTTCAGTTTCTTCAATACCGTATACCCGCAGTTCTGGTATGAGAAAGGATTGGAGCCGCATGTTTATTATGAGGCATCCGGCGTGATCATAGCGTTCGTCTTGTTGGGTAAACTTCTGGAGGAGCGGGCGAAGAACAGCACTTCTTCCGCTATCAAGAGCTTGATGGGATTGCAGCCTAAAACTGCCCGTCGTGTGCGAGATGGTCAGGAGGAAGAGGTCTCTATCTCGTTCTTGCGGGTGGGAGATCTTGTCAGTGTCCGTCCCGGTGAGAAGATCCCGGTGGACGGCACGGTGTCTCAAGGTTCCTCTTCCGTGGATGAGAGCATGTTGAGTGGCGAGCCGATTCCTGTCGTGAAATCACAAGGCGACCGAGTCTTGGCCGGGACGATCAACCAAAAGGGCGCTTTCTTGATGGAGGCGACCGGGGTGGGGAGCGCTACCGTATTATCGCAAATCGTACAGATGGTACAAGCCGCTCAAGGAAGTAAGGCGCCCGTGCAGCGTATCGTTGATAAAATAAGTGGTATATTTGTACCGATCGTTGTCGGATTGGCGATACTTACTTTTATCGTCTGGCTGGTAGTAGGAGGAAGCGGGTACTTCTCGTACGCTCTCTTATCGGCGGTATCGGTATTGGTGATCGCTTGCCCTTGTGCGTTGGGACTTGCTACGCCAACTGCCTTGATGGTCGGGATGGGTAAAGGCGCCGAGCATCATATATTGATCAAAGACGCTTTTGCCTTGGAAAACCTTTGTAAGGTGGATACCGTCGTGCTGGATAAGACCGGGACCTTGACCGAGGGCGTACCCGAGGTGACTGACTCTTTCTGGGTATCGGAGGCAAGCCGGGATATGCTGGATATCCTTTATACCGCCGAGATGAAGTCTGAGCATCCTTTGGCGTCCGCTATCCTCTCATGGTTGAAAGGAACGGAGGCTGCGGAGATCGACGCTGATAGTTTCGAGAGCGTAACGGGGCGTGGTATCCAAATGCAGGTACATGGCGTGACGTATTGGGTAGGAAGCAAAGGCTTTTTGGAAACCTTCAAGGCGATGGTTCCGCCCGAGGCTGGGCGGGAAATCATCCGGTGGGAAGAGGATGGCAAGAGTATCGTTTATTACGGTTGGGAATCGGAATTGCTTGCGGTCATGGCTATTTCGGATCGGTTGAGACCTAAGTCGGGAGAGGCGGTAGAGGCCTTGAAAGAAATGGGTATCGAGGTTCATTTATTGACCGGCGATGGGAAACGGACCGCCGAGACCGTTGCGGCCATGCTGGATATCCGTCATTATAAGGCGGATGTCTTGCCGAGCGATAAGGAGGAGTATATCCGTTCCTTGCAAGCCGCCGGAAGGAAAGTGGCTATGGTTGGGGATGGTATCAACGACTCGCAAGCCTTGGCCCGTGCGGATGTGAGCATTGCGATGGGTAAGGGAACGGATATCGCCATGGATGTGGCGATGGTCACGTTGATTACTTCGGATTTGATGTTATTGCCGGATGCGATCCGCTTGTCGAAACGTACGGTTCGCTCGATCCTCCAGAATTTATTCTGGGCATTTATCTATAACTTGATCGGAATCCCATTGGCGGCGGGGGGCTTATTCCCGGTGAACGGATTGTTACTGAACCCGATGTTGGCGAGTGCTGCGATGGCTTTCAGTTCCGTGTCGGTGGTATTAAATAGCTTACGGTTGAAATGGAGTAAACTTTAAATAATAAGTAGAGATATGGCAACATTAAAATTTAAGACAAACGCTAAATGTGGCGGATGCGTGGCGGCTATCGGCGCTAAATTGAATAAATTAGTAAAAGAGGACGCATGGTCGATCGACTTGAAATCCCCGGATAAAACATTGACTATAACAACCGATCTTCCGGCGGAGACAATTCTTTCCGCCGTATCGGAGGCCGGTTTCAAGGCTAGCGCCTTGTAGTCGTAGCGATCGGATGGATGAGAAAACAAAGACAGACTCATGGTGAGGAAGTAGCGAATGTGCTTACGCATGGTGCGGGCATGTTGTTCGGCTTAACGGCGATTGTCGTCTTGATGATCGCCGGGATTCGTACAGGTGATCCGTGGGTGATCGGTAGTTTCGCCGTTTATGCGTTGTGCATGACTTCCTCGTATGTGACCTCTACCTTTTACCACGCCGCTTCCGATCCCAAGCGGAAATGCCAGTTGCGCCGTTGGGATCATAGCGCTATTTATTTGCATATCGCGGGTACTTATACGCCATTTACCTTGGTGGCTCCGGCAGGAAGGTTATTGGGGTTGGTCACTATTCGCCGTCATATGGATCGCGGCAGTGGCAGGGGTCTGGCTGAGTTTCCGGAAGATGAGAAAGAAAGACCATCTGAAAACGGTTTGTTATCTGCTGATGAGCTGGGTGGTGATTATCGCTTTCAAACCATTGATCGATGTTTTCCAGCGTACGGATTCGATGTATGTCTTATATTGGTTGATCGGAGGAGGCTTGTTCTATTCCTTAGGAACGATTTTTTTCTTTCTGGATAAATATAAATATATGCATTCCGCATGGCATTTATTCGTTCTCGGGGGAACGGTTTGCCATTTTATAGCGATCTATAATTTGGTGTAAGGAAAAATAAAGAAGCCGGAACTGTGTTTAGCGGTTCCGGCTTCTTTTATTCTTGTTCTTCCGGATGTTGTTTCTTGTATTTATAATCCGCTAAAATCAACCCCATTGAAAAGCAAGGAAGGGATTCGCCAGCTGGAGGATAGGCGGGGGTCGTTTCCGACTTCCGCTAGGTTACTCCATAGGGAGAGCATATTACCCGTGGCGTTCATCTCGGAGATCGGTTGGGATAGCTTGCCTCTCTCGATCAAGAAACCTTCCACACCATACGAGAAATCGCCGGTCGTGCTATTGCAGTTTCCACCGTTGAAGCCGGTCACCAATATACCTTTGTCGATAGAGGCGATCAATCCGTCCAGATCCTTATCACCATTCCGCATGGTAAGAATCGAGGGAGAGCCGATCGTTTGTTCCATGCCCATCTTGTTGGCGGAATACGTATCGATATAATACGTTTTCAATATACCCTGCTCGAATACCGGAAGACGTTTCGTGGCAACACCCTCGCTATCGAAATAACGTGCGCCGGAAGCCTTTACCAAATGAGGCTCATCTATCAAGGTCATCTTGTCGCTCGCTACCTTTTGGTCGATCTTATCCAACAAGAAAGAGTTCTTTTGCTGGATGGAGGAACCATAAATGGCTCCGATTACTGGAGAAAGCAGACGACTGGAGTTCATGTTATCCACGATCATGGTATATTTACCGGACGCCACTTTCCGCTGTCCCAGTTTTCGAAGCACCCGTTCCAGCGCTTTCGTACCGATACCGGTCTTCACCAGCTCGTCATAATACAAGGAAGAGTCGTACCAATAAGACTCGGGACGGGCGTCACCCTCCCCACGGATGCTGACACTCCCCACCAAGCCATAAGAGGAACCAGAAGCCTCGCCTTCGAAACCGTTGCTGGCTACCATGTACTTAAAGTCCTTTTCGTCGCTGTAGGAAGCGTTGGCGGAGATGATCCGGTCGTCCTTGCCCATGATTTCCTCACAGACGCTCATGGCCAACGCTACCTTGTCGTCCGGTTGCACGGAGTCGAAATTCGGGTCGACCAATCGCAAGTCCGCCGCCCCACCTTTATAATACAAGGAAGCGTCCGGCAGCGTGCGAGCCTTGTCCTCGGCGAGGAAACGAGTGGCGGAGATACCATCCTTGATGAACTTCTCCAGCTCTTTCTTATCCAAGCGATTGGTAGAGTAGGAGCCGTAACGGCCGTCCACGAACAAATGAACCACCATGCTGTTCTCGGACGCCTGTTGCAGACGGTCTATTTTCATATCCCGTATCTCAAACGAACTGCTGGAACCATTGTAAAGCGTGACACGTGAAGACTGACAACCATTCTTCAAGGCATATTCCATGGCCCATTGAGCCAATTTCTTATTTTCGTTTGTTATCATATTAGTTTTCTCCTCCTACTGTAAGTTTGCTGACTAAGGCCGACGGCATACCGCAGGTTACCGGGCAAGACTGTCCATCCTTACCGCAGGTCCATGTGCCGTTATCCATTTTATAATTATTACCCACCATCGTGATATCCGCCAACGCTTTCGGGCCGTTACCGATGATATTGATATCCTTGATAGGTTGGGTGAGCTTGCCGTTCTCGATCAAGTAACCATCCTTCACGAAGAAGGTAAAATCGCCTGCGCCAATCTGTACCTGCCCGTTCGTGAAGTTGGCGGCATAGATACCTTTCTTTACGGTAGAGATGATCTCCTCTTCCGTCACGTTGCCCGCTTCCATATAAGTGGCACGCATACGGGGGATAGGCATCTGACGGAAAGACTCCCGGCGGCCATTGCCCGTAGAGGGGATGCCGTAATGTTTTGCGCTGATACGATCGTGCAGATAACTGGTCAAGACTCCCTCCCGTACGATATAGGTTTTTTGTCCGTCCACACCCTCGTCATCGATATTGACCGAGCCCCGGTTGAAAGGAATCGTGCCGTCGTCCACCACGTTGATATGCTCGTTGCAAACTTTCTTGTTCAGCTGATCGGAGAAAATAGAGGTGTTCTTACGGTTGAAATCCGCCTCGAAAGCATGGCCGATCGCCTCGTGCAATAAGATGCCAGAGCCACCGGCACCCATGACAACAGGCATTTCCCCGCCTTTTGGCTTGATCGCCTGAAATAAGATAGAGGTCTTATCCACTGCCTCTTGGGCAAGCTCGTCGATCAGGTCGTCCGTCAGGAATTCCGCTCCCATACGAAAAGCCCGTGCGGCGTACGAGTTCTCGATCTTCCCGTTATCCTCCATGATGCAGACGGCGCTCAAGGCGCTCATCGGGCGATAATCGTAATAAATCTGCCCTTCCGAGTTACAGAATAAGATATGAGAGGTCGTGTCTCCCAAAGAGGCCATCACTTTGGTGACCCGCTTGTCCTTTGCGAATATCTGATCGTTCAGTTTCTGCAAGAAAGGCATCTTGTCATTAATGGCTATCTCGTCCCAAGGTGTTTGTACGCTATAGAAATTGTTCGTACACGCTTTTTCCGTCAGGTTTATTGCGGTGGTGTTCGCCGATCCGGTGGCGATCCGTGCGGCCGTACGAGCCGCCTTCAGCATCTCGTCTAAGGTAACGTTCTCTACGTAGGCGTATCCCGTTTGGTCACCAGCCAAGACTCGTACGCCCATCCCAAAATCGATGTTGGATGAGGCACGGTTTACGGCACCATCCTGCAACCCCACGTTGTTCCTGTATGAATGCTCGAAAAACAAATCGGCATAATCCCCGCCTTTCTCCAAGGCTGCCGCCAATACCTTCCTCAAATCCCCCTCACTCACCTTGAAATAATTCATAGCGAATGAAATACCGGCTGCTTTATCCCCCTCACTACCGGTGCAACTTCCTAGTAAGGAAGGAGCCGCTAATGTTCCAAGCATAACCATACCTCCTGTTTTAATGAAATCACGTCTGTTAATATTCATGTTGTTGTTGTTTAGCCCAATCCATCACGTTTGCGGGTGGACGTTGATTCAATAATTCTTTTTTCATAAAGTCCATGTAAGGAGCTACATGCTTGAAGAATTTCTTGTATCCCTTACATAGATAATTTAGTCCCGGCTCTCCATTCGGCGTATGGAGAAACCGGTTTTTCGGGCACTCTCCATGGCAAGCGAAAAGATATTCGCATTCCTTGCATTGCGTAGGGAGCTTATCTTCTTTATCCGTTCCAAACTTTTGTTGTACCGGACTGTACATCATCTCCGTTAATGTCTTTGTTTGGATATTCCCGAGTTTGTATTCTGGGAATACGAAATGGTCGCAAGCGTACACGTCGCCATTGAACTCCATTACCCCGGCGTGACCGCAATGGCGGGCTGAAAAAATCTATGAACGCCACCTGTTTTTCACGGAACAGCTTGTAGCTGTCG
>OKSB01004237.1_pt1 | contig 10478 bp, 8 predicted proteins | sample 1601171 | NCBI WGS metagenome assembly OKSB01 (sample SAMEA3541496, study PRJEB24748) | human gut metagenome | biome: human gut; feature: human-associated habitat; material: faeces | place: China | collected 2012 | reverse complement strand
TCAGCGCTTATAACCCCGGCTGGAAGAATCCCAATATATACGAAGAAACGCTGAAAAACTATCCGCTGATAGTAGATAGTGTGAAGAAGGCCGGTGTTGAGCGTCTACTTATCGTGGGCGGTGCCGGAACCCTGTTCTATGCTCCCGGAAAGATGGTGATGGATGCTGACGATGTTCCAGCCAAACTGTTGCCCGGAATCAAATCCCTCGGAGAATTCTATCTGAATACGCTTCGTAAAGAAAACGATATTGACTGGATATTCCTCTCTCCTGCCGCCAACATGACACCTGGTGAACGTACCGGAAAGTTCCGTATCGGAAAAGATGACTTAGTGGTAGATGTAAATGGAGACAGCAATATCTCCGTTGAAGACTATGCCGTGGCAATGGTAGACGAATTGGAACAGAAGCACCACCACAAGGAGCGCTTCACCATAGGATATTAAACAAGGCTATTTCAGAAAAGGATTTCTTTAAATTTCAAAACAGAATAAATGCCGGCAAATAAAGATTCACTCTTCTTTTTACCGGCATTTGTCTTTTTACCAAACTTAATTGAACTAACCCTATTTATTCTGCATTCTTTTTCAGCCATTCCAACCTGCGCATATCAGGCAGGTGCTTTACCTTGAAGTTCTCAAACTTAACATTAAATCCGCCTCCATCGGGACAGGCAGCCATGAATCCGACCTTCACCGGAATATTATCCTGCAACCATGCATTCCGCATCATCGTATAAGTCTTGTCATCAAACGAATAGAAGATTTCAACAGCATCCAGCCTGCGGACAGCTTTAATCCAAATATAAGGAACAGGTTTATCCAATGTGATTACGCTCCAGTCACTGGTCTTGTGAGTCACCACTGTACTCAGATTGAATTTTCCGTCTACAAACTCAATGCCTGCTTTGATGTAGTTTTCATGATCGATGCGCAACATCAGTCCCGCTTGGTCAAAGCGTGCCTTATAATCGCCCGTCACTTTCACTTTAGCTTCAAATTCACCGCCATACGTTGCATAATAGAAAGGGGCGTCATCCACAGTAAAGCCATAATGAGAGATACGCCAATAATCACTCTGCGGAGTGACAAACATCGAAAGACTTTTATCCTTTATTTCCCACTGTTCAGGTTCGTTGAACCACTGCATTTTCTCCAATGTCTGAGCAAAAGAGGCTTGTACCCCAATCATCATCAACAGACTAAAAAGTAACTTTTTCATTTCTCGTGTTATTTTAATTAATTATTATTCTGACATATATTTAGCCCTGTCCGCTTCAGTGATCGTACGTAGCACCCGGCAAGGATTACCGACTGCCAGCACATTGGCAGGAATACTTTTTGTAACCACACTTCCGGCACCAATAATCGTATTATCACCAATCGTCACTCCCGGCAACACACAGACCTGGGCACCAATCCACACATTATTTCCGATAGTGATAGGATAGGCATATTCAAGCCCCTGGATTCTCTGTTCCGCATCCAAGGCATGTCCGGCAGTATAGAAACCACAGTTCGGAGCCACAAAAACATTATCGCCAAATGTAACTTTAGCTCCATCCAGAATGACGCAATTCACATTCGAATAGAAGTTCTCCCCTATTTCGATATTATATCCGTAATCACAATAAAATGGTTGTTCTATCAAGAACGATTTTCCGGTCTTACCGAACAGTCGGCGGATAATGTTCTCCCGCTCCTTCTTTTGTGAAGGGCGCAAGCTATTCAGTTCATAACATACTTCTTTGCAAGCTTCCCTCTCCGACACAAGCTCTATATCATTATTGGCATCATACAATTTCCCGGCTTTCGCTTTTGCTTTTTCACTCTCCATAATTTATTGCACTTAAATAAATAACCATTAGTTTTCATTACCTTTGCAAAGGTAAAGACTTACAGATAAGTCGGCAATACTGATTAATAACCATTTTTCCATCTCCATACCGTATGGACATCGTAAATAAACTGAAGAAAGAGCTACTGAAACAAGCGTTCACCGAGGAACAGAAACAGACGGAACGCCTGAATGAGTGCAAACATATAGCTTCCATATATGCACAGACTGAAAATGCCATAGCAGTATTGAGCGATATGAAAGCCAATATTAGTTATATTTACTACGGCGGAGTAGCCGAGAAACTGGGACTGGCAGAACGAAATACCGCCAAGACCATTCAGTCGATATGGGAAGAAGAAATATTCAGCCGCATTCATCCGGACGACTTACAGGAGAAGCATTTGCAGGAACTCCGCTTCTTCCACTTCCTGAAAAGTGTCCCGGAAAAGAAACGCCCGGACTACTACCTTATACACAATATGCGCATGCGCGATCATTCGGGCAGGTATGTACACATCTTGCACAGGATGTTTTATATAGCGAGCCACTCAAACGGAAGTGTATGGTTATCCTTATGCCTTTACAACTTTTCAATGGATACGTCGTTAAGTTGCACCATTCTTAACTCGGCAGACGGGCAAACTCTTGAACTGGAAAAGCAGAATTGCAACGACCTGTTGTCAGACCGGGAAAAAGAAATCCTGCAATTGATAAATAAGGGAAAAATGAGTAAGGACATTGCCCAGACATTATCCATTAGTATAAATACCGTAAACCGGCACCGGCAAAATATCTTGGAGAAACTTCAGGTAAACAATTCTATTGAAGCTTGCCGGATTGCTAAAGAATTGCACTTGTTATGATAAGAGAAGTAAGGCCGGAATTAATATTAACTCACTAAAGTACATTTATGAAAGCAAAATTCTTTTTAAGCTGTATGGCGCTGGCAATCTTGTTCAGTGCATGCAATACTACCAACCGCACCCCGAAGCAGAAGATAGAACAACAAATAGATTCCCTTCTGAAAGATAAAAAAGCTACGGTAGGCGTTGCCGTACTCGCCAATGGTGAGACTGTAGCTGTTTATAATAATCAAATCCATTTCCCCCTGTTAAGCGTCTTCAAGTTTCATGTGGGACTGGCTGTTCTGGATAAGATGGATAAAGGACATATTGCTTTAGATAGTCTTATTGAAGTGAAATCTTCACAACTGAAGTCCAATACATACAGTCCGTTAAAAGATAAATTCCCCGATCAGGATATTACAATTTCTCTCGGAGAATTACTAAAGTACAGTATCTCACAGAGTGATAACAACGCATGTGATATCCTTATAGAATATGCCGGTGGTATAGATCAAGTAAACGAGTATGTGAAATCGTTAGGAATAAAAGATTGTAATCTTGCGGCAACAGAAGACCTCATGCATACCTCCGGAGATGCCTATCTGAACTGGAGTACTCCGGAAGAAGTAGTCAGATTACTTAATATAGCCGACAAGCACCCCCTATTTGGAACTCAATACAAAGACTTCCTTCAAGCAATCATGCAGGAAACTTCTACCGGCAAAGATAAGCTGAAAGGCCAGTTACCTGCCGACGTAATCGTAGGCCATAAGACAGGCTCTTCCGACCGGACTCCGGAAGGGATAAAGATTGCTGATAACGATGCAGGCTTTGTTATCCTGCCCAACGGACAGAAATATTATATAGCTGTCTTCGTCATGGAGTCGCAGGAAACTGATGCAGATAATGCAGCTATCATCGCCAATATATCCAAAATTGTATATGATACTTTAAACTCAGATATCCAATGAACAAGAACACTGATCCCCGCTGGCTCGAATGGGCCAAGGAATTACAATTCATAGCTCAGGCAGGACTGACCTACTCCCGCGATCCCTTCGACATCGAGCGTTTTGAACGTATCCGGGAAATATCGGCAGAGATCATGAGCCATCAAAGCGATCTGCCGATAGAGAAAGTAAAAGAATTATTCTGCAATGAAACCGGTTTCCAAACACCTAAACTGGATACCCGTGCCGCCATCTTTAATGACGGGAAAATACTTCTGGTAAAGGAAAAAGCCGGTGTATGGTCTATGCCCGGTGGCTGGGTAGACGTCAACCAAAGCATCAAAACCAATACGGAGAAAGAAGTCAAAGAAGAAGCCGGACTGGACGTAAAAGCCGTACGCCTGATTGCTTTGCAGGATAGAAACCTGCACAACGTGCCTCCTTATGCATACAATGTCTGCAAAGCCTTTGTTCTTTGCGAAGTAACAGGCGGAAGTTTTCAGAGTAATATAGAAACTACCGAAAGCAGCTATTTCTCTTTGGACGAAATACCTGCATTGGCCGAAGAAAAGAACAATAAAGAACAGATAGCCATGTGTTTCGCCGCCTATCCGGATGAAAACTGGAAGGTGCCATTCGACTAAAGATGCCACGTATCGCTATTAAAATCAGGAATATGCTGAACCAGTTGCCTTTATTAAAAGAGTAAGAAAAGAGAAACTCACAAATAATCTCTATATTTGTATGGTCTCAAACAAAAACAACTGGAATCTACAAAAAATACAGACCATGCATACGATATTGATTATTGAAGACGAACCAAGAGTAGCCAGCCTGCTCAAGAATGGACTGGAAGAGAATGGTTATCAAACCATGATAGCTTACGATGGTGCCATGGGACTGCGTCTCTTCCGTGCCCATACTTTCGGCCTGGTGATTTCTGATATTATCCTGCCCAAGATGGATGGTTTTGAGCTATGTAAAGAAATCCGTAAAACGAATCCAGGCATCCCTATCCTGATGCTGACAGCCTTAGGCTCTACGGATGATAAACTGGACGGATTCGATGCAGGAGCCGATGACTACATGGTGAAACCTTTCGATTTCCGCGAACTCTACGCAAGAATCAGGGTACTGCTGAAACGTAATAATGAAGCAACCGCACCGCAACCCCGGGAGATCAGATATTCCGACCTGTACATTGACTTACAAGGAAAAAATGTAACCCGAAACGGCACTCCCATCAAACTTTCACCCAAAGAATATAATCTGTTACTCTACATGACCGAGAATGCAGAGCGGGTTCTCAGCCGCATAGAGATAGCCGAAAAGGTTTGGAAGACCCATTTCGATACCGGGACCAACTTTATCGATGTATACATCAACTATCTCCGCAAAAAGATAGACAAGGATTTCGACACCAAACTGATCCATACCAAAGCCGGTATGGGCTTTATACTGACGGATAAACTATGAAGATCAGAACAGCCTTAACCCTGCGGTACACTTGTATCACAGCCGCCGTGTTCCTGGTATTTATCACCGCCATCTACTACGTCAGTGAGCACTCGCGCAGCAATGCCTTTTTCCGGAATCTGAAAAGCGAAGCCATCACCAAGGCACATCTGTTTCTGAACAACCAGGTGGATGCCGAAACCATGCAATCCATTTACCTGAACAATAAAAAGTTTATCGACGAAGTAGAAGTAGCCGTCTACGACACCGATTTCCGGATGTTATACCACGATGCCTTGCAAAACGACATCATAAAAGAAACTCCGGAAATGATAGAGCGCATCCTCCAGAAAAAAGAAATAGACTTCTACATCGAAGATTACCAGGGCGTAGGCATCATCTATACTTTCGAAGGTAAGGATTACATCGTTACCGCCGCCGCTTATGACGGCTACGGATATGCCAAACGGGAAATCCTGAAAGAAACACTCGCCCTATTACTATTCAGCGGACTGACCGTGCTGATTATTGTAGGCTACCTCCTTGCCCGGAGCGCATTGGCCCCCATCAGAAGCATCGTAAAAGAAGCGGAGAACATAACCGCCTCACGAATCAACAAACGCCTGCCCGTCAAGAATGAGAAAGACGAATTAGGCGAACTGAGCCTTACCTTCAATGCCTTGCTCGACAGACTGGAAAAGTCATTCAACTCGCAGAAGATGTTTGTCAGCAACGTGTCGCACGAACTGCGTACCCCTATGGCTGCACTTTCTGCCGAACTTGATCTTGCCGTACAGAAAGAACGAAGTCCCGAACAATACCAAAACGCCATCCACAACGCGTTGCAGGATTCGCAAAGAGTGATTAAACTCATCGACGGATTACTGAACCTTGCCAAAGCGGATTATGAACCGGAACAGATCAAAAGAGAAGAAATCCGTCTGGACGAACTGTTGCTCGATGCAAGGGAACTTGTCTTGAGGGCGTACCCCGATTTCCATGTGGAACTCGTATTCGAGCAGGAAGCCGAAGACGACAAGGTGCTCACAGTGATCGGTAATAGTTACCTGCTTACAACAGCGTTCGTAAACCTCATCGAAAACAATTGCAAGTACTCCCGGAACCAAACTTCTTTTATCCAGATTTCTTTCTGGGAAGAATGGTCCATCATCCGCCTTTCGGACGACGGTGTGGGCATGTCGGACAAGGACAAAGAGCACTTGTTCCAACTCTTCTACCGTGGCGAAAACAAAGATGTGGCATCCGGCTACGGCATTGGCATGACTTTGGCACAAAAGATACTGAGCCTGCACAAAGGGGAAATATCCGTCTTCTCGCATCCGGGTGAAGGAACCACTTACGTCGTTAAACTCCCGCATATCTGATTTCTCTAATGGTTTTCTAATACCATTCTAATAAATCTCTAACGGCTTTTCCACGAAGCCATTCTTACTTTTGCGCCGTGAAATAGAAACGCAATTAGTAACTTCAAAAAAAAGGAAAGAGATTATGAAGTGGAAGAAAAAGTTACAGCAGCCTCAGTATGCGCTCAACTCCGAGAAAGTATTCCTGACTGCCACACAACCGGCAAAATCCGTTTACTCATACCTGCAAACGACAAGGCTCGGGTTGACAAGAGCAGAAGTTGAAGACCGCCAGCTTACGTATGGAAAGAACGAAGTGGTTCACGAACAAAAGAAGAATCCGTTCATCGTATTCATCAAAACTTTCATCAATCCGTTCATAGGAGTGCTGACCGGATTGGCAGTCATATCACTCGTCATCGACGTACTCATGGCAGAACCGGGAGAACAGGAATGGACGGGAGTCGTCATCATCGCCGTCATGGTGGTGTGTAGTGCCATCCTGCGCTTCTGGCAGGAATGGAAAGCCAATGAAGCCACAGATTCACTAATGAAAATGGTAAAGAATACCTGTCTCGTGAAGCGTGCCGGAAGTGGTGAGGAAGAACTGGATATCACGGAACTGGTTCCGGGAGACATCGTCTTCCTGGCAGCCGGAGACATGATTCCGGCAGACCTGCGCATCATCGAATCCAAGGACTTGTTCATCAGCCAGGCTTCCCTGACCGGGGAGTCGGAACCGATAGAGAAGTTTCCGGAAGTAAAAGAAAAGCAATACCGGAAAGGCAGCATCGTGGAACTGGATAACATCTGCTACATGGGTTCCACCGTTATCAGTGGCGCAGCCCAAGGTATCGTGTTTGAAACCGGCAACAGGACTTTCCTCGGTACTATCGCCCGCAACCTCACGGGACACCGTGCCACTACTGCTTTCGACAAAGGAATCAGCAAAGTAAGCCTGCTGCTCATCCGTTTTATGCTGGTCATGGTTCCGTTCGTATTCTTCATCAACGGGTTTACGAAAGGGGATTGGTTCGAGGCTTTCATCTTCGCCATTTCGGTAGCCGTAGGACTTACGCCCGAGATGCTTCCGATGATTGTAACCGCCAACCTCTCTAAAGGTGCTCTGTCCATGTCGAAGAAGAAAACGATTGTCAAGAACCTGAATGCCATCCAGAACTTCGGTGCGATGAATATTCTTTGCACCGACAAAACGGGTACGCTGACGTGCGACAAGATTGTTCTGGAAAAGTACATCAATGCCGATGGCAGCAATGACGAAAGCAAACGGATATTGCGTCACGCCTACTTCAACAGCTATTTCCAGACCGGATTAAAGAATCTGATGGATAAAGCCATCCTCTCGCACGTAAAAGAACTGAAGCTGGAACATCTGAAGGATACCTACACCAAAGTGGACGAAATACCGTTCGATTTCATCCGCCGGAGAATGTCCGTAGTGATAGAAGACAAACAAGGGAAACGCCAGATCATCACCAAAGGCGCCGTGGAAGAGATGCTCAGTATCTGTTCGCACACTGAATTCAATGGAGAAGTGCAATCTCTGACGGATGAACTAAAGGTTAAAGCCCAAAAGATCAGCGAAGAAATGAACCGGAAAGGAATGAGAGTGCTGGCCGTTGCTCAGAAAAGCTATATAGAGAAGGTGGGTAATTTCTCCGTGAGTGATGAAAAGGAAATGGTTCTGATTGGCTTCCTAGCTTTTCTTGATCCCCCGAAACCATCTGCGGCAGAAGCTATTAAGCAACTGCATGAGTATGGTGTGGAAGTTAAAATCTTATCGGGGGATAATGATATTGTAGTGAAAGCCATAGGTCGGCAAGTAGGTATCGACACAAGTTATTCACTGACCGGACCGGATATTGAGAATATGGATGAGGCTACTTTGAAAGAGCGTGTAAAGACCACCACCTGTTTTTCCAAATTGACGCCTCTACAAAAAACACAGATTATTTCCATCTTACAGGAACAGGAGAATACCGTAGGATTTCTGGGAGACGGCATCAATGATGCTGCCGCCTTACGGCAATCGGATATTGGCATTTCGGTAGATTCTGCCGTGGACATCGCCAAGGAAAATGCCGACATCATCCTGCTGGAAAAAGACCTGATGGTACTGGAAGACGGAGTACTGGAAGGCCGGAAGACTTTCGGGAATATCAATAAGTACATCAAGATGACGGCAAGTTCAAACTTCGGTAATATGTTCAGTGTCATGTTTGCCAGTGCGTTTCTGCCGTTCTTGCCGATGATGCCGATTCATCTGCTCATCCAGAATCTACTATATGATATCTCGCAAACTACAATTCCGTTCGACCGCATGGATCCGGAGTTTCTGAGAAAGCCACGCAGATGGGATGCATCAGACCTGAAACGTTTTATGATTTATATCGGGCCCATCAGTTCCATATTTGACATCGTCACGTATCTGGTGATGTGGCATGTGTTTGGCTGTAATAGTCCGGAACATCAGTCCTTGTTTCAATCGGGATGGTTTATTGAGGGGCTGCTTTCGCAAACTCTGATTGTACACATGATACGTACACGGAAAATTCCGTTCATACAGAGCCGCGCCACTTGGCCCGTAATCGGTATGACTACTTTGGTGATGGTTATAGGAATTGTGATACCATTCACATCTTTCGGAGCATCCATTGGTTTACAGGCGCTTCCATTGAGTTACTTCCCGTGGTTGATGGGGATTCTGCTCTCCTATTGCGTACTGACTCAATTGATAAAGAACTGGTATATCAGAAAGTTTTCGGGTTGGTTATAAAAGAAAGCCCTGCTTTTCTTCTTTGTCAGACGATACTGGCGGATGAAGAAAGCAGGGCTATTAGTATCAACAAAACTACAGTACTATTATTCAGATTCTATCAAATGGTCTGTTATTCAGAAAAAGATTCGTCGCATACTTCGGTGACTTGTTCATAAGGAATACATCCATAGCTGCGATCGTCCAGATAACGCAATGCTACATACGGTACATCTGCCCCGGAAACATACATTTGCAATATAGATATAACCTCCGCCATACGCGAAGTGAATGAGCCATTTCGTTCATTATAAACCTTCACCCACACACGGTCTCCTCTTTTGATGGGAAGTTCTATATTCTTCATAAACAGTATAATTAATGCGTTTGTTGGAATTACTTGCATAGTAACGGCAAATAGCAGCTACAAAGTTGCGTCTTTTTTGACAGAAAAGCAAACAAACCCTAACAAAATATGAATAAATCTTATATCGGACAGCAAAAACAATATTAAAATTAGTCCCTGATACATACAGCTTTCGATTTTTTACCCCAGCAGGCAAAAGGAATCGTGTTTCCGCTTTATCCTTTGAAAGTGGAATGCTTCTTTACGTACCTTATTATCAGGAAAACTTCTTTTTACCATAAAATGATACCGTCTGAAAACGCCTTTCCGGTCTGCATCAAATGGTAGCTTGCCGTTACTATGCAAGTAATTTCACCTCAACGAAGTGCCATACAGCATATTAAATCTGCCATCTTTCTTCTTTTTACTTTTCTTCACCAAGGAAATCACTTGCCTGTTTATTCTGTCTATCACCTCCGCATCAAACGGTTTCAGATAAGTCATCGTCACCCGAATGGACGAGTGCCCCAACGACTGGCTTATCAGTCCCACAGGTACACCACTATGATAAGCAAGTGTAGCCCATGTATGGCGTGCGGTGTACGAACTTACGGAAACACCGGGTAATAACTGTTTCATCAACCGCGCCAACTCCCGGTTGAAATGCCGTAATGTTTCTTGATAGCGGTGGTGATGTTCCTCCATGAACAAGCCACCATGCAGCAACGGGAACAAATATTCCGAATCCGTCTTATCCCTGTACTTCTGCAACAGCCTCATCGCATCGGGCGGCACATCCACCACCATCAGTTTCCCCGTCTTGTGCCGACGGTAAGTGATGCGCCTATTTCTCAAATCCGACTTCCGCAAGTGTGCCAAGTCAATGAACGGCATACCGCGCAA
>OKSB01004234.1_pt1 | contig 10484 bp, 8 predicted proteins | sample 1601171 | NCBI WGS metagenome assembly OKSB01 (sample SAMEA3541496, study PRJEB24748) | human gut metagenome | biome: human gut; feature: human-associated habitat; material: faeces | place: China | collected 2012 | reverse complement strand
GGAAAAAAGTAAAAATTCGTCTCATAAGGTTAGATTTTGAGGTTCGTTCTTTTTGACAGATTCGGTTATTCAATATATGCATTGATGGAGTAGTTGATCGCCCCGGAAGCATCAAACGAAGCCTGCGATGTCTGATCGGCAATCACGCCCGCCAGATAGTTCGCGATCGCGCCAGAAAGCAGCATGTAGATGCCGGTTAATACGCCGGTCACACCGGGGATTTCAATGCGCGTAATTTGCGACATGGCAACCGGGTCGATAAACAGTTCCGCAAAGCCCATCACCGCCAGGCCTAATACCATCAGTGGCAGAGAAGAGTGACCATACATTGCGGACCAGCGGGCGCTTAAGGTCAGAATGCAGAATCCGGCGCTCATCAGGCCAAGGCCAAGAGCAAATTTCCCCCAGATGCGCACGGTACGATTACCCGCGACACTCTCTTTTACCACCCACGCCAGGAACACACCGCACAGCATAACTGCGAAGGCATTAATCGACTGGAACATCGCGGTCGGAACGGTATAACCAAACATATCGCGGTTAACGAAGCGGTCGATATAAAGGCTAATCGAGCTACCGCCCTGTTGTGCGAAGGCCCAGAACAACATACTGAAGAAGGTGAGCGTCACAATCAGCCCCAGCTCCTTCCGCTGTTTCTGGTTTTCTGCTTTGCGATAAATTTTTGCCAGTACACCCAGGCCAATAATAGTCGCGACAATTAAGGCGTATACCGACCACTCTTTCCAGAACAGTATGGTAATCAGTGCAGGCGTTGCCACCAGCAGAACCAGCAGCCATCCCCAGTTCGGCAGGAGAAAGTTTGTCGCACGCAGTACTTTTTTGTTAACGCCGCGGGTATGAGTGAAATGACGATTGCCACATAAGAAAATGACCAGACCCGCGATCATGCCAACCGCCGCCAGGCCAAAGCCCATCGCCCAGCTGTACTCTTCCTGGGCGTAACCACAGGCGATAGGTGCGATAATAGACCCCACGTTACCCGCCGCATACATCAGCGAGAAACCGCCATCACGACGCGGATCGGTTGGCTCATACAGCTCGCCGAGCAGACAGCTTACGTTAGATTTAAACAGGCCATAGCCGCAGACGATAATCGCCAGGGACAGATAGAGGAATGACGGATGGATCTCACTGGCACCCAGCACCACATGACCGATCGCCATCAACAACGCCCCCAGCATCACCGCCATGCGATTGCCGAGAACTTTATCCGCCAAAAAGCCACCGAGGATTGGCGTGACATACACCAGCGAACAGTAGGCGCTAAATAACTCGTAGGCGTGAGTATCGTTGTATTTTAGTTGATTGGTGAGATAGAGAATCAGCAGGGCACGCATGCCGTAAAAGCTAAAATATTCCCAGATTTGCAGCGCAACGACATAGTAAATAGCGCGCGGCTGTGATGCGTGTTTATTCATAATAATTCCACAATTGACGGCAACGTCACGTAATAGTTGCGCGGCGTGCTTGTGTTTCCTTAAAGTTAAAACTTTGATACAGATCTGATTATTTATGCAATATGCTGTCTGATTGCATAAATATACATTAGCTGAAGCGTGATGATATAAACAATTTGCGTCTTTTGGCGTCGGGTTTGTTTCTTAATATGTCAAAAGATTGGCTATCGACGAACTGGCGAGGTAACGCTATGTTAACGGTGTAGCTATCAGAATACGGAAGGCGCGAAGATGAAAAACACCGAACTGGAACAACTGATTAACGAAAAACTGAACAGCGCGGCGATTAGTGATTACGCGCCGAATGGTTTGCAGGTGGAAGGCAAAGAGACGGTGCAAAAAATTGTTACCGGTGTCACCGCCAGCCAGGCTTTGCTCGATGAGGCAGTGCGTCTGGGCGCGGATGCGGTCATTGTGCATCATGGCTACTTCTGGAAAGGAGAGTCTCCGGTCATTCGCGGAATGAAGCGTAACCGTTTAAAAACGTTGCTGGCGAATGATATCAACCTGTATGGCTGGCATTTGCCGCTTGACGCACATCCTGAGCTGGGCAATAACGCACAGCTGGCGGCGTTACTGGGGATCACGGTCATGGGCGAAATTGAGCCGTTGGTGCCGTGGGGCGAACTGACCATGCCTGTGCCGGGACTGGAGCTGGCTTCCTGGATTGAAGCGCGTCTGGGACGTAAGCCGTTATGGTGTGGCGATACCGGACCTGAGGTGGTCCAGCGCGTCGCCTGGTGCACGGGCGGCGGGCAAAGTTTTATCGATAGCGCCGCGCGTTTTGGCGTGGATGCTTTTATTACTGGCGAAGTTTCTGAACAGACCATTCATTCAGCCCGCGAGCAGGGATTGCATTTTTATGCTGCAGGTCACCATGCCACTGAACGTGGTGGTATTCGCGCATTGAGCGAGTGGCTGAATGAAAATACCGATCTTGATGTGACCTTTATTGATATTCCTAATCCTGCATAACGAATAATCAGAGGGATCGAAAGTGCAACGAGCGCGTTGTTATCTGATAGGTGAAACGGCGGTAGTGCTGGAACTGGAACCGCCGGTGACGCTGGCTAGCCAGAAACGGATCTGGCGACTGGCGCAGCGTCTGGTGGATATGCCGAATGTGGTTGAAGCCATTCCCGGCATGAACAATATCACGGTGATTTTGCGTAATCCTGAGTCGCTGGCGCTGGATGCCATAGAGCGTTTGCAACGCTGGTGGGAGGAGAGCGAGGCGCTGGAGCCGGAGTCTCGCTTTATTGAAATTCCGGTGGTTTACGGTGGTGCAGGCGGACCGGATTTGGCGGTGGTCGCGGCGCATTGCGGGTTGAGCGAAAAACAGGTTGTTGAATTGCACTCCTCCGTGGAATACGTGGTCTGGTTTTTAGGTTTTCAACCGGGCTTCCCGTATCTCGGGAGTTTGCCGGAACAACTACACACGCCACGGCGCGCTGAACCGCGCTTACTCGTTCCGGCAGGTTCTGTCGGGATCGGCGGGCCGCAGACTGGTGTTTATCCGCTGGCAACGCCGGGTGGCTGGCAGTTGATTGGTCATACCTCACTCAGCCTGTTTGATCCGGCGCGTGACGAACCCATCTTATTACGTCCGGGAGACAGCGTGCGCTTTGTACCGCAGAAGGAGGGAGTATGCTGAAGATTATTCGTGCGGGCATGTATACCACTGTGCAGGATGGCGGTCGTCACGGTTTTCGCCAGTCGGGTATCAGCCACTGCGGCGCACTGGATATGCCCGCGTTACGCATTGCTAACCTACTGGTGGGTAATGACGCCAATGCCCCCGCGCTGGAGATCACGCTCGGTCAGTTAACTGTTGAGTTCGAAACTGATGGGTGGTTTGCTCTGACGGGTGCCGGTTGCGAAGCGCGGCTGGATGATAATGCCGTCTGGACCGGCTGGCGATTGCCGATGAAAGCAGGCCAGCGTTTAACGCTTAAACGCCCGCAGCACGGGATGCGCAGTTATCTGGCGGTCGCGGGTGGTATTGATGTTCCGCCGGTAATGGGCTCATGCAGCACCGATCTCAAAGTGGGGATTGGCGGGCTGGAAGGCCGTTTACTGAAGGATGGTGACCGACTCCCGATTGGCAAATCGAAGCGTGATTCTATGGAAGCGCAGGGCGTTAAACAGCTGCTGTGGGGCAACCGCATTCGCGCCTTGCCGGGGCCGGAATATCATGAGTTCGATCGCGCCTCGCAGGATGCATTCTGGCGTTCGCCCTGGCAGCTTAGCTCGCAAAGTAACCGCATGGGCTATCGCTTACAGGGGCAAATTTTAAAACGCACCACCGATCGCGAACTGTTATCTCACGGTTTGTTACCGGGCGTGGTGCAGGTGCCACATAACGGGCAGCCGATTGTGTTGATGAACGACGCACAGACCACCGGTGGTTACCCGCGTATTGCCTGTATCATTGAGGCTGATATGTACCATCTGGCGCAAATTCCGCTCGGTCAGCCGATTCATTTTGTCCAGTGTTCACTGGAAGAGGCACTGAAAGCGCGGCAAGATCAGCAACGTTATTTTGAACAATTAGCGTGGCGGCTGCACAATGAAAATTGACCTGAACGCCGATCTGGGCGAAGGCTGCGCCAGCGACGCAGAGCTATTAACGCTGGTTTCCTCTGCCAATATTGCCTGTGGATTTCATGCAGGCGATGCGCAAATCATGCAGGCTTGCGTGCGTGAAGCAATAAAAAATGGTGTCGCGATTGGCGCTCACCCGAGTTTTCCCGACAGGGAAAATTTTGGTCGCAGCGCCATGCAGCTGCCGCCAGAAACCGTTTACGCCCAGACGCTGTATCAAATTGGCGCGCTGGCAACGATTGCCCGTGCGCAAGGCGGCGTAATGCGTCATGTCAAACCGCACGGCATGTTGTACAACCAGGCGGCGAAAGAAGCACAACTGGCAGACGCCATCGCCAGAGCGGTATACGCTTGCGATCCAGCATTGGTTCTCGTTGGGCTGGCAGGAAGCGAGCTGATTCGTGCAGGCAAGCAATATGGCCTGACAACGCGCGAGGAAGTGTTTGCCGATCGCGGTTATCAGGCTGACGGCTCGCTGGTGCCGCGAAGTCAGCCAGGCGCGTTGATTGAAAACGAAGAACAGGCGCTGGCGCAAACGCTAGAGATGGTGCAACACGGCAGAGTCAAAAGTATCACCGGCGAATGGGCAACGGTCACGGCGCAAACAGTCTGCCTGCATGGCGACGGCGAGCACGCACTGGCGTTCGCCCGCCGACTACGCTCTACATTTGCCGAAAAGGAGATTGTTGTCGCAGCATAACCCCGATTAATAAAGAATGAAAAAAGGATATCACCATGCCTGAAGGCCCGGAGATCCGCCGTGCAGCGGATAACCTGGAGGCGGCGATCAAAGGCAAACCACTAACTGATGTCTGGTTTGCCTTCCCGCAGTTAAAAACTTATCAATCACAACTTATCGGTCAACACGTTACCCATGTGGAAACGCGTGGTAAGGCGTTGTTAACTCATTTTTCCAACGACTTAACGCTCTACAGCCATAATCAGCTTTACGGCGTCTGGCGCGTGGTTGATACCGGCGAAGAGCCGCAGACCACGCGAGTATTGCGGGTAAAACTGCAAACGGCTGACAAAACCATTCTGCTTTATAGCGCCTCGGATATTGAGATGTTGACCCCGGAACAACTGACCACGCATCCGTTTTTACAACGCGTTGGTCCCGATGTGCTGGATCCGAATCTGACGCCGGAGGTGGTGAAAGAACGATTATTGTCGCCGCGCTTTCGTAACCGTCAGTTTGCTGGATTACTGCTCGATCAGGCGTTTCTGGCTGGGCTTGGCAATTATTTGCGGGTGGAGATCCTCTGGCAGGTTGGGTTGACTGGAAATCATAAAGCGAAAGATCTCAATGCGGCGCAACTGGATGCACTCGCACACGCGTTACTGGAGATTCCTCGATTTTCCTACGCTACGCGGGGGCAGGTGGATGAGAATAAGCATCATGGGGCGCTGTTTCGCTTTAAGGTTTTTCATCGAGATGGCGAACCGTGCGAACGTTGTGGCAGCATCATTGAGAAAACCACGCTGTCATCTCGCCCGTTTTACTGGTGCCCTGGCTGCCAGCACTAGGCCGACCGCTTCGGCGCATAGGTTGAAATAAACCGCGCAATGGCAGGCCCTGTCAGCAAAATACTGAACAGGCGTAGGGTTTGCATCGCCATAATGAGCGCCATATCGGCATTGCTCCCTGCGGCGATGACCGCCACGGTATCAAGCCCGCCGGGGCTGGTGGCGAGGTAGGCAGTCATAAAATCAATGTGCATAAACCGGGTCAGCCCCCACGCCATACCCGCACAAATAGCCAGCAGAGCAAAAATCGACAGCAGGATTTGCGGTAGCGGGCGTAGTGCCCGCAGTAAGATTTGTTTATCGAAACCAAGACCAATCCGCCAGCCAATTGCCATATATGCCATCGCCAGCAGCCATTCCGGTAGTTCGATGGTGATGAGCTGACCAGACTGGAGCACTGCGCCCGCCAGCATCGGGATGAGCATCGTGCCGGAAGGAAGACGCAGCATGCATCCCGCCGTACCGGCAACGACCGCGAGCAAAATAGTAAGCAGGAGATTAATGCTCACTGGCGGGAACCAGACGATATGCTGGTTAACCGCTTCAGCGTTATCGCCCAGCATCATGCGGGTGACCAGAACAGCGGCCCCCGCGACGAACAGCACTCGCAGATATTGCATAAACGCCACCAGGCGAATATCTGCGCCGTAATCTTGCGCCATAGCGACCATTGCCGCCGCGCCGCCAGGAGAAGAACCCCAGGCACCGGTATTTCCAGGCAGTGAGCTATAGCGCACCAATAACCAACCCACAATGGCGCTGGAAAGCAGCGTTACCAGTAAAATTGCAAGCACGATCGGCCAGTTGACGGCCAGGGTGGTGAGAATCGAACCAGTGAGGTTTTGCGCAATCATGCAGCCAAGAATGGCCTGGGCGGCGAGAAAAGCAGAGCGGGGAAGTTGCAGAGTAATTCCGCGCATACTAAAGATGATCCCGGCGATCATCGGCCCAAGTAATAGCGCCGCCGGGAGATGTACCGCGAGGAAACCAATAGAAAGGAGAAGTGATAGCACACATAACATTCCCCACTGCAAAACTGGCATCCTTCGCTCCCTCATTATTTTCTCTTTGGTGTATCGATACAGCATAAAGAAAGCTGGGCCAGGAAAAAATAACAGCAATCAAGGAAAAGGGGAAAATCAGCAATTTTCTGAAAGAGATGCCCTTTCCGGCGGCAAAGGGCATCATGGTAAATCAGTTATAGTTAATCTTAAAAAGCACCACTGTATCGAAGGGGCCAGCCTCGATGGGGGTGCCTGGAATGGACGAAAGTTCAGCCGTATAGGTTTTTTCGTAGACCAACATGTCACTGGTGAAATCGGCGTATTCAGCATATTTATTGAAGGTATAAGGCGAGGCGTTTTCATCCAGTAAACGTAGCTTCAGACCATTACCAATCAACAATGCTTTATCTTCTTCAACCAACGTTTCTTCGGTATAAAAGGAGGAACTAACTTTAAATCCGTCGGTGCATTGATCGTTTTGGCTCTTGGTCGTTTTAATACTGAACGTTTTCGTCATGTTATGTCGCCGAATATCCAGCAAATTAAATTTACCAAAATCAATCACCTGTGTTTCCGGTGAAATGGAAAAATTGACGCTGCAATCCAGCACGCGAATGTTTTCCAGACCAGTAATATGATATTTCAGGTTTTGGGCAGTAGGGTCTTCGTTAACGCTACCGGCACCGTCAAATTGCACGACGATATAGTCGCTAAGCGTACTTTGATAATCATGCGGCGGCATTTCTCGTATTTTGACGTATAACCGCATGCGAGCGAGAAAGGTACGCGACATGTGAATATTAGCGGGATCGCCCGAACAAATTTTGTTCTGCCATCCCATCGCGATGATCTGCTCAGGGGTATAAATGTCAATGTTCTTACTGTCAATACACTGGTTAGTGTCGATGCGGCTTTTTCCCTGGTTGGCGTCATAATCAACGCCATTGTAAGTTACGCCGAGTTGATAATAGCGATCCTGCACCCCCGGGTAGGGGTTTACCCAGGCGTAGACATGCTCACTTTCAAAGTTGCCGTTGGTATTGTTGTCACAATAGACGGGAATTTTAATATCGTCAGATTCCCAGATCTTATCACCGGGTTTGGCATTGCCTGGTACAGCAAAAGGTTGAATCGCTTCTGATTTTTCTACCGAGCCACCGGATGAACCAAAGTAGCAGTTCAGGGCAAGCGCAGACTTCAACGGCAGAAATAACAGGCAGATGACGAGCAACAATCCCTTGCCAGCACTCATTTCGCCTCCACTGCTTGTAAACGGCATTGTCCGCTGCAGTTGAGCGTCGTCATGCGTAACGCGCCGTAATCATCCATATAACCGAGATAAAACTGGCTGCCGCTATAACTTCCGGTGTTTGTGTTGACCGTACTAAAAGGTGCAACCATCACGGTTTTGAAGCCTGGGAGAACGCCTTTTTCATTTCTCCCCAGATAGGCAATGGTCAGATAATACGCGGTAGGATTTTTCAGTGTCAGTTGGTTGCCCTGCTGGCTGACCTGTAACTGCAGTTCGACCTTTTCTCCTGCTTTCTTGCGTAATGCAGCCGGTCGCCAGAACACCTTGATACGACTCTGAATGGCGACTTGCAGAACGGCATGGTCGCTGTTTTTTTCCGGGGCGGGAGGAATTTCACGCATATTGTAGAAAAATAGCGTTTCGCGATCGCCCGGTAATTTTGTGGTCGAGGCTTGCTTTACTATCCGTACCTGCGTTGTTGCTTTCGGTTCCAGACGTTGTATCGGTGGCAGGGCAACCAGAAGATCATCGCTTTTCTCCCCTTTTTCATTTTCGAGCCAGGAATAAGCGAGGTAGGGGAGTTTATCGCTACGATTATCCACCCGCAGACTGGTAGCTTTATCATTAGCGTTAAACACACTACGAGTGCGATCGGGTTGTAGTGCAGCGTGGCTGCACAGACTGGCAACCAACAACAAAAGGGGTAGTCCTTTCATAAATGTCATTTTCATTTCCTTAATTAATGACAAGGTGAAATCAGGCGATTTGCGGTGTCTTCCATATGTTCAGGAAGATGGAGCGAGCAATGCTGACTATCACCCCAGACCACGGTAAACTTTTGATTTTCAGCGACTCCGCTTAACCAGGCATGTCCTTCCTCGCCAACCATACCCACGCTAATGCCGCTGTCATCCTGGCGGATATCCGCACCGAGGGGAGGGAACTGACCGCTGGCGTTGCGTATGATGACGTTAACGTCTTTACCGGAACGGGAAGCCAGTGATTTGTAACCTATCGCGCCTTCAATCCACGTTTCTTTGATAACGTTTTCTGCAACTGTTACGCCGTCGGGTAAGTCATTCATGTTCACCGCCACGGTGGAAGGCTGGTAACTGGAAATCAACGGCACCACCGCAATGCCAAAATGGTTGGTGTAGTCGAGATTGCCCTGAACCGGAATATCTGCCACGCCATCGGTGCTGACCATCAGGCGTGGTTCATTGGTGGAGCTGCGGCGATGAAATGCTGCACCATATTGGGTTGCGGTGAAAGAACCGCTCCAGCTGCTGCTGACGGAACTGTAATCATTGGCGGCATAGGTACCAGAAATATCCCACTCACCCGCTGAACTCAGGTGCTGATAGTTACCGCTCACCTGGGCTCCATTGTCAGGACGGTCGGATTGCAGTCCGGCAGACATGCCCCAGCTATTACGTTCATCCAGCGTATCGTTCCACGACATGCGGTGTATGGTGCTGTGGCTACTGTTTTGCATGTCATAGCCAACCCGACCACCGTTACCGAAGGGGAGCGAAATCGACAGGTAAATCTGGTTGTCGCGATCTTTATCTTCGTAATGGGTTGTATTGAATGACGTCGAAATAGAGATATCTCTCCAGTCACCAATATCAACATTAAAACCTGCCGTGATGTTGGCGGTCGTGGAGGCGTCTGCATTCCACCAGGTTTGATGTAGCAGGTTGGCGTAAAGATTGAGGTTTAGTGGGGTAATCGGTTGGCCCACGGATAAGCTGATCGTCTGTTTTTCGTCCTGCGCATCGCTGTCGTTGTATTTGTGATCCAGATAGTTGGCGTAGCTGTGAAAATGACGATCGGAGAAACGATAAGCGGCGAGGGAAATCGTGCTGTTAGTGGCATCCACTTGTTTGCTGTAATTAAAACGGTAGCTTAAGCCCCGCTCGTCCTGCTGAGTATCAAAATGGCTACTGGCCCACGTGACATCAAACGACAGCGCACCAAGCCACAGCATATTTTGCCCGATACCCATTGCGGCAGAATGGTAGTCATCACCAGAAAGCAGCAGGCCGCCGTACAGCGAGGTGTTTGACAGCATCCCCCAGGAAACTTCATTGCTAAAAAAGGTTTCATTTTCAGTTTGATGTGACATGGAGGGCCGTGGCTGACCCGCGGCCAGTTTATAGCGAACCTGTCCCTGACGAGTCAGGAAGGGCGTCGATGCTGCCGAAACCTGGAAATTGTTCACCCGACCATCTTCTTCCGTCACTTTGACATCCAGCGTGCCCTGAACAGACTGATTGAGGTCATCAATAATAAACGGGCCTGGTGGGACTTTTTTCTGGTAAATGACGCGGCCTGATTGACTGATCGTCACCGTGGCATTGGTCTGTGCAATACCGCTAATTTGTGGGGCGTAGCCACGCAGCTCCCACGGTAACATTCGATCGTCACTCGCCAGTGCCGCGCCGGTATAAGAAAAACCATCGAAAATATTGGAACTGAAATCGGTTTCGCCGAGGGTTAACTTAGAGCCTAATTGCGGTAATGGACGAAAAAGATAGGTGCGCGATATTCCGCCTGACTGTTCATGGTTATCATCGCTATCAGTCTGATTCAACTGATAATCACTGCGTAAGCGCC
>OKSB01004232.1_pt1 | contig 10494 bp, 7 predicted proteins | sample 1601171 | NCBI WGS metagenome assembly OKSB01 (sample SAMEA3541496, study PRJEB24748) | human gut metagenome | biome: human gut; feature: human-associated habitat; material: faeces | place: China | collected 2012 | reverse complement strand
CGCCCACGGCTCGACAAAGCCCGCGCCCGGCGTGACCACCACAAGGCCCGCAACCAGACCGGTGCTGGCGCCCACCAGCGTGGGACGACCGGTGTGCACGCGCTCGACGGCAAGCCACGAGACCATGCCCGCCGCGCTGGCCGTCACGGTGTTGAGGATGGCGAGTGCCGCCACGGCGTCGGCCTTAAACTCGCTGCCGCCGTTAAAGCCAAACCAACCAAACCAAAGTAGACCGGCGCCCAGCGCCACAAACGGCACGTTATGCGGACGGTAGCTCACCATGCCAAAGCCGCGACGACGGCCGAGCATTAAGCAGAGAATCAGGCCCGTGAGACCGGACGAAATGTGTACCACGTCGCCGCCGGCAAAGTCGAGCGCGCCGATGATGTCGCCGATAAAGGAACCATCGCCGCCCCAAACCATGTGGGCGAGCGGCGCATAGACCACGAGCAGCCAAATGCCCAGGAAGGCCGTCATGGCACCAAACTTAACGCGGCCTGCCAGACTGCCCGTAACGATAGCGGCGGTGATCATGGCAAACGCCATCTGGAAGGCGATGTTGATGATCTGAGGGTAGACGGCACCATCCGCAGCATTGCCCTCGGCCGCCTGCAGCACCTGGTTGAGCACCGGCAGGCACAGCAACTGGTCAAAGCCGCCAATAAACGGGCTAGAACCGTCGCCACCGTAGGCCAGCGACCAGCCGGCAACAATCCACAGCACACCAACCAGGCCAATGGCGCCAAAGCACATAAGCATGGTGTTGATGACATTTTTGCGCCTGGACAGGCCGCCATAGAAAAACGCCAGACCCGGTGTCATTAAAAACACGAGCATGGTGCAGATGAGCATAAACGTTGTCGATCCCGTATCGTACATTCGCTCCCCCTTGGTCGCATGAACGTTGTCGGCGCTCATGATGCGGCCGAGGGGCAACTGGTGTAGACCAGATACGGCGTTGTTAAACGCTGCGTTGTCGAATGGAAACGGCACCGCAATCTTGGAAACGGCGCGGCAACGGACGCGAAACGAACGGGAAACGTGCGAACGAGAAGGGCGCGCTTGGCTCCGCTCTGGCTAGCGCCGGAACAGCTCGCGGGCTCGGTCGCGGAGGTCGGTAGCTCGAATGACACCCTCGTAACGATTGATGCGCAGACGCGGGAAGGCGTTAAAGAAGCGTAGGTCGCGGCGGCTGAGTGACACGCTCGGTACCGGGCGGCTCATGCGCTTGCCGGCAAGGCGACGACCGAGCGACGGACGCGGCATACTCGGCGCGGCATCGGCCACGCGGCGGGCAGCGAGCGCCAGGCCGCGAGCACCATCCGAGATAAACGTCGGCATCGAAGTCTTCTCGCGCAGGGCATCGAGCGCCGCGTCGCCCAGCTCGGCCAGCCAAGCGTTAACGGCGCGACCGCGGATATGCGTCTGCGCCACCGAGTCAATCGCCGAATCGGGAATACGTTCGAGCATAGAGTCGGAGGCGTCGGCAAGCGACTCATTGATGCGGTCGGCAAGGTCGGCACGCACACGCTCAAGCTGATCGGACAGACGCCGCCAGCTCGCCAACGAGCACACCGCATCGACCATCATCGCGACCGCGACGATAAAGGCGGCCAAGCGCACGATTAGCACCGGCAGATGGCCAAGCAGCCCCAGCAATGCCGGCTCCACTAAACGGCAAATACACAACGCACCCAAGCCAAACGCGCAGGCCCAGTACAGGCAGATGCGTCCGTGCAGGTTAAACGGCAGATGCGAGTAATCCCAAAACCGGGCACCCGTCGTTTTTTCCAACAGCACGCCCACGCTATATTCGATCACGCTGCATACGAGCGCGGCAGCGACAAACTGGCTCGAGGCATCCGGAATCCCGCGCAGCAAAAGCCAGCATGCTATGCCGCCCGCACCGTAGATGGGACAACACGGCCCTAGCAAAAAGCCGCTGTTGGCAAAGCGTCCGTGGTTGAGCATGGCGCAGACTGTCGACTCCCATACCCAGCCGCAAAAACCGTAGAAGGCAAACGAGAGTACCAGCGCCGAGAGCGGACAGGCGGCAAGCGTCGCGCCGTCAAATGCCATGTCGATCGCGGTTCCCACCGTCTACTCACTCCTCTTTTCGTTCGATTCGCTGCTCACGTCATCGTCCGCCCTGTCTTTGCGCGGCAGACGGCCGGCAATCGTCTCGCGCAGCGCGCACCATTTATCCGCCAGGCACACAATCCATGCCTCACGACACGTCGGCGGCACCGGCACCAGCGGAAACATATGACGCACGATGATATTCCGCTCGCGCGACGTCAGCTCAAAATCTTCCTCCGCACGCGCCAGGGCAAAAAACGGATGCCGAAATCCGTGCAGTCGATGGCTCGGGTCGGGGTCATGCCAATCGTAGAGAAAGTAATCGTGTAACAGGGCCCCGCGCAGCAGCGAGGCACGGTCGACCGAAATGCCAACACGGCCCAGGTGCTCGGCAAAGGACAGGCTCGCCCGCGCCACCGAGGTCACATGCGCATAGACCGTCACGTCGCCATGCTGGATAAACTCACACGTCAGGTCCAAGCGGCCCGCCTGGGCCAGCTGACGGGCGGCATTGTCGACCTCGCGCGCGATACTCTCGGCACGAACGGTATCGGACATGCGGCCTCCTTCCAGCGGCTCTCGGCGGCAAGTCGCAGCCTGCACGCAATGAATAAAATCATCATCGAATTTACTAGTATGGCATCGGACAAAACGTTTTGCCCCGCCAGTTGGCGAATTACCGCGCCGCCGTCACATATCAAACGCCAAAATGTGCGAGACTGTCTTGTGCAATTGTGCCGGCCGAGGGAGTGCCGGCGCACGATTCGCATGGAGTAACCCACAACGATGCTGCTTACGCAAACGACAACGCCCGAGGACGTCAAGGCTCTCGACCGCGCCGAGCTTCCGCTGCTCTGCGGCGAGATCCGCCACGCCATCCTCGAAAGCTCCGCCGCCGTCGGCGGGCACGTTGCCCCCAACCTGGGCGTCGTTGAGCTTACGGTCGCGCTCCATCGCGTGTTTAACTCCCCCACCGACAAAATTGTCTTTGACGTGTCACACCAGACCTATGCCCACAAGGCGCTGACTGGGCGCGCGTACACTTATATCGACCCGGCACGCTACGGCGAGGCCTCTGGCTTTGCCAATCCCGACGAGTCCGAACACGACCTGTTCGCCATGGGCCACACCTCCACATCGGTGAGCCTGGGCTGCGGCTTGGCGCACGCTCGTGACCTGGCGGGCGATGCGTACAACGTCATCACCATCATTGGCGACGGTTCGCTTTCGGGCGGTCTGGCGTTTGAGGGCTTTAACAATGCCGCCGAGCTCGACAGCAACCTGATCATCATCGTCAACGATAACGACCAGTCCATTGCCGAGAACCATGGCGGCCTGTATCGCAATCTGGCCGAGCTGCGCGCCAGCAACGGCACCTGTGAGCGCAACGTTTTCCGCGCGATGGGGCTCGACTACCGCTATCTGGACGCCGGTAACGATGTGTTGGCCCTGGTCGACGCGCTGCAGGAACTGCGCAATATCGATCATCCCATCGTGCTGCACGTCTCCACCGCCAAGGGCAAGGGCTTTGAGCCAGCCCAGAGCGACCCCGAGCGCTGGCATCATGTGGGCCCGTTTGACATGGCGACTGGGCGCAAGCTCTGCCCGGGCCATCCGAGCGAGCCTGCGCCGCGCACCTATGCCGACATTACGGGCGAGGCGCTCAGCGCCGCCATCGAGCACGATCCGCAGGTTGTGGGCATCACGGCCGCAACGCCCTACATCATGGGCTTTACGCCCGAACTTCGCGCCGCCGCCGGCAAACAGTTCGTCGATGTGGGCATTGCCGAGGAGCACGCCGTGACCTTTGCCACCGCGCTCGCCCGCTCGGGTGCCAAGCCGGTCTTTGGCGTGTACGGCACGTTCTTGCAGCGTGCCTATGACGAGCTGTGGCACGACCTGTGCCTCAACGACGCCCCGGCGACCATCCTTGTATTTGGCGCGTCGATCTTTGGCACCACATCCGAGACGCATCTTTCGTTCTTTGATATTTCCATGCTGGGCGCTCTCCCCAATATGCGTTACCTGGCGCCTTCCTGCATGGAGGAATACCTGTCCATGCTGAGCTGGTCGCTCGACCATCGCGAGCATCCTGTGGCGATTCGCGTGCCCGGCATTGGCCTGGTAAGCCGCCCCGACTTGGCGCCTGCCGAGGACGCCGATTACGGTGTCGCGCGCTACAACGTGGTGCGCCAGGGCCGCGACGTGGCCGTGCTCGCGCTCGGCGATTTCTTTGAGCTGGGCGAGCGTGTGGCAAACCGCTTGGCAGCCGAATACGGTATCGAGGCCACGCTCGTCAACCCTCGCTTTGCAACCGAGCTTGACCGCGAGTTCCTCGACAGCCTTGCCGCCGAGCATCGCGTTGTCGTCACCCTCGAGGACGGCATCTTGGACGGCGGTTGGGGCGAACGCGTCGCGTGCTACTTGGCCTGCACGCCCGTGCGCACGCGCACCTTCGGCATCGCCAAGGGCTTCCCCGACCGCTACGACCCCAACGAGCTGCTCGCTCAGAACGGCATGACGGTCGAGAACATGGCCGCCGAGGCCGTAAGGCTACTCAACGAGTAAAAAACCTCCGCAAGGGAAGCACCCCTGCGGAGGTTTTTATTTTTGAGCTCAACTATCTCGATCTGTAACATCTAGGGCCCGAATTCCCGTCTAACTGTTACAGATCGAGACAAACCGTCTTTGCCCCTGACCTTTATCTCAATCTGTAACAGTAAGAACCCATTTCCTCGTCTACCTGTTACAGATTGAGACATTCGAATTCCCCTGAAGAGAAAATCTCAATCTGTAACAGTTACTCGGCAAAAATGGCTGCAGATGTTACAGATCGAGACAAAGCAGCAAGGCATGCCGCCACATCGGCCAGAACCACCACAAAGGTGCCTGTCCCTTTTTGGTAGGTAGAATAACCCATAAGGTAAGTATGTTTCTGAGTTATTTCGTGTTGACCCATTTGAGCGCGATAGGGTATAACTCTACTCAACCGCTAGGGATTTTATTGAGAAAGGTGTTCTACCATGAGCAAAAACCTCTCCCAGCAGGTCGTTCTCGACCGCCGCGGCTTTGTCGCCGCCACCTTCGCAACCGTTGCCGGCCTTGGTCTTGCCGGCTGCTCCGACACCAGCGCCGAGGCCGACAAGGGTTCCGCCGGTTCCTCCAAGAGCCCCGAGGATACCGAGGTTTCCACCACGCTCGACGCTAAGGCATTCGACAAGCTCGTCGACAACGGCCCCAAGGCCGATGACGACGCCATCGCCGCCAGCGCCTGGGCGACGGCCGTCAAGGACGCCGGCGTCTTTAAGATCGGTGGCGTTCAGACCTCCACGCTCTTCTCCCTCCTCAACGAGAAGGACGGTCAGACCCGCGGCTTCGACGCCGGCATCGCGCAGCTTCTGTCCAACTACATTCTGGGCGAGAACAAGGTCGAGATCACCCAGGTGACCTCGGACACGCGCGAGTCCGTCCTGCAGAACGGCCAGGTCGACGCCGTCTTTGCCACCTACACCATCACTGACGAGCGCAAGAAGCTCGTCTCCTTTGCCGGTCCCTACTACTACACCCAGCAGGCTATCCTGGTGCTCGCCGATAACGACGACATCAAGAGCGTCGACGACCTGGCCGACAAGAACGTCGCCGTCCAGTCCGGCTCCAACGGCCCCGCCATCCTGGAGGAGTTCGCCCCCAAGGCCAGCCAGCAGGAGTTCAAGACCGACGAGGAGGCCCGCCAGGCACTCCAGCAGGGCCGCGTTGACGCCTACGTCATCGATAACAACATGCAGCAGAGCGCCCTGGTCCGCGAGCCCGGTAAGTACAAGATCGCCGGCAAGCCCTTCGGCAGCAAGGAGCCCTATGGTATCGGCCTGCCGCTCGATTCCGACGGCGTCGCCTTTGTCAACGACTTCCTTAAGAAGATCGAGGACGACGGCACCTGGACCGAGCTGTGGCAGATCTGCATTGGCGACCGTACGGGCGACACCAATGTTCCCGAGCTGCCCGAGATCGGCGCCTAGGCAGCGAGCCTAGTAACGGCCGCTACGAAACCATACGGAAACGCACGATGCGCTTTATTGCGCTAAACTGTTTCCTCACTGAGTTGTCGGGGCTTCCGTACACACGGGAGCCCCTTTCCTTACCGGCGGGAGGTCCGCATGAGTCTCTCCGAGCTCTGGTCGCTCTATGGCCAGAACTATATCGACGCGCTGCTAGCAACCTGGGGCATGACGCTTGAGTCGTTTGCCATCGCCATGGTGCTGGCCGTCGCCGTCACCGTGATGCGCGTGTCGCCGCTCAAGCCGCTGCGCGTCTTTGGCGACCTGTATGTCCAGGTCTTCCGTAACATCCCCGGCATCGCGCTGCTCATTGTCGTCGTCTACGCGCTGCCGCCGCTCAAGGTCGTCCTGCCCTACCGCACCTGCGTCATCGTCGCCACAGTGCTCTTGGGCTCTGCCTTTGGCTCCGAGAACTTTATGAGCGGCATCAACACCGTCGGTGTCGGCCAGGTGGAAGCCGCCCGCTCGCTGGGCATGAGCTTCAGCCGTATCCTCGCCAAGATCGTGATTCCGCAGGCGCTGCGCTCGAGCGTGCTGCCCATGACCAACCTCTTTATCGCCGTCATGCTCACCACCGCGCTCGGCAGTCAGGTGCCGCTTAAACCGCAGGAGCTCACCGGCGTGGTGAGCTACATCAACACGCGCTCGCTCGGCGGCGTCGCCGCGTTCTTTATCTCGGCGCTCGGCTACCTGGGCACGGCCTTTGTGGTGAGCCACATTGGCAACTATATCGATAAGAAGGTGAGGATCCTCCGATGAGCAAGCACTCCACCTCCGCGCTCACCATGCGCGATGCGCTCTACGAGGCTCCCGGCCCCAAGATGCGCGCCAAAATTCGCGTCGGCACCGCCATCTCACTTGTTGCCGTGGCCGCGCTCATCGCTCTGGTACTGCAGCGCTTTTATGTGACCGGCCAGCTTTCGGTCCATTACTGGTACTTCTTTACGCACCTCACCACCTGGAAGTTCCTGCTTGCCGGTTTTGAGGGCACAGTAAAGGTCGCGCTCACCGCCGGCGCCATCGCGCTGGTACTGGGCTTAGCCCTCATGCTCGGCCGTACCAGCGACATCAAGCCGCTGCAGCTGGTCTGCCGCGTGCTCACCGATTTCTTCCGTGGCGTGCCGAGCCTGCTGTTCATCTACTTCTTCTTTTTGGTGCTGCCCCAGTACAAGATCGCGCTGCCGTCGTTTTGGATGCTCACGCTTCCCGTCGCGCTCGCCGCGGCCGGCGTACTCGCCGAGATCTTCCGCGCCGGCGTCAATGCCGTGCCGCGCGGCCAGGTCGAGGCCGCCCAGGCGCTCGGTCTCTCCAAAGCTAAAATCACCTTTAAAATCGTCCTGCCGCAGGCTATTCGGTTTATCATTCCGTCGTTGATTTCGCAGCTTGTGGTCGTCGTCAAAGACACCACCGTCGCCTACGTGGTGAGCTACCCCGACCTTATGCAAAACGCCCGCGTGCTCATTACCAACTACGACGCCCTCGTGTCGGTCTACCTGGTGATCGCGGTCATCTATATCCTCATCAACGTCGCAATCAACAAGGCCGCTGTCTACGTTTCGCACAAGACCGGCGCGACCATCATTCGCTAACGATTTACCATTTCGAGTCATAAGGAGCCGAGCACCATGGCACAGAGCACTTCTTCTACCGGTAATCAGCCGCTGATCGAGCTCAAGCACGTCGATAAGCACTATGGCGATCTGCACGTCCTCAACGACATCAATCTCTCGGTCGACCGCGGCGAAGTCGTCGTCGTGATCGGCCCCTCAGGCTCGGGCAAGTCGACCATGTGCCGAACCATCAACCGCCTGGAAACCATCGACTCGGGCGAGATCCTCATCGAGGGCGAGCCTCTGCCGCAGGAAGGCAAGGATCTTGCCCGCATGCGCGCCGAGCTGGGCATGGTGTTTCAGCAGTTCAACCTGTTCGCGCATATGACGGTGCTGCAGAACGTCATGCTGGGGCCGGTCGACGTGCTGGGCGTGTCCAAGGAGGAAGCTCGTGAGCGCGCCATGGACCTGCTGAGCCGCGTGGGCGTTGCCGAACAGGCCGACAAGGTGCCCGCTCAGCTCTCGGGCGGCCAGCTTGCTCGGGTGGCGTTGCTGCGGGCCTTCGCCACACGACCGACCGTGCTGCTGCTCGATGAGGTGGAAGCGGCACTTGATGAGGAGTCGGCCGTGGCCGTCAGTCGGCTTACGCGGGCGATGCTCGCGGGCGGGGCCACCTGCTTGCGCATTCGCCATCGGGCCGAGGATGGCTACGCGTACGGGGTGTTCACGCTGGCCGATGGGAAGATGACCTACCATCAAAACGAGATCACGGCCGACAACGCACCCGCTACAAGCGCTGGAAAAGGATGCGACTCGCGAGCCGATGAAGTGCTTGCGAAGCTGAAGGCGGTGCCCAGTGCGCCTTCCGGTGTTTCCCCTCTTGCTGGTTCCGCATTCGACCCAACCGCATCGCCAAGGAGCGACTCGCCGTCTTTGCGACCTGCGCCGGCCGACCGAAAGCCGGTCGAGCCCTCTGCGAAGGGAGGCTCCCGATGACCGGCGGCGTGGTGAACATCGGATATGTGGAACTGGTGGGCGCAAGCTTGCTCATGCTGGTGGCGGGCATCGTGTCGTGGCGCATGGGGCTCGGGCAGAGCCGCCGCATCGCCGTGTCCACCGTGCGGGCGTTTCTGCAGTTGCTCGCCATGGGCTTGCTTCTGGGTTACCTTTTCAAGTACCAGACGTGGTGGCTCGTGTGTCTGGTGCTGTTGGGCATGTGCGTTGCGGCGACGCAGATTGCCACCGGCCGTACGAACAAGGTCGTGCGGGGGCTTTGGGCCGACGTCTTCCTTTCTATTACCGTGTCGTCCATGGTCATCGCGTTCATCGTGGTGGAAGGCATCATCCACGCCGATCCGTGGTACAACGCCATGCAGCTCGTGCCCATCTCGGGCATGATTCTCGGCAACACGCTGGCCGCGGCAGCGGTGGCCACCGACCGCCTGTTTGCTAGCATGGATTCCCGTGCGAACGAGATATACATGATGGTTGCTTTGGGCGCCACTCCGCGTGAGGCGGCGTTTCCTTCCATCAAGGCGGCGGTGGGCGCCGGCATGACGCCGCTTTTGGCCCAGCTGTCGGCAGCGGGCATCGTGCAGATTCCCGGCATGATGTCCGGCCAGATTCTGGCGGGCGCCGATCCTGTTATCGCGGCGAAGTACCAGATCGTCGTGCTGCTCATGATTTCGGCGGCCACGACGCTCTCCGTTGTGATCATCTGCTTTCTCGCTTACAAGAAGCGCTTCTCCGTCGAAGGCTACTACTTGTCGTCGGCCCTGCGCGACGATGCCGGCGGGGCGGCCTAGCCTGGCGGCGCGGCCTCACGGGCGAGACCAACTAGCCTGGCAGCGGACGTGACCTTCCGGGCGAGACCGCCTAGCTGGCAAGCCTACGGTATGCCAACGGGTTGGTGCGAGGCGGTCGGGCGGCGGGGGCGTTCCCGTACCATGGAGGTGACGTTTGCCCCGACCGGTTAGGAGGCACCCATGCTCGAAGGCGACAAGATCAAGGTGGCGCAGGGGGAGAATCCCTGCTATCTGCTGCTGAACCAGGCGAACCGCCATGGACTCATTGCAGGGGCCTCGGGCACGGGCAAGACGGTCACCATGAAGGTGCTGGCCGAAGGGTTCGCCCAGGCCGGCGTGCCTGTGTTCATGGCTGACGTGAAGGGCGACGTCACTGGCATGGCCCAACCCGGCGACGACACCGAGAAGGTGCGCGAGCGCGCGGCCGCTCTGGGCGCCGCAGGCTGGGAGCCTCGGGGTTGCGACGTGCGCCTGTGGGATATGCTCGGCGGCGACGGCGTGCCCGTGCGCATCACCATTTCCGACATGGGGCCCGACTTGCTGGCGCGGCTTCTGGGGCTCACCGACGTGCAGCGCGGCGTGCTGGCCATCGCCTTCCGCATGGCCGACGATAACGGCATGCTGCTCATCGATCTGAAGGATCTGCGCGCCATGCTCGGCTATCTCTCCGAGCATGCCAGCGAGGTGGAAACGCTTTACGGCCGCGTGTCGTCACAGTCGGTTGGCGCCATTCAACGCGCGCTGCTCACCCTGGAAGATGCGGGCGGCGACATCTTCTTCGGCGAACCGGCGCTGGATATCACTGATTGGCTCGTGACCGACGATGCGGGCCAGGGTACCGTGAACATCCTGAACGCCGCGAAACTCATGGCATCGCCCCAGGTGTACGCCATGTTTCTGCTGTGGATGCTCAGCGAAATCTACGAACTTCTGCCCGAGGCCGGCGACCTTCCCAAACCCAAGCTCGTGTTCTTCTTCGACGAGGCGCATCTGTTGTTCGACGAC
>OKSB01004222.1_pt1 | contig 10514 bp, 8 predicted proteins | sample 1601171 | NCBI WGS metagenome assembly OKSB01 (sample SAMEA3541496, study PRJEB24748) | human gut metagenome | biome: human gut; feature: human-associated habitat; material: faeces | place: China | collected 2012 | reverse complement strand
TGAAATTCGAGGAGAAACCCTACGATCTGTTCTCCTCGCCGGTGTGGTTCGCCGACGGAGTCGGCATCCTCAAGCGCATGGCGCAGCTGGGGATCGAGTTCGAGGTCTACAACCGGAAGATGGAACTGCTGGACCATGCGCGCCGCAAAACCACTCAAAAGGTGAACTTGTACGAAAAGGTTCAGATACCCGGGTACGAGGACGCCATACGTAAGATCAAACGCTTCATGGAGGACGAGGAGAACCTCTCCAAGTCGGCCCAGAAGATCGTGAAAACCAAGCAGCAGGCCGCCGGGGAGGGCGCGATGTTATGATAGCCAGAATGTCAAAATACAACTTTGTGCTCTTTGCGGCGCAGAGTGAGGATTTCGTCGAGAAGCTGCGCGGCCTCGGGCTGGTGGACATCACCACCGCGGGTTGGGACCCCTCCGAGGAGGACCGCCAGCTGCTGCTGGACATCGAGAGCCTTGCGAAGGCCGTGGAGTTCCTGAAGAACTTCCGCGCCGGGGAGCGCTGCGACGCTGCCGCCGCGCCGTTCGCTTCGGGCGAGGAGGCCTATGCGCATTACGCCGCCGCGCACCGCGAGGCTGCGACGCTCAACGCCGAGATCGGGCGGCTGGAAAAAGCGGCCGAGGAGCTGCGTCCCTGGGGGGCGTTCGACGTGGAGGCGACGCGGAAACTCGCCGCCCGGGGCATTGTCCTGCGCTATTTCTTCACCCAGCGCAACACCTTCGACAAGCAGTTGGCCGAGTGGTCGGAGCGCTATACGGTTTCGGAGGTCAGCCGCACCGATGCCACGGTGTGGTTCGTCGTCGTGGCCAAGCCCGGCGAGGAGGTTACGCTCGACGCGCAGGAGATGAAGACCCCGACGATGGACATTCGCGAGGCGGAGCGCCGCATCGCCGAAGCCGAAGGGAAACTCCGGACCCTCGACGCTGAATTTTCGCGTGCGGCCGCTTCGGAGGCCCTGCTCGCACAGCACGCCTGCTCGCTGAAGGAGCGTTTGCAGGGCGTGCGGGTGAAGGCTACGGCGCAGGAGGCCGCCGACGGTACGCTGGTCGTCATGGAGGGCTGGGCCGAGAAGGAGACTTCCGGTCGGGTCGACGCCCTTTTGGAGGAGTACCCCAACGTGGTCTTCCTCAAATCGGACCCCACGCCCGAGGACGAAACGCCCGTGAAGCTCAAGAACCGTTGGTTCGCGCATGTCTTCGAACTGGTGGGCGACATGTACGCCCGCCCGAAATACGGGACGATGGACCTCACGCCCTTCTTCGCTCCGTTCTACATGCTCTTTTTCGGCATCTGTCTCAACGACGCCGGCTACGGACTCATCCTGCTGGCGATGGGAATGGCGATGCTTTGGAAATTCAAGGGGGGCATGATGCGTCGCGCCGCATGGTTCGCCACGATGTGCGCTGTCTCGACGATCGTATTCGGCCTCTTCTGCGGATCGTTCTTCGGCGTCTCGCTCAAAGCGTACTTCCCGTCGATCCCCTTCTTCGACTTCCAGGGGAGGTTTTTCTCGTGGGTCTTGCCGGCGGCCAACTTGAATTTACGGTACTGCTTCACAGCAAAGTGGTCCGGGTGCTCCTTCTCCAGCTTGGCAAAGAGCAGGTCAACGGGGCTTTGAAATTCCTCGTCATCCTCGCGGGCAGTCTGGCCGCAGGGCTTCCGCTGCTCGATCCGGCGTGGGTCATTCCGGGATTCACCACTTCGTCACCCGCCTTCTACGGCGTGGCGGCCATCGGCGTGGTGCTGATGCTTTTCTTCAACTCGCCGGGCAAGAACCCGTTCGTGAATTTCGGAACCGGACTTTGGGATACCTATAATAATATAACGGGCATCCTTTCCGACGTGCTGTCGTACATCCGTCTGTTCGCGATCGGCCTTTCGGGCGGTATCCTGGCCACGGTCTTCAACGACTTGGCTACGGGCCTGAGCCCAGATATTCCGGTGGTGCGCGAGCTGATGATCCTGTTGATCCTGCTCGTCGGGCACGGCATCAATCTCTTCATGTCCTCGATCTCGTCGTTCGTTCACCCGATGCGACTCACCTTCGTGGAATTCTACAAGAACGCGGGCTTCGAAATGGCTGCGCGCCAGTTCGAACCGCTGACGAAAATCGATCAATCGGAAAACAAATAACAATTAAAAAACTCAAATTTTTCAGTTATGACAACAGCAATTATTATGGCCTACGTCGGCGTAGCGTTGATGGTCGGTCTTTCGGGTATGGCAAGCTGTATCGGCACCTCGATCGCCGGCATGGCGTCCGTCGGCGCGATGAAGAAGAACGCCGGTGCGTTCGGCAGCTACATGATTCTGGCCGCCATCCCCGGTTCGCAAGGTCTCTACGGATTCGTGAACTACTTCATCATCAAGGATTTCCTGACGGACGAGATCTCGATGTTGCAGGGTGCCGCCATTTTCGGCGCCGGATTGCTGACGGGTGTGGTCTGCCTCGCGTCGTCCTACTTCCAGTCGAAGGTTTGCGCCAACGGTATCACCGCGATCGGCAATGGCCACGACGTAATGGGTAAGACGCTGATTCTGGCTGCATTCCCCGAGCTGTACGCCATTCTGACGGTCGCCGCGGTCTTCCTGATCGGCGGCGCGATCTGATCCGTACGACTCCCGCAACGAAAGAGACGGCCTTCGGATAAGGTCGTCTCTTTTGCTTTGTCGGGAGCTGCCGCCGTCCGCCGCGGATTTTGAAATGTCGCGATTTCTGCGTATTTTGCGCTCCGAACAAGAATTTCCCCATGAAGAAGAGTTACGAAGAGATCAACGAAAAGATCCGTCAGGGCAAAGCCGTCGTCCTGACCGCCGAAGAGGTGTCCCAACTGGCGCGCACCCTTTCGCCCGCCGAGATCGTCCGGCGCGTGGACGTCGTCACGACCGGTACGTTCGGCGCGATGTGCTCGTCGGGCGCCTTCCTCAACTTCGGCCACGCCACGCCGCCGATCCGCATGGAGCGCATCGAGCTCAACGGCGTCCCCATAAGCGGCGGCCTGGCGGCCGTCGACACCTTCGTGGGCGCCACCGACTGCGATCCGGCGCGCCCCGCCTACGGCGGCGCCCACGTCATCGAGGAGCTGGTGGCCGGCCGCAGCGTCACGCTGGAAGCCTGGGGCAAGGGAACCGACGACTATCCGCGGCGCCATATCCGCTCGCACGTCACGCTCGACGACATCAACGAGGCGATCCTCTACAACCCTCGCAACTGCTACCAGAACTACAACGCCGCGACCAACTCTTCGGAGCGGATGCTCCATACCTACATGGGAACGCTGCTGCCCAAACTGCGCAATGTTTCGTACAGCACCGCAGGCGAGCTGTCGCCCCTGCTCAACGATCCCACGTGCCGTACGATCGGCATGGGCACGCGCATCTTCCTCTGCGGCGCACGCGGCTACGTGAGCTGGCAGGGCACGCAGTTCAACACCTCCAAACCCGTCAACGAGCACGGCATTCCGATCGGCGGCGCGCGCACCGTGGCCGCAATCGGCAACCTGCGCGAGATGTCGACCGACTACCTGCGCGCCGCCTACTACGAGAAATACGGCGTGAGCCTCTTCGTGGGTGTGGGCATCCCGATCCCGCTGCTGGACGAGGAGCTGGCGCACGACGTTTCGATCCGCAACGAACAGATCACCACCAATATCCTCGATTTCGGCGAGGAGGAGCGCCCGATCGGGCAGACCAACTACGCCGAACTGCGCAGCGGTTCGATCGAGGTGCGGGGGCAGCGCGTGCGCACGGCTCCCGTGGCGAGCCTGCGCAAGGCGCGCGAGATCGCCGAAATGCTCAAAGGCTGGATCGCCCGCGGCGAATTTCTCCTCACGGAACCCGTACAACCCATGCCCGCCCATTCGACGGTCAAGGGGCTGAAAGCCGACGACGAATAACCGCTAACAAGGAAAAGCACATGACGACCAAAGTAATTCTCTATTTCCCGTCGGACGCCACCGACAAGGCGGTTACCTACGATCTGGTGAAGCGTTACGACCTGCGCATCAACATCCTGCGCGCCGAAATCGAGGCGGGACGTTCGGGCTCGCTGCTCGTCGAACTGACGGGCGAGGAGCCCATGGTGCGCGAAGGCGTCGCCTATCTCGAACGCAACGGCGTCACCGTAAGCCCCGTGGCGAGCAAGATCGCCTACGACCGCGACCGCTGCATCGACTGCGGCAACTGTGCGCTGGCCTGCTTCCCGCAGGCGCTTACGATCGGTGCGCCCGACTGGCGGCTGCATTTCGATCCCGAACGCTGCATCGCCTGCAAACTCTGCCTCAAAAGCTGCCCTCTGGGCCTCTTCCATATCGAATTCACCGAAGCCTGAGCCGTGGAGTACGTCGAGCGGAGCTACCGGAGCCGCATGGGGCGGGATGCGGTCGTGTTCACCGTCTCCTACCGCGAAAGCGACCTGTGGGTCGCCGTCGACCGCGGCGATGCGGCCGTCATGGCCGCCCGCACGGAACACTTTCTGCACGAACTGCGCGGGCGGCTCGACCGTTACCTCGACCGCGACCCCGCCTACCTGCGCGCCCTCGTTCCCTGTCTGCCGCGACCCGACGCTCCGCCTCTGCTGCATGAAATGGCCGTGGCGGCCGCTACGGCAGGCATCGGGCCGATGAGCGCCGTAGCCGGAGCCTTCGCCCGCGAGACGGGACGGATGCTGCGCCGCGAATTCGGCGTCGGCGAGGTGGTCGTCGAAAACGGCGGCGACATCTACGCCGACGTGCACCGGCCGCTCGACGTGGCGCTCTTCGCCGGAGAGGCCCCCCTCTCGGAACGGGTCGGACTCCACATCCCCGGCGGAGCCTTCCCGCTGGGTATCTGCACCTCGTCGGGAACCGTCGGGCCGTCGCTCAGCTTCGGTCGTGCCGATGCCGTGATGATCGTCTGCCGCGACGTGCTGCTCGCCGACAGCTATGCCACGGCGTGGGCCAACCGCGTCCGCACCGAGGAGGATACGGGCTCCGTCGTCGAGCGGGCCTGCCGCGTGCCGGAGATTTTGGGGGCGATGGCCGTCAAGGGCGAACGGCTGGCCGTCGGCGGCACGTTCGAGCTGCGGCTGTTCGGAGAAGCCCGGGATTTTTAAAAAATCGTTCCGCCTGACGATTTCGCGCCAAACTCCCCCTTCCCGCTTTCCATCCGTTGCGAATTATGCCCGAAAAGATGATACTTTGCGATCTATCCGGATGTAAACCGTTACAGTTCCGCAGCGAAAAAAGAGGCCGGACGGAGGATATACTTTTCCAAAGATTACAGAGTTTCTGAAAAAATACCTATATTTGTCGGTACTTTCCCTAACGACACGGTGCGGGAAAGGCACGACCGGACGAGAATCATTACAATCAAATACGTTTTACTATGAGAAAATTCGGACTTTTTTTATGTCTCTCGCTGTTATTCGCCTTCACGGGTTGTAGCGACAGCGACGATGTAGAAGAGCAGGGCGGCACGGTGCTCGCCAAACCTTCGGTCGCGGTGACCACGACGACGTCCTCCAGCTTCAAGGTGGCGTGGGATGCCGTACCCAATGCCGAAAGTTACAAATATCGCCTCTCCCAGGAGAACGAGACGGGCGACGAACTCGTCGTGCAGCCCGAGAACTCGACTTCGGCTACGGCCCTCGCATTCGGCGACCTCGATCCGAAAACCAAGTATATCCTGCGCGTCAAGGCCGTCGCCGCCGCAGGCAGCGGTCTGACGGATTCGGAGTACTCCAAGATCTTCGCCACGACGCTGGCCGAAGAGGCCGCGGAGCTGACGTTCGAGAAGATCGCCGCGACGAACCCGACTTACGAGAGCGTCGACGTGGAGATCGTACCTTCGGCCGAGAACCTCTACTACTGGCAGGTCGTCGAAAACAGCCTGATCGAGGGCAAGAGCGACCGTGAGATCGTCGCCGCCCTGAAAGAGAACATCTCCGAGCTCTCCTCCGGCACGGTCAAGAAGACCGTCCACGGTTTGAAGGCCGACACGGAGTACACGGTCGTCGCCTTCGGTTACGACCTCGAAGCCGGCAAGTCCACGTCCGCCGTCGCACGTCTCGAAGCAGCGTTCACCACGCCGGCCGACGACCGCATGACGATCGCCATCACCGTCGGTGAGGTGGCCGATAACAATGTGCACGTGACCTTCGAGCCGTCGGTTGCCGACGGACGCTATTTCGCTGACGTCGTTGCTGCTGCCGATATCGCGGGCAAGAGCGAATACGAAATCGTCGTTCTGTTGCAGAACAAGTACGGAGCGGAGATGACCGATATCGTTCGCAACGGCAAGTTCGAGACGGACGTCGCCGTCGAGGAGAACAAGAACTATGTCGCCGTGGCCTTCGGATACAATGTCGCTGCATCGGAATTCCTCACGCAGTTCTTCCGTGCCGAGATCAAGAATGGCGGCGACGAACCAGGAATGTCCGAGGCGTGGGTTAACATGGCGTGCGTATACGGAACGATCAGCGGTCAACCAGGAATCGGAGCCGAGCTCTATCCGAATGATAAAACCGTTAAGGTCAAAGCCGGCGGATTTACGCTCACGGGACCTGCGACCTCTTTGGAGGAGATTGGTATGACCGAGGCTTCTCTTCGAGAAAGGATCATGAAAGAGGGTATCGACGTTACTCCGAGCCAAGGGTCCTATCAAGTCTCCGCCCCAACCGAATACGGGCAAGTATGGCTCTTCGGTACCATAGGTATTGATGAGCAAGGCAATGCAGGCGAAGCCAACTGGTTCATTGTAAAAGCACAGGCATCGGCTTCCACAGAGCCCGAGATCCTCGGTATGTCCGATAAGAATGATGAGACGGGTGGAGACGAACCCATCGAGACGGATGCTTGGTCGGATATAACAGCGGTTTCGTGGGAAATGCAGGATGCCGGGCTCGCTATTTTCTTTGACTGCGAACCCAACAAGACTGCGACAGCTGTTACCGTTGGAGCGTGGACACTTGACATGGACAAATTCCCTGCCCCGCCTACCTCGCTGGAAGAGATTGGAATCAGATCCGAAAGCGAACTCCGCAGCATGACGCTTGAAGACGGTATTGCGCTCGATATGGAGAAGAAATATGTAGGATTGAAACCCAATGCCGGAGAAGTGTGGCTTTTCTCGACCGTCGCTGCGGATGCCGAAGGTAAAAACGGAGCCGTCAACTGGGTCATCGCACAGGTTCCTGCATCTCCCTCGGGTGAATATGGCGCTTGCACCATCCTCGGCCAGTCGGAGAACAACAATGCGGGCGGTATCGAACTTGTCGGTTCGACATATGAAGATTATCTGGGTGCATGGACGCTGGTTTCGTATGGTTCGGCAATCGTCGGCGAAAAAGGATATCAGTTTACGGAGACTCCGTTGCAATTCAATGTCCGAATCGAGAAGGATGTGGAAGGTCAGAGCTACAAGGTGTACGGCTGGAATGCGGATACGGAATTCGCCAATGCCAATCCGTTCATAATGAACTACGATCCGAAGGAGACGGAAGGTATCGGCGGCTGGCTCAATATTCCGTTGGCGCAGGTGGTCAAGACCGAAGGCAATATCGATTGGACGCTCTGTCCGAGATTCCTCTCCGGAGAAACTTATTACTATTACACGAATACCGATATGGATAAAGCCTTCATCGGTGCACGTGAAAAGGAGGGGGCTGTAGTTATTCAAGGTGGGCAATATGAATTTACAGGAGGCATCGGTGTGGTTCAGATTCTGTCTATGAATTTCATGGGTATCGATAAGGATAATCCGAAAGGCGAAGCCCAAACCCGGCCGTTGGAGACGAAACATGCGCTGGCGCCCTATGTTCTCGTCAAGGGTGATCTTTCGGCATCGAATGCCCGCAATCGGATGCAGATTAGTCGTAAAGCCGCTGATATCGCACGCGTTCAGGCGACGATTAATACCTTTGCCAGCCTTTCGACGGCTGCTGCGATCGGTGCTCCTCGGCATGTGGCCAAACCGACGAATATCCGTCAGATCAATGGCCGATCGACAGGAATGCTCGGACTTGGGACGACTTCCGAATCGATGATGACCGTTTATTATCGGTCCGACCGATAATTCGATGTGGTTTAAATAAAAAGCGTTGTCTCAATATACGAGACAACGCTTTTTATTTGGACATTCCACAGAGGTAATTGCGATCATCCCTTTCGGCGCAGGTTTTGCGCCGCGTTGGCTTGGAGGCGCCGGAGGCCGCTGCGCATGAGCGGCGTGCGGCCGAACGACGTGCGGAATTCCGCCTCCTCCATCGCGAGCCACCGTTCGGGCGGGAACGACAAGGGATCTAACAGCGGATCGAACGCCGGATGAAGATGCAGCGGCGCACGGAGGTTGTAGGGGCAGCGGCTCTGGCAGGCGTCGCAGCCGAAAATCCACCCGTCGAGGGCAATTTCCGCGGCCGGCGTCCGTTCGATCGTATGACAGGAGATGCAGCGGCGCGCATCGATCGCGCGGTCGTTGCAAACGGCACCCGTCGGGCAGGCTTCGACGCAGCGGCGGCAGGAGCCGCACCCCGCGCCGGCGAGCGGCTCGTCGTAACGATCGCAGGCCGCGTCGAGCACCAGCTCGCCCAGCAGGACGAACGATCCGAACCGGGGCGTGACGAGCAGCGACTGCCGGCCGATCCAGCCCAGCCCCGCTTCGACGGCCAGCTGCTTTTCCACGAGCGGAGCCGAATCGACGAACGCCCGGCCGGCGAGGGCAGGCTCCGCGGCACGAAGACGCCCGAAGAGGTCGCCCAGCATCCCCTTGATCGTGGCATGGTAGTCGGCGGTCAGGGCATACGAGGCGATCTTCGCGCGGAAGTCGTCGGGATAACCGTCGCTCAGGCCGTTCTTGTAACCGACGGCGCAGACGACTACCGTCTGCGCCCCTTCGACCAGCCGTCGCACGTCGAACCGCTTGTCGAGATTCCGTTCGAGGTAACCGAGCGAGGCGTGACGCCCGTCGCCGAGCCAGCGACGGAAAAACTGCTCGTTCCGCACCAGATGGCGGCACGGCGCTACACCGCACAGGTCGAAGCCTGCGGCAGCGGCGGATTGTCGGATGAAACTGCGGTCGAGCATGGTGATAATTTGGTTCAAATGTAGTATTTTTTAGGTAAAAATCCGTACATTTGCCTTGAATTTCGCAATTCGGATTTACAGAAGAAGAATCTGACTTTATGAAGATTAACACGCTTTACGAACTATTGCGGCATGGTGTGGAGAAGTTCGCTTCACGCACGGCCTTCGATATGTTCAACGGCGAAAGCGTCACCTACGCCGAAGTCGGCCGGCGAGCCGCCGCGGTGCAGGAGGCGCTCGTCGGAGCCGGCGTCAAGGCCGGCGACAAGGTGGCGCTGCTCAGCAGCAGTATGCCCAACTGGGGAATCTGCTACCTGGCCGTCACCTCGGCCGGCATGGTCGCGGTACCGATCCTTCCCGACTTCTCCGGCCCCGAACTGGATATGATCATCGCCCATTCCGAGGCGAAAGCCCTGCTGGTCTCGGACAAACTCTTTTCCAAACTTTCGAAGCAGACGATCGATTCGCTCAATATCGTCATCCGGACCAAGAATCTGGGGATCATTGCCCAGCATGTCACGGCAACGGGATCTACGGCGGTTCCTTCGCCCGACGACCTGGCGGCGGTCATCTATACGTCGGGAACGACGTCGAGCCCCAAAGGCGTAATGCTCACTCACAAGGCGATCTGCGCGCAGATCGATATGGATTTCGGCATCTTCCCGATCGACGAGACCGACGTCTTTCTCTCGGTGCTGCCGCTGTCCCATACCTACGAATGTTCGATCGGACTGATCTACGCCTTCTCGAAGGGCGCGCGCGTGGTCTACCTCGACCGCCAGCCTACCGCGTCGGCGCTGATGCCGGCGTTGAAAGCCGTGCGGCCTACGGTCATGCTCATCGTGCCGCTCATCATCGAGAAGATCTACCGCCACCAGGTTCAGGCCAAATTCAACTCCAACGCCTTCTGGCGCACGCTCGTCGGCATCGGCTTCATGCGCCGCTACCTGCACCGGATCGCCGGCAAGAAGCTGATGAAGGTCTTCGGCGGGCGGTTGCGCTTCCTCGGCATCGGAGGCGCCAAACTCGACACGCAGGCCGAGCAGTTCATGCTCGAAGCCAAGATACCCTATGCGATCGGCTACGGCCTGCTTGACCTGTGGAGCTTCGGCGCGCTCGACGGCTCCGTCGTGGAAGCGGGCAGCGGTCTCATGATGGGTTTCGGCGCTGCCGTGATGTGCCTGGTGTGGATGAGCCGGCTGCATGTGCTCGAGTTCAGGCGCGCGCTCGTTGTGGCGTGGGTCGCCGGCTGCGTCCTGTTCGCAAGCGCGTCGCTGCTGCCCATGCTGGGCGCGACGCCTGCCCGGACGGTGCTCACCGTGGCGGCGGCGCTGTCCGTCGTAGGGGGCGCGCGGTTGTTCTTCCGCTCAGAGGGAGAGGACGAGCGTTCGGCGCAGGCAGGGGTGAACTGGCGGGACGTGTTCGGGCACCTCGATGTGTCGG
>OKSB01004221.1_pt1 | contig 10519 bp, 9 predicted proteins | sample 1601171 | NCBI WGS metagenome assembly OKSB01 (sample SAMEA3541496, study PRJEB24748) | human gut metagenome | biome: human gut; feature: human-associated habitat; material: faeces | place: China | collected 2012 | reverse complement strand
TATTCAATGTACTGTTACAGGTACTGGATGACGGGCGTATCACCGATTCTCAGGGTCGTACCGTAGATTTCAAGAATACCATCCTGATCATGACCTCCAACATCGGTGCAAGCTACCTGCTGGACGGCATTAACGAAGACGGCACCATCAAGCCGGAGGCAGAGGCAGCAGTCATGAACGACCTGCGTGCACATTTCCGTCCGGAATTTTTGAACCGTCTGGATGAGACAATCCTGTTCAAGCCTCTGACCAAGGATAATATCGGCGGCATTATTCATCTGATCATTGCCGATCTGAATAAGCGTCTGGAGGATAAGCAGCTGACGATCCGTCTGTCGGACGAGGCTATGCAGTACATCGTGGATAACGCATATGATCCGGTCTATGGTGCACGACCTCTGAAACGTTATATTCAGAAGTATGTGGAGACCCTGGCTGCCAAGATGATCCTGGCAGATCAGGTGGAGGAGGGCGATACCATCGTCATTACCGTAGAGGACGATAAGCTTTCCGCCAAATGTGAGAAAGGCTCTAAAAATAAATAAACAGTAATACGAAAAGCGAAAGTGGCAGACTTGTCATTTTCGCTTTTTTCGTTTAAGATGTTATAGTAATAATATTTTAAAAGCGAGGTTTTTTTATGATACCACAGGATCCGGTCATGTTATTAAGCTTTATCAATCTGAAACTCCGTGACTATTACGGAAGCCTGGAGCAGCTCTGCGAAGATCTGGATGTGAAGGAACAGGAGATCAGGGATAAGCTGGCATCCATCGATTATCATTACAATGAAGAGAGGAATCAGTTTGTATAATACAACCAGCAGTCTTACAGGGAAAAAGGGAACCAGATGTCTGATCTGCACCGGCTGCGGCAGATGTCCCGGAGTGATCCGGGGGATGCAGGTGGTGACGGAAAAGCTGGAGCTTCCTCCGTTATCTTTACAGAATCCGGAAAGTATCCGGCTGATGACAGTGGATATCGGAACAACTACCATTGCCATGCAGCTCTATGATGCAGACGGTAAAGTGGTGGACAGTTTTCCGAGTGTGAATCCACAGGTCAGCTACGGTGCCGATGTACTCTCACGGATAGAGGCGGCAAGGGATCCGGGGAAAGCAGCGGATATGCAGAAAAAAGTCCTGGACCTCATTGAAAAGGGAGCGCAGCGTTTTTCCAAAAAGCTGCAGGAGAAGGAGTCTATACAGATGGTCATTGCGGCGAATACCACTATGACCTATCTGCTGATGGGCTGGGATCCGGCAGAACTGGGCAGGGCACCTTTTCAGGTAAGTCATTGCGGAGCTGTGGACACGCAGATCGCAGGCATTTCCTGTCATATCATTCCCGGATTGTCTGCTTTTGTCGGCGGGGACATCACAGCAGGAATACTGGCCTGTCAAATGTTGGAGCAGGAGGAACCCATGCTGCTCATCGATTTGGGGACCAACGGTGAGATGGCACTGGGGAATAGACAAAAGCTATGTGCATGTGCCACGGCGGCCGGACCTGCCTTCGAGGGCGGGGCAAACCGTGGTATCTGGGGCGCGGATATGGTGAAATTGTTACAAAAGCTTTTGGAAGAGGGATTGATGGATCGGCAGGGACTGTTAAAGGAACCCTATTTTACGAAGGGGATCCGTATCGGAGATGTACTTGTCACGAAAGAAGCCGTGCGTGCGGTACAACTGGCGAAGGGAGCCATTGCCGCAGGCATAGAGATCCTGACGGAAAGCTATGGAATCAGACTTTCGGATATTTCCAAGGTAGTGCTGGCAGGAGGCTTTGGCTATTACCTGGATCCGAAGGCAGCTGCAGCCATCGGACTGCTTCCGAAGGAACTTACAGATCGTACCGTGACCGGCGGCAACACGGCACTTAGTGGCGCTGCACTGGTGGGAAACAGGATGCTGACCGGACAGCTGCGAGCATGGGATGATCTGCACCGGCGGCAGGAATTACAGATTCAGATATTGAATCTGGCAGAGCAGGTAAAATTCACAGAAACATTCTTAAAAAAGATGGACTTTTGTTAAAATTGCGCAAAAAAATATAGCAAAGCGCATAAAATGTTGTTTCATTATAGCAAAAATCATGGTATACTTCTTAATATGATTACAGGTACCGGAGGATATTGTATGAGTACGAATGTTGAGAAAACAAAAAAATCTCTTTTTGCGGGGAAAAAAGAGAAAGCTTCCCAAAAGAAGCCAAAACCTGAGAAAAAAGTGACAAAAATACCGAAAGAGAAGGCTGTAAAGACAAAGACACCGAAGAAGACATCCGGCAGGAGTGGGAAAAGCTCCAAACTGTTCAGTATACGCAATAAGATCGTAGTATGTTTCCTGGTGCCGATCGTGTTCATGATCATTATCGGCATTTCGGCATACCAGAAGTCTGCGGAAGGCTTAAGTGAGAAATATACGGATTCCACGTTACAGACTGTGCGCATGGCGACAGAATACTTGGACATGACTTGTGATTTTATCCGTTCCGAGGGTTTGAAATATGCGTATGACGATGATCTGCGGAAATATTTCCTGGGAATGTTCGAAGATAATCCCGTGGATAAGTTGAATTTCCTGACATCTACGAAGTCCAACCTTCTGTCGGTGCAGACCTCCAACCCGTTCATCAGCCACATGCACATTATTCCCAAGAAGGGAGTAAACCTTCTGTCCACTAAGCTTTCATCCGGTGTGGACGGTTTCCTGGATGAGTACAAGGAAGACGTGGCAAGCGGGGAAGGCAGAAGAAGTATCCCGCAGTGGATCGACAGTCATCCTGTACTGGATGAAAAGGTAACGGAGACCGAAAAAGATTATATTATGGCCTTCGAAATGATGAGCCAGTCGAACAATGCCTGCGTTGTCATCGATATCAAGCCTTCTGCTATTACGGATTTCATGGAAGAGATCGATATCGGAGACGGCAGTATCATCGGATTTGTAACTCCCGGAGGCAGAGAACTGGTTGTTGAGAATGTAGAAGAAGGAAAAGAAAGTGTCCTTCCGGAAGAGGGAAATGTATTCTCCGGACAGGAGTATTATACAGCTGTCATGGATGAGGCAGTAGAGGATGCAGGTACTGCGGAGGTAGATTTCCAGGGTGAGAAGTATCTTTTCATTTACAGCCACAGTGCAGATATCGGCTTTACCACCTGTGCACTGGTACCTATGAGAGTAGTGACCAGTCAGGCTACCGAGATCCGCAACATGACCATCGGTCTGGTGATCCTGGCATGTGTGATCGTAGTGATCGTAGGTATCTTTATCACTGCAGGTATTGAGAATAACATGAGACGCATTTCCAGAAAGTTCGGTGATGTGGCGAAGGGTGATCTGACGGTTACCGTATCTGCCAAGGGACATGATGAGTTCCAGGATCTGGCAGGCTCGGCTACCAACATGATCACGAATACGAAGAAGCTGGTCAATCAGGTAAGCAATGCTACCGGAGAGCTGGAAGTGTCTGCACAGAACGTGGGACAGGCTTCTGAACTGATTCATGAGTATTCACAGGATATTACCCGTGCCATCGGTGAGATCAACGAAGGTATGGAAGAACAGTCCAGACATGCACAGGAGTGCGTGGAGAAGACCGATATCCTCTCCAATGAGATCCAGGAAGTCAGCCATGTGGTAGAACGTGTGGAGAAGCTGGTAGGCGAGACGGAAGGCATGATCAACAAGGGAATGGAGATCGTACAGGTACTGGGTGATCGTGCTGGCGAGACAACACAGATGACTGTGAAAGTGAGTGAGAGTATCGAATCTCTTCGCAAGGAATCTGAGATCATCAACAGTTTCGTAGCTACGATCACAGAGATCACAGAGCAGACCAACCTGCTGTCATTGAATGCTTCTATCGAGGCAGCCAGAGCGGGAGAGGCTGGACGAGGCTTCGCTGTAGTAGCAGAAGAGATCCGTAAGCTGGCAGATGATTCTGCAAAGGCAGCCGGCGAGATCCGCAACAATGTGGCCAACATTACAGCCCAGACCCAGAACAGCGTGGAGAGTGCAAGCCAGGCGAAAGCAATGGTAGAACTCCAGACCAAAGCTGTGGAAGAAGTGATCGCAGTATTCCGCGAGATGCAGGAGCGTATGGGCCAGCTGATCGAGGGACTGAAAGATATCGTGGTAAGCACGGAGAAGGCAGACGGTGAGCGTAGCGCTGCTGTGGCAGCCGTGAAGAATATCTCCGATATCATTGAAGAGACCGCAGGCAGTGCCGAGACCGTCAACGATGTGGCCAATAAGCTTCTGAACCATGTGGAGAAGCTGAGCACTACTGCAAGTGTACTGGATGAGAATATGGAAGGACTTAAGAACGAGATTTCCGTATTCAAGATCTGAGTATAAATAAAAAAGTAACATACAGAGGAGATCCGGGAGATGAGAGTCTCGGGTCTCCTTTTTTGCAAGCATGTTTTATTGCGGCAGCAGGAATGGTCACTTTTGAGAATGCATATATTTTCTGTGAAAGCGTGAAACGGACGGCTTGAAATGAAAAAAGTACTGGCGGGAATTCTGATCTTTGACATGCTTCTGGGAATCTTGTGTCTGTCAGTGGGAACGGAACGATACGCAGAGCAGAAGTCATATGGAACCTATATAGAAACAGACACCGGCGTGTGCGGGACATCAGGAGAACCGAAAAAGATCGCGCTGACCTTTGACGACGGGCCGCATCCGAAGTATACGGAACAGCTTCTGGATGGATTGAAGGAGCGGGGAGTGGTAGCTACTTTTTTCGTGACGGGAGAGAATGCGGAGAATTACCCGGACATTATCCGGAGAGAACAGGACGAAGGACATCTGATCGGGAACCATACCTATAGTCACATACAGCTCACTTCCCGCAACCGGGAGACCTTTCGGGAGGAGCTGGTGCAGACCAATGAAATTCTCGAAGAAATCACAGGGGAGAAAATAAGCTTTGTCCGGCCGCCTTACGGCAGTTGGGACAAAAGCTTTGAGAAAGAACTGAATATGTTCCCGGTTCTGTGGAATATCGATCCTCTGGACTGGTGTTCCAACAATGCAGACTGTATTGCGTCCAAAGTGGTGGAGAAGGCGGGGGACGGCGATATTATTCTGATGCATGATTATTATGAGACTTCTGTCACCGCAGCACTGGAAGTAGTGGATATTCTGCAGAAAAGAGGCTTTCAGTTCGTAACGGTGGAGGAAATCCTGTTTGACTGAATCATTGTAAAACAAGAGCCACCTGAGTGATAAAATTCGCCGGATCCTTATGCTGGGGAGGACCTTCCAGATAAGTATGCCGTACCGTGCCTGACAGAGACAGATTCTGCGCAGCTGCGTAGGCAGACAGTTCTCTACGGGCATCCGGGAGTGATTCGTAACAGCCGTGATAGAAGATGCCGAGAGCTTTCTGCTCCGGCAGATGCACCACATGTTCTCCCTTGCTGGCAGGAGGTACGGAGATACAACAGGTGAATTCTTCCGGATGTTCCAGATTGTACTCAATGAAAAACATCCGCATACTGCTGTCGGAGCCGTACAGATGAATGGCTTCCATGAAGACCTCCCGCAGGAATTCTTTGCGTTCTTCCACTCCGTTAAAAGCCCCCTTGCGGCAGTACACCGTCTGGGCGGGGAGGGTAAGAAACTGTATCACGGAAGCAGCCGGGGACGCAGTACGTTGCTTTAACTTCTCAATACTCTGCGTCAGGTCGTCTCGTAAGGCTTCCAGACGTTCGATCAATGGTTCCAGATCCGTGGATCCATTATAATAGGAGGAGATCTCATCCAGGGACAGCCCTAAATTCTGCAGTACCCGGATGGAGCGGATCAGGGAGATGGAATCCGGGGTATAATAGCGATTCCCGGCAGTTCCTTCTTTTTTATCCGGAAGCAGGAGACCTTTGGCTTCGTAGTTCAATATGATTCTTCTGGTGATGCCGATCGCTTTGGAGACTTCTCCGATGGACATCAGTCTTTTTTCACTTTTTCCGTTTTCTTCGTTTGATGACATCAAAAATATGCCTTTCTCAAAATTATCCTTGCATCGTACATCGATGTACGGATATAATTATTGTAATAAGCGTAGAAAAACATGTCAAGACACATACGATAAAACGAATGAGCTGCATCGGTTTGTGCGGCAAAGGAAGAATCATGATAAAAGTAGCTTTTTGTGATGACGATCTGTCAGTACTTAAGGAATTAAGCGTTCTGATGGACAGATATCGGGTAGAACGGAATCAGGATATTACTTATGCAGCATTTCACAGTCCGCTGGAATTGCTGTCGGAAGTAGAGCGGGGGACCCGGCTGGATATTATATTTCTGGATGTTCTGATGCCGGGACAGGATGGAATCAGTGCCGCCAGAGAGATCCGTAAGTATGATACTTCGGTGAAGATCATTTATCTGACATCCTCTTCGGAATACGCTGTGGATTCCTATGAAGTGGGGGCCTATTTTTATCAGTTGAAGCCTATCTGGCAGGAGAGCTTCTACCGATTGATGGATTCGGTACTCAGGGAGTGCCGCAAGAATGAAAAGAACAGTCTGATCCTGCGATGTAAGACGGGAATCACAAGGCTGGAACTGGACAAACTGAAGTACTGCGAGGTAACGGGGAGGAATCTGCTGCTTCACAAAGAGGACGGAGAAGTACTGGACAGCGTTGGTAAACTGGACGATTTGTGCGAACAGTTGAAGGATTATGAATGCTTTGTCCGTTGCCACAGGTCATATATGATCAATATGGATTATGTAAAGAGCATATCTAACAAAGCAGTGATCCTGTCGGACGGTACCCAGATCCCGATTCCGCATGGAAAATATTCGGAACTGAAAGACAAATTTTTTTCCTATTTCTTTCGTAAAAACCAGACATTTTTAGCATAAAACGACCGGAGAATTTTTTCTCCGGTCGTTTCATGTCATATTTGGGTCGATTGGTGTCAAAAACGGTCATAAATGGAAAAAATAAGGTACACTATCTTCAGACAACAGAGAACTGTTGTAAGAAGGAGGAAACCATTATGAAGAAAAAATATTTTGCATGCGCAATGGGACTGGTACTGGCATTGTCTCTGACAGCCTGCGGTGAGGAAGAAGTGATTGTGGAGAACACCAACGAAGAAGTGTCTGTAGAAGTACAGACCCAGGAAGCAACAGAAGCTCCCACAGAGACTGTAGCAGAGACTGTAGCAGAGACAGGTACAGAAGCAGAGGGCGGTCCCCTGTTACAGGTGGCAGTTATGGAAATCCCGGATCTGAGTGGTACAGAATGGAACTTTGCCGGCGGTATGATCGATGGTGTTGAGATGGAGGAAGAGGATCTGAACGCAACACTGGAGACTTATGGCGGTACCTTACAGCTTGTATTTGGTGAAGACGGTGCAGTTACCATGGTACAGGGCGGCGGAAATGCAGAAGGTACTTATGAGTATTCCGATGACAACACAGCTATCAAGATGACACTTGATTTTGGTGGAACAGAGGTTACCTATGCCGGATTTTTGTCTGAGGTGGGAGATACTGTAACACTGATCGCTATGTCTGATATGAATGGTTATGACGGACTTTATTTTGTACAGTAAGATGCAATCAGAAATTTTGAGAGCGTAGAAGGAATGAAAAGGGGAGGGAAGAAGTAACGATGGAGATTATAATTATCGTATTGCTGCTTGCCTCCCTTTTTGGTGTCTGGCTCGTATCGGTACGGTGTAAGCTGGAGATACAGGAAGAAAATATCCGGAATGCCATGCATCAGACACTGGTACAGCTTTCCGCAGAACGGGAGGCTCTGGAAGCATTGGCGGAGCTTCTCGGACATACCATGGATGCAGAGACTTTTCGAAAAATGAAACTTTGTTTGGAGAGTGTACAGAATGTCGAAATGACCGGGATGCCGGAGTGGATAGCAGAACAACAGAGAGAATTATTAAGAGTACAGAAAAATATTGCAGAGATCTCGGAAACCATGCCTCTTTTGCAGGCACAGGAGACTTATCAGAAATACTGGAAAGCAACAAAAAGTTATGAACATATGGTGAAGACCAGTGAACTGATCTATAACGATTCTGTGGAAAACTATAATTGTATGCTTCACAGAATACCGGATCGTATCGCAGCGGGAATCTGCGGATATCACCGGAAAAAATTAATCGAGATCATGTGATCCATATACATTCTTAAGGAGGGTAAAACGATGGGATTATTTACAAACAACAAAAAGTTATGTCCAATCTGCGGAAATCCGACACCGAGACTGCTGGCATCCGCGGTGGAGGGGCAGAATCTCTGTAAGGAATGTGCAGCCAAGATCGATCTGCCGGATGGTGTGTTGAATTCCATGACGCTGGATGATTTCCGGGAATATATCAAGTGTTATGATGCCAACAAGCCGCTGCGTGACAGTTTCACGGAGACTTACCGTTATGACTTCGGCTTTTTCAAGGGCAGTCTGCTGCTGGATATGGATCATCAGCTACTGCGGCTGGGAGTCGTTGACACGGCATTTGCATTGGAGCCCTCCGACATTAAGTCCTTCCGTATTCTGGAGGACGGCGAGGTATTGTACGAAGGAGAAAAGGGGAACTTCCGGAGCTGCAAGAGTGATATCAAGGAACGTTTAAATGAGTTAAAGCCCAGGATCGACGAATACAGAATGCTGCGTCATCAGTATGAGATGATGGAGGAAATGCGTCGCAGTATGGATGAGAACAACCGGAGAGATGACAGAAGAGAAGATCTGGATCACAGAGATTACAGAGATCGTGTAAACGAGCCGGACTTTAATATTCCGAATCCGGTGGAGAAATTCGCTGTGGAGATCACACTGGATCATCCTTACTGGAAGAGTTTCTACAAAGAGACAGGAGCACCGAAGTTCGATTCCAATCAGCCCAGCACCATCGACTATCTGGATGATTATACCCAGAAGACAGAAGGACTGCATGCACTGGCACAGAACCTGATGCAGATCATCGATCCGCAGGCACAGGAACAGGTAATCGATCCCCACGCCTCAACCCGGAGTACGCAGAGTGCACCGCAGGCCGCACCGGTACAGGCAGAGGATCCCACCGTGGCACTGCCTAAGTATAAGGCACTGCTGGATGCAGGTGTCATTACGGCAGAGGAATTCGAAGCGAAGAAGAAACAGCTGCTGGGACTGTAAACCTGATTTTACAAGAATACGGATTGGAGGAAACAGATGAAAAAGATATTACAGAGAATCGGACTGCTGGCAGCGGCGGTGCTGCTGCTGTGGGGTTGGCAGGGGATGAATGCTAAGGCGGACGATTATACGGGAAACTGGACAGTTGATAGAACCGGATTAAAAAACTGTCATATAATGCTAAGTACTATGATAGATAGTAAAATGTATGATTGTTTTTCTATATACCCGGGAGATGACAGTTATAATGGAAAAGAATATTGGTTTTTGACAGCACCGAAAGTTGTATATTCTACGGATGATGTTAATGAAATAGAAGCAAGTGCAACCTATGACAGCGTTCAACAATGTTATTATTATCGGCTTCCAAATCATGGAACAGGTAAAATAGTTATGACAGGTGAAGCAGTCAATCTGGAATTTCATTCTAGCTTGTCGGAACCGGCACAGTTGGTTTCAAATGATGAGAAATCTTATTTTTTGTATGATTTAAAAATAAATTCATATTATGATTTTTCTAAAGTAAATGTTTCATTTAATTTCTATGATGGAGCGGGTTACCGTGCAGATGACATTTTTGATGCAAAAATCATAAATTATAGTGAAGATAACAGAACTGCAACAGTGAAGATTAGCTATAAAACAGAAAACTGTGCCAAAGTGGCGGGATATAAGGTGTATGCAAAAGCAGTATATGATGATCCACAAGGGGATGAACATAGGGAAACAGATATAATGTCGTTTAATGTTGGCACAGTTGATCGGACAATCTCCAGTCTGGACATGGTAGTCACCCCACCGGTAGCCGGACAGCTCTTACCTAAAAAATGGCAGATTAATACGGAAGGAATTACTGATGTTACGAAGAACAGTATTTTGTGGTTGAAAGAGGGAAATGAGAATGAGGCGGCAATCGGCAATGCTGAACCGAACATAACGTATTATGCAATTCTGACCTTGGTTGCAGAACGTGGCTATAAATTCAATCATGACAGCATCTGGATTGTCACAAATCCACAAGTGGAGTATACGTCAATTGACTTAGCTGAGGGACGGTATCTGACATTGAAATATACCTTTACAACGGGAGAGATTACAAATACTACAGATAATACAGATACATCAGCTTCTGACAGTGGTACCGATGACAGCCAGGAAGATCCCTATAAGATCATCGAAGGCACCAAGGGTACCTGGAACGGCAGCACCACGGAAGGCCTGACCATCCGCGGCGATGGTGATTTTGCTAAATTCGCCGGTGTCCGTGTAGACGGCAACTGGATCCCCAGTGCCCACTACGAAGCAAAATCAGGTTCCACTATCGTGACCCTGAAGCCTTCCTACCTGGCATCCCTGT
>OKSB01004217.1_pt1 | contig 10524 bp, 8 predicted proteins | sample 1601171 | NCBI WGS metagenome assembly OKSB01 (sample SAMEA3541496, study PRJEB24748) | human gut metagenome | biome: human gut; feature: human-associated habitat; material: faeces | place: China | collected 2012 | reverse complement strand
TCTGTTCGACTACAAAATATTAGAGAAAAAAAGATTGATTTAACGGTTCAAACGACAGAAATGTCGCCTTTCATGTTCCAAACACTTCTCCAACCCCTCAATACACTGATACTTCAGTGAGATATTGAAATTCATTTATGGAATATAGTTATGCTGAATAAGGAAACTAAACGAGTTTGTACGAGTAACTATATCATGGCGGATCATGATGTAACGCCATGGTTTACCACCATTTGCCATGGTGAACTCTGCTGCTCTTTCACAATAAAGTTCTGCGGCTGCACGTTTTTCGTTTACCTCATTGCTATTCACATCTTTCGAAGCCTTAGTTTCAACCATATAAATTGCAATATCCGTTTCAACAATGAAGTCTGGCTCATATTTCTTTGCACCATTACTCCAATAAATGTTGAACTGATTGGGAGCGGGGCGTAACCATCGAAGTACATTCTTGTCGGTTTCAAGAACAAAAGCAAAGTCTTGCTCTGTTGAGCTATCAAACTTATTCTCAGTAAAATATGATTTGAGAAAGCCCGTAAAGATATACTTTTTTACAGCTGATTTCGTTTCTATGAAATCGCGGAAATCACGCTTACCATAGCCCGGTACTTCGGTCATATTCTGCGGCTGTATCCTGACAAAAGGCAAAATTTTCGAGGCCTTGAAACCTGATGATTTTATTTCAAAATGTTGCATGATTTGATGGTATATCTTTTCGGCAATGTCACACTTGTGTTGATGTACGATAGCTTTCACAATGTCTGCCTCATGGCCACATGCAGCAATATAGTCAAGCACTTGGTCAACAAGATGGTAGAGCAATTTATTGCATTTGTCGTAATCAATATCATCATAGTTTATCAATTCACCAACAATCTGGTTTCGGGGAGATTGAGCAAGCATACCACTTTCTGATGCAGAAAAGGTTTCGACAAAATTACCTTTTAAGGACACACGAATAATTTCGGGATTGATATACAGATATTTAAACCTTTCTTGCGAAGTGTCAAGGTCAAACCAATGGTATATGGCTTGAACTTCATCTTGCTGGATTGTGATACGTGGAATAGGTATCACATTTTCCACAAACTCGCTGATAACCACTTTGAGGATCTGCTTCACTTGAGCAATTTGTTCTTCAGCTTCCTCTTGTGCGAATAGTCGATTAGAAGCGGCTGCATTGGCTTGAATATGTGCAACAACAGCCTCCTCCACTTTTTGCGTTTCTTCGGCAGTCAAGAGTTGAGCAGTACTTTTCACCGTAACATTACGTTCTTCAAGCACTTGCCACACAGCACGCCGGGCATCAACTTGGGCTTGATACAGTTTCTGTTCTTGTTCAGTTGTTGCGTCAGCAGCTTTCTGCTGCAAAGCAATATTTACTGCCTCCTGCTGCGTGGGAGCAGTGATAATCGTTGTTCCCGGTACAACACTCTCTTCTGCATCAAATTCTACATAAGAAATTTTCGACAAAACAGAGTTCGGGTCATTAGCTTTTGCGATAACGGCTTCAAAGTTTTCATGTGCTATAATGGTGAGTTTGTCAACATCAGAATCCCCCGTGCGCAAGCCACCATATGGCAATCGCAAACCACGCCCGATAGACTGTTCTATGAGCAAAGGAGCATCGGCTGCACGTATCGGCACAATGGTGTAAAGGTTGGTAACGTCCCAGCCTTCTTTGAGCATATTGACATGAACTACAATCTCAATAGGATTGTCTGCCTTGTCAACCGACATCAATAATTTGATGTTTTCGTCGCTTTCTTCATTACCTTTCGTCGAACTGTCTATTTGAAGTATCTTACCTTTATATTTTCCCTCATAGAAATCTGAACTTTCCAGCCGTTCCACTGTACTCTTGGCATGTTGAATATTTCGGCACACCACAAGAATAAAAGGTTTTACAAGAGGCACATTATGGTTCTTGGCGTACATCTGCAAGTGCAACTTCGCCTTTTCATGTACCGAAACGGCATCTTCAAGTTTAATGGTGTCAAGCTCAACATCCGAAAGGTTACCACGTTGAAAGTCTTTACGCTTCGCTACGGTGGGATTCTTGATGTACTTGCCGTCGATGAGGGCTTGCGCCAGATTATATTCATAGATGACATTTTTGAACGGTCTCTGTTTCTCGTCTATCGGAGTAGCTGTCATTTCCAAACCAAGAATAGGACGCAATTCGTTGACGGCCTTTTTCGAAGCATCGGCATGGTAACGGTGCGCCTCGTCCATTAAGATAACGAGGTCCGGTAGGCTGGAGAGGTAACCGTAATATGAGTCACCAAGGTATTCCGACAACCGCCGCATACGCGGTGCCACCATCTTGCCACCTTTCTTGCCCACCTTATTCTCTGTGTTAAACTTAGAAATATTGAAGATATTAATCTCTATCGGACCAAAAAATCCGGGAATATCCGCCCCTTTATCACGACGCTTCTCGTAATTGTCACCGGTCACCACTCCCGGGGGATTGGTGACAAACTCAGCTATACCTTTGAATACATATTTTTCATACGAGGGGTCACCGAAGTCGCGTATCAGTTTCTCATAAAGCGTAAGATTGGGCGCAAGCACAAAGAAATGCTTAATGCCCTTTGCGAGATAGAGATAAGCGATGCAAGCGCCCATGAGCCTTGTCTTCCCAATGCCTGTGGCAATAGAAAAAGCAAACGAAGGGAAATCTCGTTCAAAGTCCTTTACATGAGGGAACACCTCTTGAATCTTTTCGAGTTCCGCTCGGCAGAATGCAGCAGAATCCGTTTCATCGGTCTGCTTAGCAAGCGAAAGAATATCAGCTATTTTCTCCACTACTTCAAGGGCTTCGCCCAAAGGTTTGCGGAGAGAAAGACGTTGCTTTATATTAGCGGTTATCTTGTTCATATTCAGATACGATTTTGTTAAATTCCAAACTTTTTCAGCACTTTCTTTGTTAGATTAGCAAAATGGAAGTATATTTGCATCATCTCAGCAACCATGTGTTGAAGGAGTTACGGGGGCGGCATTTGTCGCCTCTTGCTTTTTATATTCTCTTGTATTCGATGTATCAGTTCATCCGGGGTAGATACATCTTTCCCTTCATTCCGTTTCCACTCTTCGTATTCTTTCAGCTTCTTTTGGGTCTCATGGGAACGGGTGGAAACAAATGCAGTCCAAAGCAGCACATAGTTCTCCCTAACTTCCAATACTACAAAATAATCAAAATCATTTTCCACATCAAGAAGAATACATATTCGATTCTCTGATTTTTTACGCATTTGTCTCCAAAACTTCAAATTCCATCTTTCCACATTTTCCACACAAGGCTTAGCCCAACAGATGCGTTCACAACGGCGCAAGTCGGGTTGACGTTCATCTTCTTTTTCACCTTCATGAGTGATGTGATAAAAAGTGTAAGCTCTTTCTTGAAAAATCGGGTGGAATTTCATTTTTAGCTCATGCGAACCAAAATAAGCTTTATGCCGTATAAAATCATCATGAAAGATTTCATATACAGCATCAATATACGAGGAGTAGTTCCCCCCATATGAGGTAAGCTCTATTATCTGAGGTAAATTATTGAGTGATACCATTTCTTGGATGCCAAATAAACAAATTGAATTTAGGTTCGCGATACAAAGTGCTATTTCTAAGTTTATACCCGCTGAGCTCTTTTATTTTCTCAATAATAGCAATTTTCGCTTTACTTTGGTTAAAATCACGATGCAGATAGGACATTGCCCCTATTAGAAGATCTGCAAGTCCCATTAATTCAACTTCATTCGACCTGATTTGCTGGACTTTTTTTATTATATTGCGATTGAAATCATAGCAATTGTTGCATAGGACATCATGCAGTTTACAAACTTTCTGTTGACTGCGAGTATCTTTGATGTCTATATAGATAGCATATTCTTTATTCGGCTCCAAGATAGTTTTGAGCATATTAAAATAAGCCTTGTAATAGAATTCATCATGAGTTTGATTGAAATTGTCATGACACAATTCCCGTTTATCCGGGATGACGATTGCCCTAAAATGCAAGTCCGAATTACTAAAGAAGTATTCCACTAACTCAAGATAATAATCAAGCTTTCCCGGAGAAACTTTATTCCACTTGATTTCAGCATCACGAGCTATGCCATATTGCTTTTTTATCTCGCGTATGCGGTCATTAGCATCTTTCTTCTTGGCGTCGAGGCAAAATATGCCACCAATCACCATGGCTGTCACATTTACGGGGTCATGCTCCAAGTGGCAGCTTTCATCACAATATATATTAAACAGTTCTCCCATGATTCAGTTCAGATTAAATGGTTGCTTCATCTTCGGATTCGTCTTCTATGTCGTCCGTTGTGGGGGCGGCAATGATATTGAGATTGTAATTGTCTTTGTCGAAAGCACATCTGCCGAGAAGCATCTTCGGAATTTTCTTCACGGTGATATTGCCGTGGCGTGTCTTAATTTCCTTTTGATAGGCGGTGCAACATATCAAGAGTGATTCTTCCTCGCCCATTGCCTCGTGGATGCGGTCGATAGTTTCAGCCGTGAGGAACTGTGTGGTAGTGAAGATGTAGTCGTGTTCTGCCCCGTGCCCCTGCTTCCAATAGGTGTCCTTGTCGGGTGAGTAGGTATAGCCCTCCTGCATAGCCATGGCTGCGGCAAGTTGGTCGGCATTGTATTCAGGATTGATAATCATCTGCCCGAACTCGTCTTGTTTCAATAGGCTGGGTGCAAGTTCGTAGAACTTGAAGCCGCCACCGCCTTGCCAATTCTGCGATTTGGTGATGCCGCCTTGGTCTTCGCCATCGGTTACTTTCTTCAAACGAGGAACACAATGAGTATAGGCGTGGTTGCCTAACTCAATGCCGATATATTTGCGCCCCATTTTGTGGGCGACTGCGGCGGTTGTACCACTGCCCAAAAAGCTATCAAGAACAATATCACCTTCAACTGTACACATTTCAAAAATCTGACTAATAAGTTTCTCGGGTTTTTTACCCATGGGAAATTGAACATCGCCCTCTTTGGTAAGGTTATTTATATAGCCTGTTAAATCCCAATATGTTCCAAGTAAATCTCGTTTATAAAGGATATCATCATCTTCAAAACTTATATCTTTGAGCCACGCAAATAATCGGCACTGTTGTCCTTTATAAAATTGCTCATATAAAGAACCTTTGTTTTTTCCTGTTTTTGGTATATATTCGATTGATATTATATCATCTTCAATGTTGTTGTCATTTTTAGCTTCAACAATTCTTGTGCGAATAGACGATTGTGCGTCTTTAGCCTCATATATATATTTGCCATAACGATAATATACTTCCTTTTCAGAAATATCTTGTTCTTTCATTAGTTGTAGAATAGACATTGTTTTAACGCCAATTCTCCTATATATTTTAATCTCATTCCCATCTCCATCAATAGTTGATGCAAGATATTGTTTTTCTCCTTTATTCACTAAGACAGAATTATAATGCCATGATTTACCGCTCAACCTATATTGTTGTACATAAGTGTACATTTCTGTTAGCATATAGGGGCCTACAAACGGCTTTAAAGAGTCATAATGTTTCGTATACACCAAAATATATTCACAATTCTTTTTTATCCGTTTATCTTCTCCACCACCTGAAGCACCGGCAATATTCTTCATATTGACCGATACCATATTGATAAAATTTGAGCGTCCAAAAATCTCATCACAAAGGACTTTAAGATAGGCTTGCTCATCATCATTTATTTGCATCCAAATTGTTCCTTCGCTACTAAGAAGTTCACGAAGCAACTCAAGACGGGGACGCATAAGACCAAGCCAATATGAATGCTCAACCATATCATCGTAGTATTCGGTTGCTGCATTAGTGTTGTATGGTGGATCGATATAAATACACTTCACTTTCCCTGCATACATTGACACAAGCGATTTCAGCGCAAGGAGATTGTCACCGTGAATCAGCATATTGCCATGCCATGGCTTGCCACTCGGAAGAATAGTTTCTTCTACTGTACCATAACTATATTGAGGATTTTCGATAAGAATGCGCGGTTCAAGCGGTTCTTGTGCATCGTCCTTACCAATCCAAGTAAGTTCAAGTTTCTGCATATTATTTTCTTTTTTGTATTTCCCAAGGTTGTATCATATCCACTTGAAATGTTTGTGCAAAATTACACTCAATAGATGAAATAGTAAAATTGAATTCTGAAAAGCTACCAGTCTCACGCCATATACATAAAGGAATAGTTTGTGAACAGCCTTTTAATAAGTCAAACTGTTTACCCCAAAGGACTCCTTTATGATCGGTCATATCAATAAGATGATTTAAGGCTTCGATGCCTTTGTCATGTAACGTAATAATACAATTTCTCAAATCGGCTTTGCCTACATTCTGGATACTGAGATAAAAGAAATCATTACTTACAAATATATTCGTTTGTATGTTTGGCTTATGTTCTTCTATCCATTGTTCTTGGATAAGTTGAATTTGTTTTTTGTTTTGTCTGAGTGTAAAAAATGTAATCAGAACCATGATAAATGAAACAATAGCAGAAATTGCCGTCCAATCTATTGTAGATAAATTAAAAAAAATACATCCCATAATCATATTATAGTCCATTTAATCGTGAATAAATCCTTCTGCTCCACCTTTTGATTGAGCATCTTCTCGACAATAGAAAGTAGTTCCTCTTTGCGAGCATCCACCTCGTCTTGTGCGGTGAAAAGGTTTTGGCGTTTCTCCGCACGGCGGTGCTCAAGGTCTTTAATGGTGCGTTGCGCACTGACCTTCTCGGCAAGGGTAGCCAACTTTTGAGCCGAACCTTTGAGCAATTTAATCTCAGTGTCAAGGTCGCGCAGTTCTCGTTCAAGGCTCATCTTCATATCCTCTGCCCAAGCATCGAGTTTATCCATTTCTTCCTCAAAGAAGTTTTGGTTGCGCAGGGCATTTTCCTCGATAAGGGCAGCCCGTTGTCGGGCGATGATGCCATCGTATTGATTGATAACCTTCATAGGCTTGACAACACCCCCAACTTGTTCGGTGGCATAGAGTTCAAACAAATGTTGCGCCACATCGGGAAATACTTCGTTACCCTCCTCATCGAAGCAAGCAATGAGCAAGCGGTCTTCTTGCTCGAAAGCATCAATAGACAGCTTCTCGACATGAAGCCACCCGGACTTGCCCACGAGTTTGCCAAGCAGCGATACACGGATAGGCGAATTAGTATAATCGAAGACCACCTCCCGGCAAGGCAAGTCGGCATTGATATGCTCGGCAATGATATGCCGTGCAAGCGGATGCCCTACACGGTAAACCTGCGTATGTTCGGGAATTGAGAGTTGCGAACGGCGAGTGGAGGCATCGGTATTGAGCAAACAATATCGTCCGGCATAGTCCTTGAGGTCGGTGTCGAACATCTGGAACGATGCTTCAGCTTCATCAAATCGAGCAGTGTTTCGCAACTCATAACGAGTGAGCAGCCATAGAGCTTTGTTGAACTTTGTAAGGCTAGCTGCACTCTCCTTGAAGTTGATACGCAGTTTCTGCGCCACCTCTTCATCAAAATTTTCAAGCAATGAGCTTCGTGCCGCCAACATGTTATCAGAGATACGCTCTTGAAACTCAGCTTGCAGTTCATCGAACGCCTGCTTGATTTCTCGCGATGTGCGGCATGAATTGTAGATGTCGGCAATGCGCTTTTCAAAGTCCACGCCGTTGCCAATCGTGCCCAACACCTCATCGCTTGCACCAAAAATGCCATCAAAAAGTTGGAACTTCTCGGACAGCAACTGATATACACGGATGTCGGCTTCGTTCTTGATATTGAGAAAGTTGATTACCACCACATCAAATTGTTGTCCGTAACGATGGCAACGCCCGATACGCTGTTCGATGCGCTGCGGATTCCACGGCATATCATAGTTGACTATAAGTGAACAAAACTGCAAATTGATACCCTCGGCAGCAGCCTCGGTGGCAATCATAACAGTAGCTTCCTCACGGAAAAAGTCGACAATACCGGCACGGCGGTCGGCAGTGGGCGAACCCGTAACTTTGTCGCTGCCCTTGTTCTTTTCGAGCCATGCCTTGTATATGGCGGTGGACTGTTTATCGGTGTTCGTACCGTTGAAACGCACCACTTTTCCTTTGTAACCGCGCTCTTCGAGCAATTCATACAGATACTCCTGCGTGCGCCTTGATTCCGTGAAGATAAGGGCTTTCTGCGGGGCGCCAAGTTCCTTCAACTTTTCAAAGCCTTTTGAAAGTGCCTTGAAAAGATGTTCGGCTTTGCTATTACGCTTAATCTTAAAAGCAAGATCACGGAACGCTTGCAATTCGGATATTTCATTCTTGATGCCCTCAATGTCGGTCGGGTGGAGAATCTTTTCGCTGTCACCATCTTCGGTTTCATCGACTTCTTCCTCATCAATCCATTCATCTTCATTGATGGCATCCTCAAGATCTTCGGAAGTAGAGTCAAGTACGAACCGGCGAGCCAACATCGCTTCAAGCCTTTCAATCAGCGAACAAAGCGTGCCATAGATAGCATAGGTAGATGAAGCAAGCAGTTTACGGAGTATCAACGACATCAGCATGCGCTGACTGTTGGGAAGCGCGTAAAGCTGTGCCCGTTGCAAATAGTCTGAGAGCATTTCATAGAGTGCTTCTTCGTCCTTGTAAGGTGAGAATTCCTCTAAAATGGCGATGCGCTTGGTATATCGGATGTATTCCAACACTTGGCGCCGCAGCGTGCGCTTGCACACGGATTCAAGCCGTCGGCGCAAAGATTGAAAGTCAGTGTTGTTTTGGAGATTGCCGAACTGGCTTTTGAAACTCTTGATGTCACCAAACACAAAATCGTCAACGATTGACACAAGCCCGAACAGTTCCAAAATAGAATTTTGCAAGGGCGTGGCGGTCATCAGTATTTTCTTTCTGTCAGCGAGTGCCTTTTTAATAGTGTTGGCAATTACATTGGTCGGTTTGTACACATTTCGCAGACGGTGGGCTTCATCAATCACAACGAGATTCCATCCGGTTTGCTTGATGTAAGGAGCTTTGGCCTTTGCAAACTGAAACGAGCAAATGATAATTTTCTCTTGATTGAACGGATTAAGATTTCCTCGTTCTATCTGCCCGTTGAAACTATTCTTTTCGAGGATAGCCGACGGCAGAAAGAACTTCTCTTGAAGCTCGCTGCTCCACTGCTTACGAAGGTTAGCCGGGCAAATAATAAGCAATCGCCGCTTATGCTCCGCCCAATTTTGCGAGAGTATTATTCCTGCTTCAATGGTTTTGCCAAGTCCAACTTCATCCGCAAGGATTGCACCTTTTGAAAGGGGTGACTGAAAAGCAAAAAGAGCAGCTTCTATTTGGTGCGGAGTAAGGTCAACCTGCGCATCTTGCAAAGATGCGGTAAGTTTTGCCAAGTCATTAGCAGGTAAACGTCTTGACAAATAGTTGGCGAAATATTTTGCTTGAAAAGCAGTTATATTTTGTTCAGTCACTTTTTAGAATAAAAGCAGAAATCCTCTGCTATCCCTGCAAGGCTGGCCAAAGCCTATAAGACAGCAAAGGGAGTCCGTATATCATTTCTAATTGTTTTATGTTAGGCCATTGCATAGAACAAACTTCAACTGCAAAATTAATACTTTTTATTGAACTTAGCAGTGTCAGCAACCTATTATTCAAAGATAATGAATGTCCTCCAACCAAAATCACTTCTTCCTGATTTTTATATCCTCCCATTCGCTCCATTCAGCAATATTCGTTAGCTTTGCAGAATAAAACCAACATCAGAAGCCATGCCACAACAACTCTCCATGCCCGTCAGTTACGTGAGCTGCACCGCCGCCGAAGGGCAGTGCCCCTTGCGGGAACATTGCCTGCGCAGCAAGGTATACCGCGAATCCACCGAAGGGGTATTCTTCTCCCCGGTCATTACAGTAGTGAACTTCAAGAGTCCACAAAACAGGGCACTCACCAACGAATGCAAGCTTTATCGCACCGACCAGCCCAAACGTTTTGCACGCGGCATGAAACACATCTTCGACCTCGTGCCCAAAATGCAATACAAGGCGGTGCAACAAGCCGTACAGAACTGCTTCGGCTGCCGCCGCACCTACTTCTATTGCAAAAAAGGAGAACAACTCATCTCGCCCGGAGAGCAAACGGCCATCGCCAACGTGTTCCAGAGACACAGAATAGACACTCCACCCCATTTCGATGATTATGTGGAATGCCTGGACTGGGAATGAAAAAGTGCATAAGCCATGCACTAATGATGCAGGGCTCATGCACTAACGATGCAAAGCTTATGCACTAATGGTGCAAAGCTTATACACTAAAACGATTGATTCTTCTCTCTGTATTTTTTCATCTGTTCGGAGTCTCCCACTTCTTGGTATCCGTACAAACCACGTTCACTGTCTGGTCACCCGTCTGAATGCGGAAGTCACCTTTCTCCAAAATCCACTTGCCGTCATAGCCTACAAAAGCAAGGTCGGAGCCTTTCAGTTTCAGAGTCACGGTCTTTGTCTCGCCC
>OKSB01004210.1_pt1 | contig 10549 bp, 5 predicted proteins | sample 1601171 | NCBI WGS metagenome assembly OKSB01 (sample SAMEA3541496, study PRJEB24748) | human gut metagenome | biome: human gut; feature: human-associated habitat; material: faeces | place: China | collected 2012 | reverse complement strand
GGGCAACAACCCGATGGTCGGCGCTACGGTGGCCGTCGCGGTGGCTGTCGAGCAGGCGATGAAATAGTCCTGCCTCCGCAGGATCGCAGAAAAAAGGAGCGTACCCGCGCGGGTACGCTCCTTTTTTGCGGAATCTCCCGATCCGCAGGGCCGCACGGCATCCGCAGCCGCTTTCCGCCGCACGGCCGATGGTCCGGCGAAAGGCGGGACGTTCCCGACATCCTTCTGCCGACACGGCTCCGGCAGTTCATCCCCGACTGCGGCCAATGCTTCGGCAGCACTCCGCCGCGGCCGGCAAACCGCCCCGCCAGCCGCGGCACCCTCCCCGCAGACCGCCGTCCACGAAAAACCGAGGAGATTTCCGCATGGAAATCTCCTCGGTTTCACAATCGTATATTGCGGCTCTACTGAGCGGCGGCAGTCAGATTCTCGACGTCGGATTTGAGTCCGACGAGCAGGTCGTCGTACTCGCGAAGACCCGTACCGCCGGGGATCAGGTGACCGCAGATCACGTTCTCCTTCAAGTTTTCCAGCGGATCGACCTTGCCCTGGATCGCAGCCTCGTTGAGCACCTTGGTGGTTTCCTGGAACGAAGCGGCCGACATGAAGCTCGATGTCTGCAAAGCGGCGCGTGTGATACCCTGGAGTATCTGGGTTGATGTGGCCGGTACGGCGTCGCGCGTTTCGACAAGCTGCATGTCCTTGCGCTTGAGCTGCGAGTTTTCGTCGCGCAACTTGCGCACGGTAACAATCATGCCGGGTTTGAGCGTTTCGCTGTCGCCTGCGTTGGTAACGACTTTCTTGCCCCAAATGCGGTCGTTTTCCTCGGCAAATTCGAGTTTGTCGACAATCTGCTGTTCGAGGAAGCGTGTATCGCCGGGTTCTACTATCTGCACCTTGCGCATCATCTGGCGTATGATTACCTCGAAGTGCTTGTCGTTAATCTTAACACCCTGTAAACGGTAAACGTCCTGTATTTCGTTGACTATGTATTCCTGCACAGCCGTAGAACCTTTGATTGCAAGGATGTCGGCGGGAGTAATGGAACCGTCGGACAGAGGCGTGCCGGCACGTACATAGTCGTTCTCCTGTACGAGGATTTGCTTTGACAGGGGCACGAGATACTTTTTCGGGTCGCCGAACTTGGGAGTTACGATTATCTCGCGGTTTCCGCGTTTCACGCCGCCCATTGTGATTTCGCCGTCGATTTCGGAAACGATGGCGGGGTTCGACGGGTTGCGTGCTTCGAACAGCTCGGTAACACGGGGGAGACCACCAGTGATGTCGCCTGCCTTGCCGGCAACACGAGGAATCTTAATGAGGATGTCGCCCGCTTTGAGCTTTTGCCCGTCTTCGATTGCGATGTGTCCTCCGATGGGGAAGTTGTAGGAGCGAATGAGTTCTCCGTTCTCGTCGACGATGTGGCAGGTGGGGACGCGCGACTTCTCTTTGGATTCTATGATTATAAGCTCGCGCAGACCTGTTGCTTCGTCGGCTTCTACACGGTAGGTCACACCTTCGATGACATCTTCGAATTTTGCTATACCGGCGCATTCGGTTACGATTACGGCGTTGAAAGGATCCCATTTAGCAATGATTTTGCCTTTCTCCACTATGTCGCCTTCGTTTGCAAAGAGTTCGGCACCGTAGGGTACGTTTTGTGACGACAGTACAATGCCGGTGTTTTCGTCAATAAATTTGACTTCGGCCAGACGTCCTACTACAATCTTTCCGGTAGAACCGTCGTCGCGAACAACATTAACGGTATGTAGTTCGTCGAAACTGATTCGCGATTTGTTCTTTGCCACGATAGTTGCATTGGCAGCTGCGTTGGCAGCAACACCTCCGGCGTGGAATGTACGGAGCGTAAGCTGCGTACCCGGCTCGCCGATTGATTGTGCCGCAATCACACCTACTGCTTCGCCTTTTTGTACCATACGCCCGGTGGCGAGGTTACGGCCGTAGCATTTCATACATACGCCGTGCTTGCTTTCGCATGTGAGCACAGAACGTATCTCGACGCTTTCGATAGGAGATTTTTCGATTTCGTCGGCAATGGCTTCTGTTATTTCTTCTCCGGCTGCAACTATCAGCTTGCCGGTTGTCGGGTGTACAATGTCGTGAACCGACACGCGACCGAGTATTCGGTCGTAGAGGGAAGAAATAACATCTTCGCCGTCTTTCAAGGCAGTACATACCAAGCCTCTCAGTGTGCCGCAGTCTTCTTCTGTAATGATAACATCGTGCGATACATCAACCAAACGGCGGGTAAGGTAACCTGCGTCGGCTGTTTTAAGAGCCGTGTCGGCAAGACCTTTACGGGCACCGTGGGTAGAGATGAAGTATTCAAGCACCGACATGCCTTCTTTGAAGTTCGAAAGAATCGGGTTTTCTATAATTTGTGCACCTTCGGCGCCGGCTTTCTGGGGTTTTGCCATAAGTCCGCGCATACCGGCCAACTGGGCAATCTGGTCGGCCGAGCCACGGGCTCCGGAGTCAAGCATCATGAATACGGCGTTGAAGCCTTGGTCGGCTTCGGTCATCTGTTTCATGAGCGTTTTCTTGAGGTCGGAGTTAACGTGCGTCCATGCGTCGATAACCTGGTTGTAGCGCTCGTTGTCGGTTATGAAACCCATGTTGTAGTTGGCAGTGATTTGCTCGACTTCATCGTTACCACGTTGTACGATTTCTTCCTTTTCTTTAGGAATGATAATATCGTCGAGGTTGAACGAAAGGCCGCCAACGTATGCCATGCGGTAGCCAAGGTTCTTGATACCGTCGAGGAACTCGCAGGCACGTGCCATGCCGACTGCTTTTATTACTTGCGAAATAATGTCGCGAAGTGATTTCTTAGAGATGATCTTGTTTATGAAACCAACTTCTTCAGGTATTATTTCGTTTACGATAACGCGTCCGACAGAAGTCTCAACAAGGCGTTTTTCAAGGATTCCGTCATCGTTAAGGTCGTTCACAAGCACTTTTACCGGTGCGTGTATGTCGACACGTTTTTCATTGTATGCAATGATGGCTTCCTCCGGACCGTAGAAAGTAAGTCCCTCGCCTTTAGTGCCAGGACGTAGTTTTGTGATGTAATAGAGGCCGAGCACCATGTCCTGCGAAGGAACGGTGATAGGTGCTCCGTTTGCAGGGTTCAAGATGTTGTGGCTTTGTAACATCAGTATCTGCGCTTCGAGTATGGCCTCGTTGCTCAAAGGCAAGTGAACTGCCATCTGGTCGCCGTCGAAGTCGGCATTGAACGCCGTACATGCCAACGGGTGCAGCTGGATAGCTTTTCCTTCTATCATCTTTGGCTGGAAAGCCTGGATACCCAAACGGTGGAGTGTTGGCGCACGGTTTAGCAATACGGGATGGCCTTTCATCACGTATTCGAGGATGTCCCAGATTATCGGGTCCTTGCGATCGACTATCTTTTTCGCGCTTTTTACTGTTTTTACGATGCCGCGTTCTATGAGTTTGCGGATTATAAACGGCTTGTATAATTCGGCTGCCATAAGTTTTGGCAGACCGCACTCGCCCATTTTCAGCTCAGGGCCTACAACGATTACCGAACGTGCAGAGTAGTCTACACGTTTACCGAGGAGGTTCTGGCGGAAACGTCCTTGTTTTCCTTTGAGGGAGTCTGACAAGGATTTTAACGGACGGCTTGACTCGCTTTTTACGGCACTGCTTTTGCGTGAGTTGTCGAAAAGGCTGTCTACGGCTTCCTGAAGCATACGTTTCTCGTTACGCAGGATGACTTCGGGAGCTTTTATTTCCAGAAGTCTCTTCAAACGGTTATTGCGTATGAGTACGCGGCGGTACAGGTCGTTAAGGTCGGATGTTGCAAAACGTCCGCCGTCGAGTGGTACAAGAGGACGCAACTCAGGGGGAATGACAGGTATTATTTTCATTATCATCCACTCCGGCTTGTTGCGGTCGCGACTTGCACGGAAGGATTCTACAACCTGGAGGCGTTTTAGAGCCTCGTTTTTGCGCTGCTGCGACGAATCGGTATTTGCACGGTCGCGAAGTTCGTAGGATAATGCGTCAAGGTCTATTTGTGTGAGCAAATCGTAAACTGCCTCGCCGCCCATTTTGGCTATGAACTTGTTGGGATCGGTGTCTTCGAGATATTGGTTGTCTTTGGGCAATTTATCCAACCATTCTAAGTATTCGTCTTCTGTAAGGAGATCATATTTTGCGACTCCTTCTTCGGCCAATACACCGGGCTGGATAACGACATAACGTTCATAATAGATTATCATGTCAAGCTTCTTTGTAGGAAGCCCTAATAGATAACCCATTTTGTTAGGCAGTGAACGGAAGTACCAAATGTGTGCAACAGGCACAACAAGCTGAATGTGTCCCGAGCGTTCACGACGTACTTTTTTTTCAGTGACTTCTACACCGCAACGGTCGCAGACAATGCCTTTATAGCGTATGCCTTTGTATTTACCGCAGTGGCATTCGTAGTCTTTGGTAGGACCGAATATGCGTTCGCAGAACAATCCGTCGCGTTCGGGTTTGTATGTACGGTAGTTTATGGTTTCCGGTTTTAGTACTTCGCCATACGAATTTTCCAGTATTTCCTCAGGAGAGGCAAGTCCTATGGTAATTTTCGTAAATTGACTCTTTATCTTTGATTCTTTTTTGAAAGCCATTTTATGTATATTTATGTTGTGTAAAGAGTTCCGTTTATTAATCGAGCGTTACACTGAGTCCCAAACCTTGCAGCTCGTGTAATAGCACATTGAGAGATTCAGGTATGTTGGGCGTAGGTATCGGTTCGCCTTTTACGATGGCTTCGTATGCTTTTGCACGTCCTATAACGTCATCAGACTTGATAGTAAGGACTTCCTGCAGAACATGTGAAGCGCCGAATGCCTCGAGTGCCCAGACCTCCATTTCTCCGAAACGCTGGCCACCGAATTGCGCCTTACCTCCAAGAGGTTGCTGAGTAATCAATGAATACGGGCCGATAGAGCGTGCGTGCATCTTGTCTTCAACCATGTGCCCCAGTTTGAGCATGTATGTGACTCCTACTGTAGCTTTCTGGTCGAAAGGTTCTCCGGTTTCGCCGTCGTACAACTGTGTTGAACAGAAGCGGGGCAGCCCGGCCTTGTCGGTCCATTCGCACAAATCGTCTAATTTGGCTCCGTCGAATATGGGCGTGCTGAACTTTACGCCTAATTTCTTTCCGGCAGCTCCTAAAATAGCTTCAAAGATTTGTCCAAGGTTCATACGCGAAGGCACACCGAGCGGGTTAAGTACAATGTCCACAGGTGTTCCGTCGGCAAGGAACGGCATGTCTTCCTGGCGTACAATCTTGGAAACGATACCTTTGTTTCCGTGTCGTCCGGCCATTTTGTCGCCTACGCTTATCTTACGTTTTTTTGCAACATAGACTTTTGCCATTTGTATGATTCCCGAAGGCAGTTCGTCTCCTATAGTAATTACGAACTTTTTGCGTTTAAGCTCCGCATCCATTATATTGAACTTTTTAAGGTAGTTCATTATAAGTTTGGATATGAGTTCGTTTTTCTTGACATCGGAAGTCCATTTGCTCAACTGTATAGAAGAATAATCTATGTTTGCAAGTACTTCTTTCTTAAACTTAGCTCCTTTTTCGATTATCTCTGTACCAAGGTTGTCTTTGATTCCTTGTGATGTGCGTCCTTTTGTAAGAATCATAAGTTTGTCGACAAGAATATCTTTCAAATCGTTAGCCTTAGCTTCAAATTCCTTGTCGATTTTCTCTAACTCTATTTTATCTGCTGCTTTGGACGCGCGTGTCTTTATTGCCTTGGAGAATAATTTGCGGTCTATTACGATACCGCTTAGAGAGGGATTCGCTTTAAGTGAAGCATCTTTTACGTCGCCAGCCTTGTCGCCGAAAATAGCACGTAATAGTTTCTCTTCGGGTGAAGGATCGCTTTCTCCTTTAGGAGTGATTTTTCCTATCAGGATATCTCCTGGTTCAACGCGGGCTCCAATACGGATTATACCTTTGTCGTCAAGATCTTTGGTTGCTTCTTCGCTTACGTTGGGTATATCAGAAGTAAGTTCTTCTACACCACGTTTGGTTTCGCGCACTTCTAACGAGAATTCATCTACATGAATAGAAGTCAGTATGTCCTCTCGAACACAACGTTCGCTTAGTACAATAGCGTCCTCGTAATTATACCCTTTCCAAGGCATGTATGCAACCAGCAAATTGCGTCCTAAAGCGAGTTCGCCCTTTTCTGTAGCATATCCTTCCGTAAGAATTTCTCCTTTCTTTACGCGTTGCCCTTTAACGCAGATAGGACGAAGGTCAATTGTCATATTTTGATTGGTGCGGCGGAACTTAGGAATTGTATATTCTTTTAGTGCCGAGTCGAAACTTACAAAATCTTCGTCTTCTGTCCTGTCGTATAATATACAAATACGGGTTGCGTCTACATAGTCAACGACACCGTCGCCTTCGGCGGTTATCATGGTGCGTGAGTTTTCGCACACTTGTTTTTCTATGCCGGTTCCCACAATAGGAGCTTCATTGTGTATTAGTGGAACAGCCTGACGCATCATGTTTGAACCCATAAGCGCACGGTGTGCGTCGTCATGCTCCAAGAATGGAATGAGGGCTGCTGCAATTGAAGCTATCTGTTGCGGAGCAACGTCCATAAGCTCTACTTCTTCAGGAGAAACAACAGGATAGTCGGCATCCTGGCGGCACTTTACTTTAGTGCGTATAAATGTACCGTCATCATTAAGAGGGGCATTACCCTGCGCAATTATTTTATTTTCTTCTTCTTCAGCGGTAAGATAAATAATGTTGTCATTATCCAAGTCTACTTTTTTATCCTGAACCTTTCTGTATGGCGTGGATATAAAGCCAAGGTTATTTATTTTGGCATAGACGCAAAGCGAAGAAATAAGGCCGATGTTAGGTCCTTCTGGAGATTCGATAGGGCATAGGCGGCCATAATGTGTGTAGTGTACGTCTCGAACTTCGAAACCCGCACGTTCACGAGATAATCCACCGGGGCCGAGTGCAGAAAGGCGGCGCTTATGTGTCACTTCTGCCAATGGATTGGTTTGGTCCATGAATTGCGATAACGGGTTAGTGCCGAAGAACGAATTTATTACGGACGAAATAGTTTTCGTGTTGATAAGATCTGTAGGTACGAAAACTTCATTGTCCCTTACATTCATTCGTTCGCGAATGGTGCGGCTCATTCGTGCAAGTCCTATAGCGAATTGGTTGCTGAGCTGCTCACCTACGGTACGGACACGGCGGTTGCTCAAGTGGTCAATGTCATCAACTGTAGCTTTTGAATTGACTAGTTCGATAAGATATTTTATTATTTCAATAATATCTTCTTTTGTAAGTACACGTACACTCATGTCTGTAGAAAGACCGAGCTTTTTGTTTATCCTGTAACGTCCTACTTCGTCAAGGTCATAACGTTTTTCAGAGAAGAAAAGATTATTTATTACTTCTCGAGCGCTGGCATCATCCGCCGGGTCCGCATTACGGAGCTGACGATAGATGAACAAGACAGCTTCTTTCTCAGAGTTGCAGGGGTCTTTCTTCAGTGTGTTGAAGATTATAGAATAGTCAGAGGAATTGCTTGTTTTTTCGTTGTGTACAAGAATACTCTGTGCCCCACAGTCAATAATTTGCTGTATATGTTCTTCTGTAATAATGGTTTCGCGGTCAAGTATGACTTCGTTACGCTCTATTGAAACAACTTCGCCCGTATCTTCGTCAACAAAGTCTTCTACCCAACTTTTCAATACGCGGGCTGCTACTTTGCGACCAACGCATTTTTTCAAATTCGTTTTGTTTACCTTAACTTCTTCGGCCAGGTTGAATATCTCGAGAATACTCTTATCGCTTTCAAAGCCCAAGGCGCGAAGCAAGGTTGTTACCGGAAGTTTCTTCTTGCGGTCGATATATGCGTACATGACATTGTTAATGTCTGTAGCAAATTCAATCCATGAGCCTTTGAATGGGATTATTCGTGCGGAATACAGTTGTGTTCCATTAGTATGTACGCTTGAACCGAAAAATACACCGGGCGACCTGTGCAATTGTGAAACTACTACGCGTTCCGCACCGTTAATAACGAATGTTCCATTGTCGGTCATGTACGGAATAGGTCCAAGGAATACATCCTGAACCACAGTATCGAAATCTTCGTGTCCGGGATCCGTACAGTATAGTTTAAGTTTTGCCTTTAAAGGTACGCAGTATGTAAGCCCGCGTTCCAAGCATTCTTGAATGGTATAGCGTGGTGGGTCGATATAGTAATCAAGAAATTCAAGAACGAAGTTATTGCGCGTGTCTGCGATGGGGAAATTTTCTGCAAAAACCTTGTAAAGTCCGTCGTTCTTACGTTTTTCAGGCGGAGTGTCGAGCTGCAGAAAATCTCGAAATGATTTAAGTTGAACGTCAAGAAAGTCGGGATAAGGCATAGGTTTCTTGACAGATTCAAAATTTATTCTTTGGTTAACAATATGTGACGACATTCGTTATTTGTTAGGATGTAAGAATTTATAATACACAAAAAGTTAAGAACCCTCTACCAGAGGACTCTTAACTATATTTGTAGCTGTAAAACTAATTACTTGAGTTCTACTTCTGCACCAGCAGCTTCAATTGTTTTCTTGAGAGCTTCTGCTTCTTCTTTAGCAACACCTTCTTTTAATGTCGCAGGTGCTGAACCAGCTGCGTCTACGAGGTCTTTTGCTTCTTTCAAGCCAAGGCCGCAAGCTTCCTTAACAGCTTTTACAACCTGTAACTTAGCGGAACCAACAGCTTTGAGTACAACATTGAAAGATGTTTTCTCTTCAGCGGCAGCAGCTCCACCTTCTGCTGGACCAGCTGCTACTGCAACTGCTGCAGCGGCGGGCTCAATTCCATACTCGTCCTTCAGGACAGTTGCCAATTCATTTACTTCTTTTACTGTAAGATTAACTAATTCTTCAGCAATAGCTTTGATGTCTGCCATTTTTAATTTTTATTTTTAATTGTTTTTATTCTTGTTTTTATTCGGGACGTTCTCCCAGTGTTTTTAATACTCCATGTATGGTCTGACCACCAGACTGGAGAGCAGATACGACATTCTTTGCCGGCGATTGTAGCAATGCAATAATTTCAGAAATAACTTCGCTCTTACTCTTAATTGCAGCCAATGCATCTATCTGGTCTGCGCCAATGTAGAATCCTTCTTCTGCATAAGCGGCTTTCAAGCCGGGTATGCCATCTTTAGAGGTATCTTTAATGAGTTTGGCGGGAACGTTCGCTACATTGCAGAGCATAAGTGCTGTTGTTCCTTTCAAACAATCGTACAGTGGCGAGTAATCAATGTCCGACGCTTCGAATGCTTTATGGAGAAGGGAGTTCTTTACAAGAACCATCTTAATCTCATTTTTGAAGCATTTGCGGCGTAGAGCATTGGTTGCCTCTGCGTTCATCGCAGTAACGTCTACAAGATAGAAGTGAGCATATGTCTTTAGTAATTCAGAAAGATGCTTTATTACTAATTGTTTGTCTTCCTTTCTCATGATTCGATTTTAGTTTAATTCGTCGATTGATTTCGGGTCGATTTTCAGTCCCTGACTCATAGTACTCGAAAGGTATATGCTCTTGATGTATGTTCCCTTTGCTGCTGCAGGCTTGAGCTTAATTACAGTATTGATAAACTCTTTTGCGTTCTGGGCTATTTGCTCAGGAGTGAAAGAAATTTTACCAATTGAGGTATGTACTATACCAGCCTTGTCTACTTTGAAGTCAATTTTACCTTGTTTTACCTCGCTTATGGCTTTGGCTACGTCCATCGTAACTGTGCCGCTTTTGGGGTTGGGCATAAGGCCGCGCGGACCTAAAATGCGGGCTACTTGTCCGATTTTGCCCATTACCGAAGGCATTGCGATAACAACATCAAAGTCTAACCATCCGCCTTTTATTTGATTTATGCACTCGTCGAGTCCAACATAATCTGCTCCTGCTGCTTTTGCTGCTTCCTCCACGTCGGGGGTGCAGAGGCAAAGAACACGAACAGTCTTACCTGTTCCGTTGGGTAATGATACAGTGCCGCGAACCATTTGGTTCGATTTGCGGGGGTCTACGCCTAAGCGTACGTCAATATCAAGCGAAGCGTCGAATTTGGTAGTGGTGATTTCCTTAACCAGGCTGGATGCTTCTTTCAATGTGTACATCTTTCCTGCTTCAATCTTCCCGGCTACAGACTTTTGGTTTTTTGTCAGTTTACTCATGTTTCAATTGAAGTTTTAGTTGTTATTAGGAAATTCCCCTTTTATTGATATACCCATGCTGCGTGCCGTTCCTGCAACCATTTTCATTGCCGATTCAACGGTAAAGCAGTTCAGGTCGGGCATTTTATCTTCGGCAATAGCGCGCACTTGATCCCATGTGATTTCGGCTATCTTAGCACGGTTGGGCTCTGCTGATCCGCTTTTTTTCTTAGAAGCTTCGAGCAGTTGGATTGCAACAGGAGGAGTTTTTACAACAAAGTCGAAAGACTTATCGGCATAGTAAGTA
>OKSB01004208.1_pt1 | contig 10553 bp, 7 predicted proteins | sample 1601171 | NCBI WGS metagenome assembly OKSB01 (sample SAMEA3541496, study PRJEB24748) | human gut metagenome | biome: human gut; feature: human-associated habitat; material: faeces | place: China | collected 2012 | reverse complement strand
TGAACCCGGGCTCCGTTTCGCTTGATGCGCTTGATGCGGATGTATTTCTGGGCTAAGGAGGCTGGAAGGAGGGGCACTGCCTTGGCCAGATACCGGTCCAGCCGCATCCCTGCGTCGTTTTTTTCAATCCGAAGCTCTTTCATGCTCCGCCCTCCTTCCTTTTGCTCCATCATGCCCTATAGGATGGGGAAAGTCAAGAGAAATTTTCTCAGGCTCGGGAGAGGAACTTGCAATTCTCAACAAGGCATGAGCTGGGATTTGTGCATTTTGCACAATTATTTTGGCTTTTTCGCTTGAGTAGTTGCATCTTTTTCCGCTGGGATGTAAAATAAAATTGTTTTAAAACTGTTTTACAATGGGTTTGGCCCGCTGAGAGGGTGGCCGTAGCCTTCTGCAGCGTGTTAATACAAATTTTTATGTAAGGAGAAGAGCAAAATGAAAGATAACGTCAAACGTCTGCTGGCCTTTGTGCTGGCGGCTGTGATGCTGGTGTCTCTGTGTCCGACACTGGGCGTCTCCGCAGCCACTGCAGAGCCCGAGGCAGAAGCAGCCCAGGGTGAGACCAGCAACTCTTACGAGCCCTGGAAGCACGGCTACCGCCTGGTAGATGTGCTGAATTGGTCTCCGGAGACCGACAACTATGGAGAGGAGCTCCGGGCGCGGGTTCCTCTGCAGGAGCGCAACGAGCCCTACAAGGTCGAGCTCATCGAGGACCTGCCCGCCGACGCGCACATCAGCTTCTATAAGCAGGGCGAGTTCACCGACCTCTGCGCCGGCCCGCACCTCGATTCCACCGGCCGCATCAAGGGCAACGCCATCAAGCTGACCGCCTGCAACGCCGCCTACTGGCGCGGCGACAGCAAGCGTGAAACGCTCCAGCGCATCTACGGCGTCGCCTTCCCGAAAAAGGACGAGCTGGACGAGTACCTTGCCAAGCTCGAGGAGGCCAAGCTGCGCGACCACCGCAAGCTCGGCCGCGAGCTGGGCCTGTTCATGACCGACGAGCTGGTCGGCCGGGGCCTTCCGATGTTCCTGCCCAAGGGCTACACGGTCTGGCGCATTCTGGAAAACTATATCCGCGACAAGGAGCTCAAGCTGGGCTATCAGCACGTGCTCACGCCCTGCGTCGGAACAGTCGAGCTTTACAAGACCTCCGGCCACTGGGATCACTACAAGCAGAATATGTTCCCCGCGATGGAGGTGGACGATGAGGTCTACGTCCTGCGCCCGATGAACTGCCCGCACCACATGCGCATCTACGCCAATCAGCCCCACTCCTACCGCAATCTCCCCGTGCGCATCGGTGAGATCGCCCACGACTTCCGCTATGAGGCGTCCGGCACGCTCAAGGGCATCGAGCGCGGCCGCCACTTCTGCCAGAACGACGCGCATCTGTTTGTCACGCCCGAGCAGATCAAGGACGAGTTCTCCAAGGTCTGCGACCTGATCTTCGAGACCTACAAGGACTTCGGCATCACGGATTACCGCTGCGTGCTGTCGCTGCGCGACCCGGCGGACAAGGAGAAGTACCACGACGACGATGAAATGTGGAACACCGCCGAGAACGCCCTGCGCGAGGTGCTCAACGAGCTGGGTATCCACTACACCGAGGAGATCGGCGAGGCGGCCTTCTACGGCCCCAAGCTGGACGTGAACGTGCGTCCCGCCGTCGGCGCGGAGTACACACTCTCCACCTGCCAGCTCGACTTCTGCCTGCCCGCCAAGTTCCACCTGACCTATATCGACTCCAACGGCGAGGAAAAGACGCCCGTGGTGCTCCACCGCGCGATCCTCGGCTCGCTCGACCGCTTCATGGCCTATCTCATTGAGGAGACGATGGGCGCGTTCCCGACCTGGCTCGCTCCCGTGCAGGCGAAGTTCCTGCCCGTCACCGACCGCGCGAACGAATACTGCGAGAAGGTCGCCGCGCAGCTCGAGGAGCAGGGCTTCCGCACCGAGGTCGATTACCGCAACGAGAAGATTGGCCGCAAGATCCGCGACGCGCAGACCGAGAAGGTGCCCTACATGGTCATCGTCGGCGACCGCGACATGGAGAACGGTACCGTCTCCCCGCGCCACCGCGCGGACGGCGATCTCGGTGCGATGAGCGTGGACGAGTTCTCCGCCCTGCTCAAGCGCGTTGTGGACAACAAGGAGCAGAAGTAAACCGATCTTTTTGGAAAAACAGTCACTCGTCAGAGTGACTGTTTTTTTTGCCTTGGATTTAGCCAAAATGACAGACGGTGAAGGAAAACTTGCATGAATTCGAATAAGGTGCATGAAAAATTTATATATGAAGAAAAAGTAAAAATTTGTCGTCACCAAAAAATTTGTGTGAAATAACGGAACGAGCGGAAAAAGAAAGGGCTAAGAAAAATGGATTCCGCCTTAATTTTGTGCGAATAGCCAAAAGTGCAAAAGTATCTTGCAATAAAACTTGCAATAAGTTATAATGACTATGCCTCAAAGAGGTACATTGGCCGTTTTGCAAAACGAAGAAGCGCCGGCCGACGCTCATGCACAACATTGGACAACGTTGTGCAGAATGTCCCCGACCGGCGGTAACGTTGCCGAAACGGTAAAACAAAAAGGAGATTGCGTATGAAAAAGTTCTTAGCCCTCATCCTGTCCGTCGCTATGATCTTCGCTCTTGTTGCCTGCGGCAACAAGGAAGGTGATACCCCCAACACCGACGGCGACACCCAGCAGACCGATACCCCCGCCGCTCCCGTTGACATCGTCATCGCCACCGGCGGCACCACCGGTACTTACTATGCCGTTGGCAACGCGCTCGTCACCACCATCGGCGACAAGCTGAGCCTGTCCAAGCTCACCGCTGTCGACTCCGGCGCCTCCAAGGCGAACGTCCAGCTCGTCACCGCCAACCAGGCCCAGATGTCCATCCTGCAGTCCGACGTTCTGAACTATGCTCACAACGGCTCCGGCGGTGAGACCATGTTCGACGGCGCTGCCGACAAGAACTCCCTGTGGGTCGCGGGCGTTTACAACGAGACCGTCCAGCTCGTCACCGCTCCCTCCATCACCAGCATTGAAGACCTCCGCGGCAAGACCGTCTGCGTCGGCGACGTCGGCTCCGGTACCGCTCTGAACGCGGCTCAGGTCCTCGAGGCCTACGGCATGACCTTCGACGATATCAAGGTCATGTACGACTCCTTCTCCGGCGGCGCTGAGGCCCTCAAGAACGGCCAGTGCGATGCGGCCTTCACCGTTTCCGGCGCCCCCACCCCCGCTCTGACCGACCTTGCCACCGCCTACAACTTCAATATGCCCTCCCTCAGCGAAGAGGCTGTTTCCTATCTGACCACCAACTATCCCTTCCTGGTTCAGGATAACCTGCCCGCCAACACCTACACCTGCGTTGCGGACGAGACCGTCTGCGTCGCCGTCAAGGCCGTCTTCACCGCCTCCAAGGACCTCAGCGAGGATGTCGTCTATGAGATCACCAAGGCCATGTTCGACAATCAGGCTGACCTGGCCAAAGCTCAGGCCAAGTTCGGCTTCCTGAGCCCCGAGGGTGCTGTTGCCGGCTCCTTCGACCTGCATCCCGGCGCCGAGAAGTACTACAAGGAGATCGGCGTTCTGTAAGAACACCCGATCCTGAAAGAGTGCGAAAGTGCAACTGCGACAACGCATAAGCATGGCCGCTGCAATAGTCTTGATTATTGCAGCGGCCTCCCTCTTGATTCCCCGCGCCGGCTATTACCTGACGCTCCGCAATAAGGACAGCGGCGAGCTCTATGCGCGCTACCGCATGGACGAGGGGGATCGCTTTTCCATTACCTTTAAGCATTCCGTCAACCAATATCCGCTGACGGATACCTTTGAGATCAGTGAAGGAAAGATCTATGCCGAGGAGTGTAAGTACTATGCTTACGGCGCCGGCGTGCAGGTGGAGCTGAATCCCGGAGAGGAGCTCAGCTATACCGACGACGGAGCCATGCTCATCACCGGCATACATCAGGATAGAACCGGAGTCTGCTATGCCGTGGCCACCGTTTACGACTTCTTTTTGAAGGTAAAGGACGGTCCGGATATCAGTCTGCGTGATTTGTGTGGAAGAAATTCGCTGGTGACGCTCAATTATGAGTTCTTCCTCTATTGACGTCACAGTGTTCACCAATAAAAAGGAGGAGAAAAACACCAATGACTGACGCTGAAAAGAAAGTCTTGGACGAAGAGGTCGTCGTTGAAAGCGTAGACGTTGAAGTCGGTACGATGGAAGACGTTGACGCGATCATGAAAAAGTTTGACCGCGAGTCCAACACCCGTGTCTGGGAGGGCACGCCGAAGAAGATCCTGCGCTATGTGCTGGCTGCCTTTATGCTCTTTATGGTCTACATGAACCTGTGGGCCACCTGGAGCGGCCAGATCCGCCGCTGCCTGTTCGTCGGATTTGTGATCCTGTTCACATTCTTTATCTACCCCGTGAAGAAGGGCAATGTAAAGCCCAACTCCATGCCGTGGTATGATATCCTGCTCGCTGTCGCGGGCTGTATTCCCTATTTCTACTATGTTGCCAACTTCAAGAGGATTGTGGCGATGGGCATCGCCATCGGCCAGACCGAGGTCATCCTTGGCATCATCGGCACGCTGGTGCTCGCGGAGTGCTGCCGCCGCGCGGTGGGCCTTCCCATTCTGGTCGTGGCGGGCTGCTTTGTGCTCTACGCCTTCATCGGCCGCGGCATGAGCCTGGACCTGGTGGTCTACAACATCTTCTATACCACCAACGGCATCATCGGTACGCCGATCTCCGTCTGCTCGACCTACATTGCGCTGTTCCTGCTGTTCGGCGCGTTCCTTGAGGCGACCGGTGTCGCCAACTTCTTCATCGACTGCGCGAACGCGCTGGTCGGCTGGGCGTCCGGCGGTCCCGCGAAGGTCGCGGTCGTCTCCTCCGCCCTGTGCGGCATGGTCTCCGGTTCCTCCGTCGGCAACACCGTTACCACCGGCTCCGTGACCATCCCGATGATGAAGAAGACCGGCTATCCCGGAGAGTTTGCCGGCGCGGTCGAGGCTGCGTCCTCCACCGGCGGCCAGATCATGCCCCCCATCATGGGCGCTGCGGCGTTCATCATGGCGGAAATGACCGGCTATGACTATTCCGACATCATCGTCCGTGCGATCCTGCCCGCGTTCCTGTACTTCCTCGGCATCTTCCTGGGCGTCCACTTCAAGGCCAAGAAGCTCGGTCTCGTCGGCCTCAAGCGTGAGGAACTGCCCAAGTGGAAGCTCCTGCTGCCGAAAATCTATCTGCTCCTGCCCCTGATCGTCCTGACCTGGATGGTCATTGCCGGTCAGACCATGGCCAAGAGCGCCATCTACGGCACCATCGTTGCCATCGCGGTCGGCATCATCAATAAGGACGACCGCATGACCCCGAGCAAGTTCGTCAACGGCCTTGAAAACGGCGGCAAGAACTGCCTGTCCATCGGTATTGCCTGCGGCATCGCCGGCATCATCTCCGTGTGCATCACGATGACCGGTCTCGGCGGCAAGCTCATCACCTACGTCGTTAAGCTCTCCAACGGCCACCTGTTCATCGCCCTGTTCCTCACGATGATCTGCTGCATCATCCTCGGCATGGGCGTTCCCACCACGGCGAACTACATCATCATGGCCTCCACCTGCGCGCCTATCCTCATCAACGGTATGGGTATGCACATCCTGGCTGCCAATATGTTCGTGTTCTACTTCGGCATCGTCGCCGACATCACGCCTCCCGTTGCGCTCGCGGCTTATGCCGGTGCTGCCATCGCCAAGGCGCCCCCGATGAAGACCGCGCTCAACGCCACCCGTCTGGCGATCGCGGCATTCATCATCCCCTACATCTTCGCTTATAACAATGCGATGATCTTCGTCGGCGATGTCACCTTCTTCGGCGTTGCCTCCATCGTTATCTCCGCGACGCTCGGTATGGCGTCCATCGCCTCCGGCTTCATGGGTTATCTGATCCACGACCTGAAGTGGTACTCCCGTATCGCGCTGATCGCCGGCGGTCTGCTGATGGTCATCCCCGGTACGGTCACCGACCTCGCCGGCCTCGCCATTCTGATCGTTATCCTGCTCATCCAGAGGGCTGAGAACAAGAAGGAGAAGAAGGCTGCGGTCTGATCTCCCGAAAACACGAGAAAATAAAGAGACGCTTCGGCGTCTCTTTATTTTTGCCCGATCGCCTCTCAAGGTCGGGAAGTCGGCACATGAAACGGCGCGGCGGCGCATAAAATGCAGGGAAAGGGAGGCGTCGTTATGCCGAAGATCTATCTCAGCCCCTCCACGCAGGAGTCCAATCCCTACATCACCGGAAGCGGCAGCGAGGAGTACAATATGAACCGGCTCGCCGACGCGCTGGAGCCGTATCTTTATGCCAATGGCATCCGCTTTGTGCGCAACACGCCCGACATGACCGCCGCGTCCTCCATCGCGCAGGCGAACCGCCTCGGCGGCTTTGACTTCTATCTCGCGCTCCACTCCAACGCCGCCGCGCCGGAAAACTCCGGCAGCGTGCGCGGCGTGCTGGTGTTTTACTATCCGACGAGCGCGGAGGGCAAGCGCGCGGCGGAGCTGTTCGCCGCGAACCTCAAACGCGTTTATCCGCTGCCCGACCTCGTGCGCACCGTGCCCACCACCGCGCTCGGCGAGGTGCGTCAGCCGAAGTATCCGGCCAACCTGCTTGAGCTGGGCTACCACGACAACTATGCCGACGCCGCGTGGGTCGAGAACAATATGGACGCCATCGCGCGCGAGCTGGCGCGCTCGCTGACGGAGTATTTCGGCCTGCCGTTCATCGAGCCGCAGCCAGTCGTGCAGGGGACTGTCTCCACGAGCGGCTCGCCGCTGCGCCTGCGCGCCTACCCGAGCGCCGCGGGGCAGACCATCGCGCTCATGCCGAACGGCGCGTCGGTCACGGTCTACGGCACCTGGCAGGGCTGGAACACGGTAGAGTACAATGGGAACCTCGGCTACGCCGCCGAGGCCTACATTGAGAGCTGACGGGCAGCCGGGAATGCCGCTTTTTAATTGGGCAGTGCGGAAACACGCCGCAGGAGCGGCCGAGCGGAAATAGAAGCAGACCGGATCGTTTTCGGAAAAACAAGCACACTGCTCCCGAAGATCCGGTCGAGATTTGAGGTCCGGGGGTCAAGGGACTTGCCCCTTGCGTTCTCTTGGGGTTCCAAAGGGGTGGTTCTCTTCGGAAGAGAATCACCCCTTTGACAAAAGCCGTGCGTCGCGCGGCTGACCCCACGCGCTTTTTCGACAAATAGTTTTTGCTTGACACTTGTTTACAAAAAGGTTACAATATTCGGTGGATTTATGGAGGGGAGAGAAGGGGCTCTCCCGTTTGTTGATTCAAAAACCCGTTTTGATATACCATCGGGACACGGTCGGACCGGCCGCTCCGATGGAAGCAAAAGTGGACACAGGAGGAATCGAATGAATATACCCAGCCTTGTCATCGGCTTGGTGGCGGGACTTTTCATTGGTATTCTTGCTTGTATTCTGTACCGCAACAAGAAGGCGAAGGACGATAAGGCAAAGATCGCCAACGCCGAAGAGGAGGCGCTGCGCATCATCAACGATGCCATCAAGAGCGCCGAGAGCAAAAAACGCGAGGCCACGCTGGAGGCGAAGGAGGAGATCCTCCGCTCCCGCAAGGAATACGAGAAGGAAGAAAAGGAACGTCGTGCCGACCTGCAGAAGCAGGAACGCCGCTTACAGCAAAAGGAAGAAAACATCGACCGCAAGACCGACGCGATCGAGAAGAAGGAAGAGGCCCTTGCCCAGAAGCACGCTGCTCTGGACAAGGAGAACGAAGAGATCAAGATCATCAAGCGCAGCCAGACCGAGATGCTCGAGCGCATCTCCGGCTTTACGGCTGACGAGGCCAAGAAATACCTGATCGAGCAGGTCGAGTCCGAGGTCACCCACGAGACCGCCCTCAAGATCAAGGAGATCGAGGCCCGCGCCAAGGACGAAGCGGACCAGTATGCCCGCGAGATCGTAGCGTCCGCCATCCAGCGCTGCGCCGCCGATCACGTCGCCGAGATCACCGTCAGTGTGGTTCCCCTGCCCAATGACGAGATGAAGGGACGCATCATCGGCCGCGAGGGCCGCAACATCCGCACCATTGAAACGCTCACGGGTGTCGACCTCATCATCGACGATACGCCCGAGGCCATCACCGTCTCCTGCTTCGAGCCGGTGCGCCGCGAGGTCGCGCGTCTGGCGCTCGAAAAGCTGATCGCCGATGGCCGCATCCATCCCACCCACATCGAGGAGATGGTCGCCAAGGCCCGCCGCGAGGTGGACGCCGTCATCAAGTCCGAGGGTGAGCGCGCGGTGCTCGAGACCGGCGCGCGCGGCCTGCACCCCGAGCTGGTGAAGCTGCTCGGCCGCCTGCATTACCGTACGAGCTACGGTCAGAACGTGCTCCAGCACTCCATCGAGGTCGCGCATCTTGCCGGCATGATGGCAGCCGAGCTCGGCGCGGACGTCGCCACGGCGAAGCGCGCCGGCCTGCTGCACGATATCGGCAAGGCCGTCGACCACGAGCTCGAAGGCACCCACGTCGCGCTCGGCGTGGAGTTCCTGCGCAAGTACCATGAGCGCGAGGACGTCATCCACGCGGTGCAGGCGCACCACAACGACGTCGAGCCGCAGACCGTCGTCGCCTGCCTCGTGCAGGCCGCCGACGCCATCTCCGCCGCGCGTCCCGGTGCCCGCCGCGAGAACATCGAGAACTACATCAAGCGCCTCGAAAAGCTCGAGGAGATCACCGGCTCCTACCCCGGCGTCGAGACCTCCTACGCCATTCAGGCGGGCCGCGAGGTCCGCGTGATGGTCAAGCCCGAGCAGGTGAGCGAGGACGATATGGTCATCCTCGCCCGCGAGCTGGCCAAGCGCATCGAGAGCGAGCTCGAGTATCCCGGTCAGATCAAGGTCCATGTGCTGCGTGAGACGAAGGTCATCGAATACGCCAAATGAGAAAACAACACCGCCGAAGCGCCGCTTCGGCGGTGCTTTTTTCGTCTGCTATGAAAATGAAAAATGCAGAGAATTCCGATTATGAAAGGATTCCTTCATAAAAAGGGCAGAAGAGACAAAAATTTTTCCGCATATTTGGTGAAAGTCTCAAATCGAGAAATGATTTGAGACTTTTTCTTGCGTATTGAGCGCCGAGAGCTTATAATACAGAAGAACGGGACTGATTTGTGAAAAATTAGACAATCCAAATAATTTATAGTGAAGGAGCAAAAAGACTATGGATTTCCATCTGTCCAAAGAGCATCTGCTGGTTCGCAAAATGTATCGCGAATTTGCAGAAACCGAAGTCAAGCCTTTAGCCGAAGAACTCGATGAGGAAGAGCGCTTCCCCATGGAGACCGTCGAAAAGATGGCCAAGCTCGGCATGATGGGCATTTACTTCCCCAAGCAGTATGGCGGCGCGGGCGGCGACGTTCTGAGCTATGCCATGTGCGTTGAGGAGCTGGCGAAGGTCTGCGGCACCACCGCGGTTGTCGTCTCCGCTCATACCTCCCTGTGCTGCGCCCCGATCTTCGAGAACGGCACCGAGGAGCAGAAGATGAAGTATCTGCCCGACCTTCTCTCCGGCCGCAAGATCGGCGCGTTCGGTCTGACCGAGCCCGGCGCCGGCACGGACGCTTCCGGCCAGCAGACCACCGCTGTCAAGAATGAGAACGGCGACTACGTCCTCAACGGCAGCAAGTGCTTCATTACCAACGGCAACGTTGCCTCCACCTTCGTCGTCTTCGCCATGACCGACAAGAGCAAGGGCAACCACGGCATTTCCGCCTTCATCGTCGAGAGCACCTTCCCCGGCTTCTCCACCGGCAAGCACGAGAAGAAGATGGGTATCCGCGGCAGCTCCACCTGCGACCTCGTTTTCGAGGATTGCGTCGTTCCCAAGGAGAACCTGCTCGGTAAGGAAGGCGAGGGCTTCAAGATCGCTATGAAGACCCTCGACGGCGGCCGTATCGGCATTGCTTCCCAGGCTCTGGGTCTTGCCGAGGGCGCCATCAACGAGGCGGTCAAGTACACCAAGGAGCGCGTCCAGTTCGGCCGCCGCCTGAGCCAGTTCCAGAACACCCAGTTCCAGCTGGCCGATATGCACACCCGCACCCAGGCTGCTCAGTACCTCGTTTACGCCGCTGCCTGCAAGAAGCAGAACCATGAGGATTACTCCATGGACGCTGCTATGGCCAAGCTCTTCGCCGCGGAGACCGCTTCCGACGTCACCCGCCGCGCGGTCCAGCTCTTCGGCGGTTACGGCTACACCCGTGAGTATCCCGTTGAGCGCATGATGCGTGACGCGAAGATCACCGAGATCTATGAGGGTACTTCCGAGGTCCAGCGTATGGTCGTCGCCAAGTATCTCGGCGTGAACTAAGAAAGAGGAGGTAACAAAACAATGAAGATCATCGTTTCCGTTAAGCAGGTCCCCGATACCTCCGGTAAGGTCGCCGTCAATCCCGATGGTACCCTGAACCGCGCTTCCATGCAGACCATCATCAACC
>OKSB01004204.1_pt1 | contig 10563 bp, 9 predicted proteins | sample 1601171 | NCBI WGS metagenome assembly OKSB01 (sample SAMEA3541496, study PRJEB24748) | human gut metagenome | biome: human gut; feature: human-associated habitat; material: faeces | place: China | collected 2012 | reverse complement strand
TCTCCTGATTGTCTGTTTGGCTCAGTCATCTTGACTCCTTTCCTCCAGGATTCAGGAACTAAAAAATGCCTGCCTGGAACTTTTATAGATAGTAAAGTTCCAAACAGACATTGCTGTTTGACCATTAGCTGTAGCTAATAGAATTGAATACTGTTTCAGCTAATTTATGTTTGCAGGTTTGGGAGAGATTGTTTCTTTTCCCGCCTTTTCTCTGATTTACATCCCCGAATAAGGGGTGACAACGGAGCGGAACCCAAATGTTAGCTGGACTTCCTAAAACCCATGTTTGCAAACCGGCAATTTTGATTAGCTGTCAGCTAACAAAAATCGGATTGCGTTAGCTGGAAATTGATCATTTTGAATGGAATTTCGTGTCACGAACGTGATTTGAAAATAACAAAAGCGTTCGTTGTCAGCTAATCCAGCTAACATTTTCGAACGCTTTGAAGCCCGTCGCCAAGAGGATTTGAACCTCCGACCCCTCGCTTAGGAGGCGAGTGCTCTATCCAGCTGAGCTATGACGACACATGCCGCAAACCCTTGATTTTACTGGGTTTCTGGGATTTTTCCCTTCGGCCATATATAAGATTATCAACTCTTTTTTGAGTTGTCAATCTACAGATTTTTTTGAGTTGGTAACATTAGAACGTTCCCCAATTTGGTGAATGCTTTGTTGTCACCTTTGGCATTTTTCAGAATAGATTCGAACTGAAAGTTGTTTTTCATTTTTTCCCTTTGGGGAATGCCTCGGCTTTCTCTTAGGAGGTCTCCCGACCACTGTCAATCTGAGTCATGTTCAGTTCACACAAGGCACGCTGTTAAAGCATTTTTACTATTGTTCAAATCGTTTCTGGTCAATTGCTGTCAGCCTCTGTAAACCCGGAACAACCGGTAAATATTAGCCGGCTATTGGCTACGGCTAATAAAAGGTGTCCGCATTACTGTCAATGGCTCCCGACAGGATCGGCTACCATGCCCGCCTTAGCAGGAATGATATACAATATTCAATTGATCAGATTTACTATCTATACTATACCGTGTAATAGTCGGTTTGTCTACGTTTTTTCGACTACGGCCTTTCTCTATCGTCTTTTAAACATATCCATCCTCGCTTTACATTTTTTCTTATATTTTTATCTATTTAAGCATAAATGTAAACTATTATCCCTCCTCTGAAATTTCCCAGTGCCCATTGGATCCCCGGCCAATATAATTTACACGTTCCATTTCTTTTATCCGACGTTTTACCGTCTTAGAACTCACACCTAAAATCATAGCCATCTTTTCTGTGCTTATCTTGTTGTTTTTTTGAATTAAGCTAATAATCTGATCCTCCATATTATCCTGAGAGACATTCTGAGGGACATTATAATTCAGATTTGGCATCACCACCGTAGACTGGTATCTGTCAAATCGGAATTTAGGCATTTTAGTTTCATTATAATTTACCTCCATTTTTCAATTGCCCTTTTTCTGAAATACCAACAGACAAAAATATCTCAATCTGATATCTTCATTATAAGCAAATCCACATTTACTGTCTATCTTGATCACGCTTCTCCTTTCATTTTTGAGGCCATAGCTGCCAGTAACGCCGTCATTTCCGGATCTGCCAGCACTTTTCCCAGCAGTTCCGGATCCACTCCCTCCGGCACCTGCATTGTATTCTCCGGCATCTTTTGGTGAATATCCGGTTCAAGCTCTTTCTTTTCATAAAATGCTTTTTCAAAGAGTTCCGCATTCTTTCTCCTGTCATCGTCCAGTATATGGGAATATACATTCAAGATCATATTGGCCTGGGAATGGCCGGAATCTCCCTGCGTAGCCTTAATGTCTCCGCCATTCAGTTTCAGCTTATAGGTAACGCTGGTATGCCGGAGACTATGCATAACTACAGGAGGCAGATTATTATCTGCGATAAGTTTTTTCAGTCCTCTCAGAATCACATCCTCCCCGACCGGAAGACCATAGGCCGTTGCCAGTACTAGATTGTAGTCCATATATTCTTCACCAAGGACTTCTTTTTCCTGGTCCTGTTTCTTTTTCCAATCTACGAGCATAAGAGCTACTGTCCGCGGAAGGAATATTTTTCTTTCGCTGTCTTCCGTCTTTGGCTTTTTCAGGATGCGGACTGTTTTATTGGATTTTCTGGTTCCCGGAAATACAAGGAGAACATCTTTTCCATCTAATGCCTGCAAAGCATCCTTCCGCACTCTCTGCAGTTCTTTATTGATGATGATATAAGCCCGGTCCTCTTCAATCGCTTTCTCAGAAATATCCATACTGTCCCAGGTAAGCCCCGTAGCTTCTCCGGGGCGGAGGGTACAGGCAAAAATAAGGTTACAGGCAAGGACAACTCTCTCATCAACGCACAGATTCATTGCATGCATCATAGTGTCCGCTTCCCATATCTCACGCTTTTTAGGCGTATGCTTGGGGACAGTTGCCCGCTGGCACGGATTTTTCTCCATCAGTTCCCATTTAATTGCCTGCTCAAAACAGCTGCGGAGCAGTTTGTGTATCTCCCGTATTGTGCCTGTTCCTACAAATTCATTTTTTGGCTTTTTTGTCATCGGATTGACAACCGCTGGTGTCTTTAGGAGCGTCTGATAGTATTTTTCCATAAAATGCGTATTTAAATCTGACAATTTTACATTGCCGATCATCGGCTTGATATAGTTATTGATCAGACCGATTTTTCCCTGATAGGTAGTCATTACCCATGCCTTTGTCCCATAAATAAAAACATATTCATCGAGAAGCTCAGACAGATAAGTACACTTAGGAGCCACAAATGTTCCCAGTTCCTGCTTATATTCAATTTCTTTCTTCCTTTTACGGGCTTCTGCTTTTGTATCATAGGTTTCCCATTTCTGTTTCCTCACACCCGCATCGTTCTTATAATAATAGACCACCTTATACTTGTGGTTTCGTTCCTGTATGGACGCCATTTTTCTTTCCCCTTTCTTTCAGCCATGATTCAAATTCTTTTCTGCTGATCCGTACACGGTTTCCAATATGTATGATCGGGAATTCTTCCCACTGATACCAGTTTACGATCGTGGATCGTGAAACCTTTGCCATCAGCGCCGCTTCTTCCGGGGTAAGATAATTAAGATTTCCGTTGCATCTTCGATCCCCGGTTTGTAAAAGTTTCTTTCTTCTGAAATTTGCCAGAGCAATATTCTCTTCCATAGCAAGTTCTTTATAATCATTAATGGGAGACAACTGATATTCTTCCTGCTCATCAAGAAATCTTTGAAAACTTTCTTTTGTAATCCGCTTCTGATCAGCAATAATAACGGTTGAAAAATATTTTCCATATCTTTTACTCTTCAGCAGCGCATAAACATCTTTTCTGCTAATCCCTAGCAGCCTTGCCATTTCTGGCATACTAATGGTCGCCTCATATAATTCTCGGTTCGCTTTGCGATCCTCAACCGTCTGATACTTCGACTGCCCATTGTACCAATTCCAAAATATATCTTTCGGGATCCGTTTCCAGTAGTCAATCGTAACTGTCTCAAGCTCTTCCCTTTTAACCAAGTCATAAGCAACGCTTTCTTCAATTTCCAACAGCTGCGCGATATCACGTACAGAAAAGGACCATTCCTTTAACTCCAGTCCCGGTTCTTCCCCGGTCACTTTCTGGTATTTCACCTGATTGGCATACCACTTTTCAAAACTGGCAATATTGATCCTCAGCTTGCCGGCGATCTCCCTGGACTCAAATACATTCTTATGAAGGAGCCAGTACCGATCCGTCTTCTTAAGTCCCAACAATTCTCCCATTTCCGTTACGCTCATCCATTTCTTTTGAGGAGATGGGTTTCTTTTATATGGACTATTGGATTCAATGTCCTTGATCAAATCCTGATATTCTTCTTTCATCCATTCTTCCTTTTTATCCATAGACAATTCTCCCTTCCTGCTGAAAGGATAACGGAAATATTAAAAATACGTTACTATGTCGATAAACTTTTTCATATGAAATTATTCTCCAGAAGGCTGCTTATCAAGCCAGTCATCAAAACTTTTTTTGGAGATCCGGTACTTCCCACCGTCCAACTGGATCCAGCGAAATTCATTCCTTTTCAAAAGGCTATAGACTGTTGGTCGGCTGACTCCAAGGATTTCCTGTAATTCTGCTACTGTATAACATCGTTTTTCTACCATCACGCATACCTCTTTCCATTCTTTAATACGAAGAGGCATGATATGAACCTCTTCATATATAGAAAGGAAATCAGGGGAATTTACAGTGTCTGAAATTAACTTTTTTTGATTATTTTTGACAGACCAAATGATAATAGAAAAAAGTTTTAGATTTTTTATAATTTGCACTGTAAAATTAAGCCTTTTCGTTTCTATTAGTGAGAGGGTATGAATTTTCAAAGAGCAAGATCCACCCCGTAATACAAAAGCAGATTTTCTGACTTTTGCATTCTCCGTGGTCGGGCTCTTGATGGGGATTCCGGTTCCCCATACCCTCAGTAATTTCCGTACATTTTATAATCCAGACACTGATCAAAAATGTATCGGAATTATATTGGCTTCCAACAGAATGTTGGGAGCAGCACTGAAATCTACCCGGAAGGGACAGCCGGTATTTCAGTGAATGGCGCCTCTGTTGGCGGCTCTATCTATCACGAAGTGGAAGGAGGAGTATGAAAACCGTAAGAAGAAACAAGGAAAACAAACGCACACACATCATATGCCTGAGACTGACGGATATTGAATTGTCCGTCTTAGAAGATCGGGCTGAAAAATGCAAAATGACAAGGTCTGACTTCATCCGAAATCTGATCTTAAACAGGAAACTGACTCCGAAATACCAGATTGTAATTGACGGCGAGGAAATTAAATCGCTGCTCGCACAATATGGAAAGATCGGATCCAACCTAAACCAAATTGCCCGGCATTTTAACAGTGGCGGAGAGCGCTCTCTTGCCATGCAGGAAGAGATACAACAAGCCATCGCGGAACTATATGCACTGCGGAAAGAAGTGCTTCGATTGGCAGGTGATTATACTGGCAGTCCTCAAACACATAAAAAGCCATAATGCCAATTATTCTGACACGATGGAGTACCTGCTGTTTCAGCATGATGAGAAGACCGGCGAAGTCCTGCGGAATGAACTGGGGCAGAAAATCCTGCGAGATGAATTCTATCAGGATGGGCTTAATTGCAATCCTGATACATTTGATATTGAATGCAGGATGACGAACGAAGCATTTAAGAAAAACCGCAGACGAAACGAATTGAAAAGTCACCATTACATCATCAGCTTTGACCCTGTAGATGTATCGGAGTGCGGACTTACCGGGAAAAGAGCCCAAGAGCTTTGCCTAGAATTTGCCAAAAAGAACTTTCCCGGCTATCAGACAGTAGTCGTTACTCACACAGATGGCAGCAATCACTCCGGCAACATCCATACACATATCGTGATCAACAGTGTCCGCAAATATGCTGTGGAACGCCAGAATTATATGGATAAGCCGAATGAAGAAAATGCCGGCTATAAACATCGCTCAACAAACCGATTTCTGGAACATTTGAAAAAAGAAGTCATGGCCATGTGTGAAAGGGAAGGTCTCCATCAGCTTGATCTGCTCACACCTGCCCCGGAAAAAATAACAGAAACAGAATTCCGAGCAAATGCCAGAGGCCAGAAAAAACTTGAACAGATCAATCGGGAAATTATACAGAAAGGGCTCAAGCCAGCTTCCACAACATTTCAGACTCAGAAAGATTTTCTCAGGAAAGCCATCGAAGAATGTTCCAAATCTGCCAGAAATTTTAAAGAGTTCCAATCTCTTCTTCTGGAGAATTACAACATATCCGTGCTTTCCCAACGGGGAAGATACCGCTATCTGCACCCGGACCGTGACCGAAGGATCACAGAAAAAGCTCTGGGAACAAACTACGGCAAGGAACATCTGGAAGAGCGGTTTCTCCAGAACAAAAAAAGAATCCGACCAGAGATCAGCGCGACCGCATCCAGCTATACAGAGGCAGATTACCACAAGGATCCTGTCGCTATCATTTATTACCAAACCCAGCTACGCCTGGTTGTCGATCTACAGACAAATGTGAAAGCAATGCAAAGCGATGCCTATGCCCGCAAGGTCAAGATCACCAATCTACAGCAGATGGCAAATACCCTGATCTACATTCAGGAACACGGATACGATACCAGAGAAGATCTGTCGGCAGTTACCTCTAAAGCGAAAGAGGATCTGAACGAGGCACGTAACACTCTAAATGAACTTACAGCAGAATTGAAGACTCTGAATGCACAGATCCATTACACCGGGCAGTACTTTTCATCAAAAAGTATCTATGCGGAGTTCATAAAATCCAAAAAGAAAAAGGTATTCCGCCGTGAACATGGTTCCGAACTGCAGGCATACGAACAGGCCAGAGACTGGCTTAAAAACTTCTATCCTGATGGGAAAATGCTTTCGATGAAAACATTAAAACCCCAGAAACAGGAACTACAGGATAAAATCATCTATCAGGAAAATAAACTGAAAGAGCTAAAAAAGCGCTGCACAGAACTGGAGACCGTTTCCTATAACGTAGATGCCATTCTTGACAGAAGAGCGATGGAGACAGAAAAAGCTCTCGTTCATTCAGCATCACATGATAAATCAACAAAAGAAAGGAAAGAGGAATCACTATGACACAATCAGAATTCAGACTGATCTTTGCAGATCAGGTAAATAAATGCGAAGAGACGTTACGCATGAAGAAAAAAGAATATACAGGCGACCATGAAGATAGGCTCAGTGCTTTTAAGATAGCCGCATCACTCCAGGACTGCACGCCCCAGAGGGCACTCGTTGGCATGATGGCAAAACATATCGTATCTTTATATGATATGTGTTATGCAAAAAATACTTCTTTTACAAAAGACTTATGGGATGAAAAGATCACCGACAGCCTGAACTATCTCTTTCTGTTGGCAGCGATCATCAAAGAGGAGGGCACATATGAACAGAATTGAAACGAAGATCCTGAATTGTTCTGCAGTCAGTGAAGCAGAAAAGACTATGGTATTTGCCGCCAGACTGACCCAGCGCGGACATCTCATTCACAACATGGAGGATCTGATCCGGCTGTATAACCATGCCTTTACAAATGACACTGTAAAAAATATGGGAAGTCTTCCACACCCTGCCATTCAGAAATTTGCCGTGATCACGGTAGCTGTAGTGGGTGCCAGCCGGAGATTTCTTTCCCAGATCACCCGGCACCAGAACGAGGTAAAGTTCATGAGCGCTTCTCTCCAGTACAGCAACTATTTCGGACAGGCGGATTTTGTAAAACCTTATGAGATCCTTGCAGCTCCGCCAGCAGTTCAGAAGTTATATGAAACAAGTTGTCTGTCCGATATAAATTATTATGGACAGCTCTGCAATACAGGTATCGGTCATGACTCGGCAGGATATCTGCTGCCCCAGGCACTTAGAAATGTATTGCTTATCAGTGCAACTCCCTATCAGTGGAAGCATATGATCGGGCAGCGTTCCTGCAGACGTAATACGGATGAAATGAGGATCGTGATCCTGAAAATCTGGAAAGCTCTGTATGATTTAAGTCCTGCGCTCTTTCTCCCGGAACTGACTGGCCCATTCTGTCAGCGTGGAAAATGCCTGGAAGGAAAAATGGGCTGCGGACATCCTATCGCCAAGGCGTTGAGACCAACTGATATCCTCTTACAGGACTATCCGCTTCTCATGGGAGGTGACAATTAATGAAAATAAGACTGATTGATTTTGGCGTCGCCAAAGAGCATTGTCCTTTCCGCCCTCATGAAAATGACGCTGGAGCGGATGTATATATTCCTTTTGACTGCACACTAAAACCCGGAGATATTATCAAAATCCCACTCGGCTTTGGACTGGAAATCCCTGATGGATACGCCGGATATGTCTTTCCAAGAAGCAGCATGGCAATCAAAGGACTAATCTGCGAACTGCCGCCTATTGACTCCGGCTATCGAGGTGAAATTCACGCTATCATCAGTAATGTTAGCAATCAGGAGCATATCTTAAAGAAAAACACTAGGATTGGACAGTTGGTTATTACTCCCGTGATTATTGCAGATTTTGTTTTTGAACATGGAAAACAGCGGGGGAAAAATTCTTTTGGAAGCACTGGAATATAAATTAAATAGTTTTACACTAAGAAATAGAGCAGCGTAAATTCGCTGCTCTATTGTTACTGTACCCTAATTTTCCATATGTTTTTTTCGTTTTTCATAAACAGCAATTCCAAGAATGCTCGCTGAAACAAACAGCATAACTATCCATAACATTATATTGGTATTGTCCCCAGTCTGTACAGACTCTGTAGCTTCTCCATTCGGATTTGCCGGATTACGATCATTAGCAGAAGCCGCTGCCTTGATGGTAAATTCTGTAGTAGCAGTACCGGTTTCAGAAACGATAGCCAGTGTGTGTTTGCCCACAGACAGAGTTTCCAGATAGGAAGTTTTCAAAGTGACAATGGTGCTGCCTTCCTTTACTGTGTAGTTGGAAGCATCCAGGTCTTTGCCGTCTACCTGTACCTTCTGGAAGTGTTTATAAGCTGCATTGGAAGTAAAGGTAAGACCGTCCTTTGTGCCTTTCTGCCAGCTACCGTTTGCCCCGGCTGTGATGATGACCTTGAAATCGGAAGCAATCGCACCGCAGACAGTACATTTGCCATTGTCATAGCTGTGACCGGTGGCCGGGATGTCTGCCACATCCTTCGTATCTGTGTAGGTCTGGCCGTTAAATTCAACGGTTGCTGTATAAGTGGTTACACCTGTTTCCGTGCAGGTAGCAGGGGTCTTTACTGCTGATGTTACATCTACCTTCGGGCTTTCCTTATGGGTTTCATCCTTTTCACAGGTAAATGTCACCTTGCAGGTTTTTCCATCCTCTGACCAGCTCCAGACCGGTTCACCATAGCTGTGACCGATGGCAGGAATGTCTGCAAGCACTTTTGTCTGTGTCATTGCCCAGCTCGCCTCAAAGGCAGCCGTATAGGTGGTTTCGCCCATCTGGGTGCAGGTCGGCGCTTTGGTCTGTGCGCCTGTTACCGTTGCCGTAGCTTTTTCCGTATGAGCGCTGTCGTTTTTGCAGGTACGGGTAGCAGTACAGGTGCTTCCGTCATCGTCCCATGTGTAAACCGCATCGTTCCAATCATGATTAATTGCGCTAATAATCCAGGAATCCTTTGCAATTTCGGTATCACCGTTGGCGTCGCTGAAGTATTTATCGCAGGTGTCGCAAGTCCAGTATTCTTCGTTTCCATTCACTGTGCAGGTTGGTGCTTTATATTCGATCTTTACCAAATTATGTTTTACCTTGAGGAGAGCAACGTCACTTGTTACTTCATCTATACTGTTTTTCACAACACAACGGTATTGAGTGCCGCTCATGTCCATTGTGGTAGTCGCAATGGTATAGGTGGCGTTGGTTTCGCCTGTAATATTCGTCCACTTACTTCCGTTATCGGTGCTTTGCTGCCACTGATAGGACAAATCGCTGCCGGTGGCTTCCACGGTAAAGGTAGCAGTTTCCTTTTCTTTTACTTCCACATTTTTCGGGTGGGTCGTGATGGTGGGCGCATACTTCACACTGTCGCCCAAACTATTTGCAAGGCTTTCGTCCAGCGTTCCGCCGTCCACGATCACATTATGATTTCCAGCGTCCAGGCTTGCACCGTCATCCAGCGTCAGGCTCTCGCCCTCGCCAATCTCCAAATCCTCCTGCAATTCCACATCGCCGTACACGGTGCCGCCCGTGCCGTTCCAGACGATGCCGCCGTTTTCTTTGTTGCCTGTTCCGTACTGAATCGAAGTAGAAGAATTATTCGCAATCCCGCCGTTGGCCCGCACAATGGCATTGTTGCTGACGGTCACTGTGGGTGTGCCGGAGCCGGAAACACCGGAGCCAAACTGAAACCAGATATTAGCATTAACACTGGCGGTCAGACTGCCGCCGTTCACAGTCAGCGATACATCCGAGCCATCTTTGGCCTGCACTAAAACACCATTTTTGACAGCGCCATCAGGTGATGCAGTGACCTCGGCATTCTCGACACACAGGGCAGCATTGTTACCGTTGCTCTGAACCCAGATGCCGGTCTGACTGGCGCTGGCATTCAGACTGCCGTCGCCCTGGATGGTCAGGTTGGAGCTGCCGGTAGAAGCGGAGCTGGCCAATACAAAAATCCCTTTGCCGACGTTTGCGATTGTATTGGTGCCCACCAAGCTGATGGTCAATTCTGCATTGCCAGACTTATTGAACACGCCAATGGCCGAACCACTAATGAATGTGCCACCTTCAATACTCTCATTAAACTCCAATTCATTTTTAATGGTGGCGTTGTGCAGGGTCAGGACATTGTTCTCTGCGTCATAACTGATATAGTTGTCCGTCGGTGTTTCACCGGCTGTGGATGCGGTGACGTTTCCATCGCTGTCGGTCGTCCAGTAGCCGGTGGAAGATATTTGCACACCACCTACATAAAGCAGCTGTCCGTCCGGCGCAACCGCCAGCGCCGTG
>OKSB01004200.1_pt1 | contig 10568 bp, 10 predicted proteins | sample 1601171 | NCBI WGS metagenome assembly OKSB01 (sample SAMEA3541496, study PRJEB24748) | human gut metagenome | biome: human gut; feature: human-associated habitat; material: faeces | place: China | collected 2012 | reverse complement strand
TATCAGTTCATTATAAAAAGCTTAGATTTTTGTCTTGACAACTGAACCACTATACCCCTCTTGATTGAGCGAAAAGCCAAATACCAGACGAGGGATCGGGAAGTGGGGATAGGGCGTATCGTAGACCGAAACATCGGCGTACAGCCTGGGGTGCCAGAGAACGAAGCGTTTTACCGTCTCGCTTTGATAGAGCGAGATAGTATTCAGCGGCAGGAAACCGCTGTGATAGCCCTCGTCTGCTGTCCGCAGGCTGTCTTTGAAGCACCGAAGCAGATCTTCCTCGGTGATGCTTTTCCGGGAGAAGACACCTTGCGCGTCCTCTTCCACGGTGATTTTGCCCTCATTGGGCGAAATGCGGATCATAATGTCGTTGCTGGCCTCCATTTATGCCGCCTCCTTTTGCTTCAGCGCAGGCTGAGAAGGCAGGGCAATTACTTTGCCCGCCGGCTTCTTCAGCTCCTGTTCTAATTCCCTGATTCCGCTCTGGCAGGCGTCCAGGATGTCGCACAGAGCCTTCGGAATCTCATCAAAGGAGTAGAACTCCTCGAACAGAAAGAGCAGGAGTTTGGGGCTTTTCCGCGCCTCCGAGCCGTCTACCCAAAGGTAATCAAAGTTATAGTTGCTGAGGCGCATAGCACTGTGGACCGCGTCCTCCAGCTCCCGCGCATAGGGGTTTTCAATTCGGGTTATCCCTCTTCGGGATTCATATTCCCGGCACAAAGCATGAAACCTGTCCAGCAGCGGGTCGCGCAGAACATAGACCTCACGATCCGGTTCATACGCATGATGGGAGACCTGCTTTCCGCACTGCTCATAGCACTTGGTATTCTGAAATACGCTCTCACAGGCAAACCGTTCCACCATGCACTGATTATCCCAGGTGATCTCCGTGCAATCTCCAAGCATATCCATGAGCCTGTTCAATTTCCCGTGGCTCTCCAGCACTTTTGCCATGTTTAAGATCCTCATGGCTGCGTTCAAAGTATCTTCGTCCATGTCCGGCCTCCTATAAAAACGCTCTGGTTTTCACACAAGACGGCAAAATGTCGGAAATCCGCCTGTTGATGTGGCGCATCGTATTACAAAGATTTTCCCGCCAGTAATAATAGTCGAGGATTGTGAACGGGTCCTCTTCGTCGAACTGATCAAAGTCGATTTGCTCCAGCCGGATGGGCTCCTCACCCTCCAGTTGCGGAAGAACTGTGTCCAGCAGGTAGGGGTTTAGCTCCTCGTCGAAGTGCGGCTCATGTTCCTCCGTCTGTCTGAGCTGTTTATGGAGTTCGCCAAGGTCTAACACTTTCCTCATCGCGCTGCTTCCTCCACTGGCTGAAGCTCAGCCACACAGAGAGCATAAGCCTCCGGATTGGAGAGGATCTGCCGCTCCTGCTGCTCATTGATGTAGTTGGAGCCAAAGCCTAAATAGTACAGACCCGCAGCGGCGGTAATATCGTCGGAAAAGAAACGCTGGGCAACATCCATCTGCTTATGCAGTTCAGGATCAGAAGAACGAAACGCCATGACGGTCAAAGTCGTTTCTTCATCAGGATGGAACTGACCAACTTTTCTGCCCAGAGCTCGAATGGCCTGAGTGCGGCTCCTGATCTCCTCCTCTTGATTTTCCCTGGCATGGAAATAGCAGAGCAGAAACTGTTCGGCTTCTGCACCGCCCAAAGCGACGCCGAAGGGCAGGTGAAGCGGCTCTCCATAGGGGGCTACCGCGGGAGAGAAACGGGAGCAGACACCTCCCAGAAGCGGCTTCATGCGTTCCGCCGCCTGCGACCAAACCGCCGCCCGCAGCGGGACGGCTGATGGGTTGCCTTGCACGATTTTCTGTGCATCAGGGGAAAGAGGCACAACAATGGTAAAATAGTTTTTTTCGTTCATATCACTTTCTCCTTTAAGTCAGCGAGCGGAAACCGCTCGGCGTCAGGATATTGAAGATCATCCGGTTGGAAATCGTCTCCCGTATCTCGGTGGAAATCAGGCGCCCATGGGGCCCCCTGTTTTCATCCGTGACGGTGTGCTTCTCTTTGATGATCCGGCCCTTGACGATATGCGGATAGTCGCACTCCATCAGTCCGTTGATCAGGCCGGAGCCGCCGATCAGCCCCACCTGTCCGATAGACAGGGGCAGGGGCGGACGCTTGATCTCGCTGTCCAGCCGGCTTTTGGCAAACAGCCGGTCAAAGCCGGTGGAGTTTGCCAGCTGGCGGGCCAGCTCGTCTTCATTGAACACAGCCCCCCGGAATGTCTCCACCTTTTTGGAGACTGCCGGGAGCTCATAGCAGGCCTTGGGCAGAAGGTCGGCGGTAGGTAAGGTCTCCGGGTGCTCCGCGGCGGAGCACAGCGCCTCCGCATCCTGTTCCGCCTCCGTCCGTCTGCGGCGCACGCCTGTGACGACCACCTGCTTAAACTGCTTGAACTCCCTGTCCAGGAAGCGGTGAATACGCACCTGTTCAAAGTTGTCACAGATGATGCCGCACAGATCTGCCGTCAGGCGGTAATAGGGGACAATGTAGATCAGAAGCCCGCCCATCATAAGAAGGGGGATGCTCTCAATCAGAAACCGCTTTTCGTCTCTGCTCCGTCCTCCATTCTCAGACAGGACAGACAGATAGGGCGGATTCAGGAAAACGGCATGAAAAGCTCCTGGGCTGATATTGGAGCCGAAGAAGCTGCCGAAGCCGACACGGTACAACTGCTGCTGTGCCTGTTCCGCCCGGTGGTCATCCAGTTCAATGCCGTAGCATTGGCTGTCCGTCCCCAGGGCGAGCCGGAGCAGGGCGTCCCCTGTTCCACAGCATGGGTCAATCAGGTTGGCCGTGTTCTCTGCGGGAAAGACAATGCTGTTGGCGATATACCCCACATGAGTGAGGTCCGTGGGGTAATGCCCCAGCCGGACATTGTTCATCAGGCGCCCGATGATTGAGGCGTCTGTGGTCTGATGGTCTGGAAGCGCGTCCGCAAACCGCTTCAGCACTTCGGTCAGTTTGGAGTAGTCCGCGGTCATCAGCGGAAAGGCTGCCAGTTGCTCCGCCAGCTTTTGCGCGGCAGGGGCCAGCGGATTCTCCAGCTCCATCAGGAAAGGCCGGGTCGCACGGATCTGTTCGACCAGATAAGTGCGCTGCCGCTCCAGCAGGCGGTACAGTTCAAATGCCTCCGCCTTTTTCTGGCCGGCCAAAAGCCCGGCAACCTGAGCCCGATAGGCTTGCAGGCCCTCCGAAATCAAAGTAATGGTACCGGCAAGCTCGCCAAGCTGTTCCAGGGCATAAAACCGCTGGGAAGGGGGCTGGCTTTGAGGCTGTGCCTCGTTTACCTGCTCCATGTTTGATCACCTCCGTGATTTAGCCAGAGGGGGACCGCGCTCCGCACAGTCCCCCTCTGCTTTCAGTGCCTACGCGGCACGGTTTGTAATAACAGGGTTTGCCGTTTTGCACGGCTCTTTCGGCCCATATCGGCCGACACAGCGTTTCAGGCGAAAAACGCCTGACTGGTCTATGTAGCCTTGGGCGCACAGCTCCCGGACCCGGGTTATCCCCATGGCGGTCACCTCCCGGCGCTGCCGGATGATGATGTTCTCCATAGGTCACGCAGCCTTGGGGAGGGTAGACGCGCTATCCTCCCGCGGAGTCAGCACAGTCTCCTCCTGCTTTGTGATACGCAGGGTGTATCCGCAGTCTTTCAGGAGACGGTACATGGCCTTGAGCCGCTTGAACTCGAAATCCTCTTCCAGGTCCAGATCCATTGGCTGGGTAACGGGCTGAGACTGAAAATCGCCGGCCCGCTCCGGCTTCGGCTGTTCCTGCTCCGTATCGGTGCTTTCCGGTGCCGGGGCCGCAACCTGGACATACGGGGCGTCTACCGGAATACGGTGGATCACGGACAACCACAAGCGGCGAAAAAAGCCCGCCACCAGGGTGCCGACGATCCCGCGCTTTTTCTCCGGAAGCGTGATAACATCATCGGCCTTGAGGGTACCGATGTTGTGCTTTGCCATGGTCAGCTTGGGGACCTCCACATACTCCGCCTCCAGATAGCAGGACACAGTTGCGGAGCCGGACAGGACGATCTCAGCGGCGCACACACGCTCAGCGGCCATGGTTTCTCCATTCATCGTGGCGCACTCAATATCCATCTCCGCCACATGGCGGACGGAAACTGTGCCGGCTTTCAAAATGCCCTTGCCGGAAATGCTCCGGGCGTGCAGCGTTCCGTCCACGATCAGCGTGCCGTCATTGACGATGTTCTGGCAGTACAGGGTCTCGTAATGCAGGGTTTTCCCTTTGGGAATATACAGGTTTTTCATTGTGATCGCTCCTTTTTTATTATGCGACTTCTTTCAGCCGGACCGGTAGGACCATGGCCAGGTCGTCTTTGCCATCCGTCAGGATCATGGGAGAGTGCGGGTGCCCCATTTTCATGGTGACCGTATGCACTTTCTTTGCCTTGAACTGCTCCAGCCCCTCCAGCAGGTATTTCGGATTGAGGCCCCGCGCCTCAACGGGAGGCAGGCCGACCTTGGAGAGATAGGTGCCTCCTGGTGTTTCAAGAGAGAGTGTGCCCCCGTCAAACCGGATCGGCTTTCGGGTTTTTGCGGTGATAAAGCCGTTGAGATACCTGACTTCATCCAAAAGCTGATCCACATCAACGGGATATTCCGTACTGAACGATGTGGGAATCGCCCTTTCGACATCGAAGCCGTCATAGCCGGGTATCCGGGTGAGCACACGCAGCGTTTCGCTTTCAACCGCCGCCCACTCCTCTCCAACGGAGATCGTGCAGTCCTGATCCTTGAACATCGTAAGCTCTGCCATGACCTCCGGCGGAATGTAAAAAGGTTTTTCCACATTGACGGCGGGATCGGTGCTCATTGCCAGGCGGTAGCCGTCCACAGCGATGATCTTGTCCTTCAGAAATTCAATACAGCACTGATTTGGTCTGGCGTCATTCGAGGAAACGGCGTATTTCACCCGCTTGAACCGCTCCAGCAGTCTTTTCGGATTGACAGGGTAATGGCGGTCCAAAGGCTTCTCCTTGAGCTCGGGGAAATCGGAAGTGCGCTCCGTACTGCGTTTCAGGCTCCGTTTCCCGTCGCTGATAGAAATTTGGCCCCTCGGATCAGGGTTTGTCTCTGTGGGTTCAATCGTGTAAGTGAGCTCCAGTTCTCCGGAAAAGTATTTGCAGGCGGAGAGGATTTTCCGGGTCCCCACAAACACAAAGGAGAAAGAGTCCCCGACTGCGGGAATTGTACTCATACACCACTGGTCTAAATTGGTGCAGGTCAGGACACAGTGCCCATCCTCAAAGCGGACCTGTGCTTCCTCCAAAATAGGAAGGCGGGAACGCTTGGCGGCAAAGCGCAGCACATTACCCAATGCTTCGTGGAAGTGTGCGGCGTCAACATAGGCATGGAAGGTACTCATGCGGCTTTCCTCCTCGTTGGCTGTTTTTGAAAAGATCGGATGTTCACCGATTTGGTAGAGAAGGTGGTCTGCTGTACGGTGTTGCAGCCGATGACCAGAATGTTGTAGATCATAGTGACCACGGCAGTGGCGGCCATCAGGTTTGCCACGATGGTCTGCGGGGCGGAGACCGACGCCTCCGCACAGGAGACCTCCGTGGGGAACAGATCTTCCGGGGTGCTTACCTCCGGGTAAAGCATCCCCACAGGCTTGTAGACGGTTTTACCGGCTCTGCGGATGCCGCAGACAATTTGGCCGGTGTATTCTCCATTCCCGGAGTCAATGTAGACCAGGTCCCGCGCTCTGAGGAATACCTCGTGACAAAGTTTACGAGACTTGTTGTTATCCACGGCTCCGATCAAAATGACCAGTTCCGAGTTGGTGACCCATCTGCCCGTGTTTGGCTCAGACCCATACACATAGTGGCGAAATACTTCGGGCCTAAGCAGTTCTTCCAGTTGTCCGGCATCCTCGATAAAACGGGGAATATACGAGGTTTCAAGGCCGAACACATCGGAATATCGCTCTGCGATTACCCTGGCCTTGTTTTCGCCAAGGTCAGCCTCTGTGAAATTCTGGCGCACCAGATTTTTAGGCTCCACTTTATCACCGTCGCAGATGATAAATTTCACCGGACGCTCCAACGCATATAAGAGCCGGTAAAGGTGCGGCGCAATGTGGGCTCCGGTCCCGCCGGCGCCCAGCATGACGATCTTTACAGGCCGTTTTTTTGAGAAGTTCATGCGGCCACCCCAAAAGCGCCCTCTGCATCCGTGCAGATCTGTGTCAGCCATTCCGGGGGAAAGTGCCCTACCGGGGGCATCTCCAGGACCTGCTCGGGGGCAATCTCCAGGAAGCGCCCGCCGTTGCTGATGCGCACCGTGATCTCCGGGAAGTAACGGTCCAGCCGGCCGACTACCATATAGACCCGGGTTGCCCTTTCGTCATGGTCATCCGTCTTGGAAAATACCGCGGGCATCCGGTTGTGGGAGTGCAGGTCAGCGTAGTGGATATAGCGGTCGCTGGTCATCAGCTCTTCATCGTCCAGAAGGGCGTCAACAGAAACTCCGCTCACGATCTGCTTCGGGACGCGGATAAAGTACCGCTGCTCCTGCTTATCCCAGTAGAAATGCACCAGGGCCTCCGCCGGTTGCCGCCCCTTTCCCTTGCGCATCATCGTGCGGAACAGGCCTATGGCCTGCTCCATCAGCGAATAGGGAATGCGGGGCAGGGACGGGTGGAAACCCGGCCGGATCTCATCCAGCACGGTGATGTTTTCAGCGGGGGTGACAAACTCCCCCGCGCCTGTAATACGGCGCTCATAGACCTTTCCATCCCGCCCGGGGATAAAGGTGATGGTTTTAGGCGAGGCCTGGGCCTCCGACAGATACAAAAAAGCGCCCTTATATGCACTGGCATCTCCCTTTTTCTGCATACTGATTGAGGGTTTGACCAGGCACTTGGGGTGCTTGTCGGTTGCCTTCTTCAAAGCGTTGATAAATTCCTTGGAGGTTTCGATCTCGCGCTTGATTTGGCCGATTTTGGTTTTCTTGGGGAGAACGATCTCCTTGACGATCTTGCCGTAAACGACTTTCCAGCTCAGGCTCTGCGCTTCGTCAAACTCCGGAAAGTCCGTCAGCTTGGAGAGGCGGAGTTCATCGAATGTCTGCTCGGTGTCTTCGATGGGCGCTTCCGATCCATTGTAGGAGAACACCGGAAGCTGGGCGAAGATGGGTTCGGCCACTTTTGGGGCGGTCTTTTCTTCTTGACGCTCCATAGCGGCAAGAAGGGGATTGTCCTCCGCTTCCTCCGGCTTATCAGAGGCATGGTCCTCCTCACTTTTCGGCGCGGGAGGTGATTTTGGCTGTGGATCTTGAGGGGCCGGAGATTTGGAAATCTCATGGGACTCATCCTCTTCCACGGTCTCGTGATTCTGGTCGGTTTCGTCTTTCTCTTCCGGGATTGAGTCATCTGCCTGCACAGCGCCGGCGCCTTCTGCCGGAGGCTGTTCTGTCGCTTCTCCGCCCGCGAGCAGATCAGCAAATGGGTTTTGGGTGTTGCTGCCGGTCAATTCAGTGAAGCCACTCAGGTCGAATGGGTTGTCACCGCTTGCGTCGGCTGTCCCTCCGGGGAAAGTAAACAGGTTTTCATTCATGGTCGTTTGCTCCTTTCTGTGTTTAGTGCACAAAAAAGCCGCAGCCGCCCCTTGAATGGGGTAACTGCGGTTTTTGTGCGTGGTCGGTCCGGTATTTAGGTTCTGGCAAGTCTCCGCTTGGGGCGCATTGGCCCCTCACGGGTAAAAATCTGACCTACAAAATCTGACCTAAATACAAGTAGAGCATACCACCTTTTTCATCTCTTGAACAGTTGCGCTTTTTGCCAGGATGTGCCACAAATAAACCAACGGAGCTATAATTGCCATCCCGTGGCGGCGGTTCGCAGGGTTAAAAACCTTTGGTAAATTCCCTCCTTTTGCAGCAACTCATGATGTGTTCCCCTCTGAACAATCCGTCCCTGGTCTATTACAATAATCTGGTCGGCGTTTCGGACGGTGCTCAGGCGGTGGGCAATCGAGATCAAGGTCTTATCCTTTGTCAACTCCTGGATGGCAGATAAAAGCGCCTGTTCATTCTCCGGGTCCACGCTGGAGGTCGCTTCGTCCAGAATGAGCATCGGCGCGTCCAGCAGCATGGCCCGTGCGATGGTGAGCAGCTGGCGCTGGCCCTTGGAGATGCTGTTGCCGCCGTCCCGCAGCACGGTGTCGTAGCCCTGGGGCAGCGCTTCTATAAAGCGGTCGATCTTGGCGGCCCGCGCTGCAGCGCGCACCTGCTCCAGCGTCACACCCTCCTTGCCGTAGGCAAGGTTTTCGTATACGGTGCCCGAAAACAGCCAGGTGTCCTGCAGCACCATGGAATAGGCGCGGCGCAGGCTGGCGCGGGTGAGGGAAAGGATCTCCTGTCCGTCCACGGTGATGGAACCGGAATCTGCATCGTAAAAGCGCATCAGCAGGTTGATGACAGTGGTTTTGCCCGCGCCCGTCGGCCCCACTATGGCAACCACCTGGCCGGGCTGCGCGGCCAGCGTGAAGCCGTCCAGCACCGGCGCGCCGCCGTAGCCGAAGCGCACGCCGCGCAGTGCCACTGCGCCGCGCACACCGGAAAGCTCCCGTGCGCCGGGAGCATCCGGGGCCTCCTCTGCTTCATCCAGCAGCTGGAACACGCGCTCGGCGGCAGCCAGCGCGGACTGCAGCTCGCTGATGATGTTGGCAAATTCGTTGATGGGACCGGAAAATTTGCGGGAATACAATACGAAAGAGGACACACTGCCCAGGCTGATGCCGCCCGCCATGTACAGCAGCGCGCCGAACAGGCTCACCAGTGCCAGAGACAAATTATTGATGAAGTTGACGCCCGGCCCGGTAGAACTGGAAAAGGCGTCCGCCTCATAGTTGGCGTCGCAGGCGAGGCGGTTCTTTTCCTCAAAACGGGAAAGAAACACCTCCTCCCGGCCATAGGCCTTGATGGTTTTCAGCCCGCCCGTCATTTCCTCGGCAAAGCCGTTCAAAGCGCCCAGACCGGCAGAGCGGCGGCGGTACAGCGGCCGCACCCGTTTGGAACGGTGTCGTGTAAACATCACGGAAATGGGAATGGTCACAACGAAAATAAGGATCAGCTGAGGAGAGATGGAGAGCATCATTCCAAAGGAACCGGCCACGGTGATGACGCTGGTGAGCATCTGTACCAGGTCGTTGGAAAGGGAGGCGTTGATGGTGTCCACGTCGTAGGAGAGCACGCTCAATACGTCGCCGATGGCATGCGTATCGAAAAAGCGCACAGGCAGGCGCATCAAATGGTCATAGATGTCCTTGCGCATGCGGTAAACAACGTTGCGGCTCAGCCGCACCATCAGCGTGGCCAGCACATAGCTCAGCGCCGCTGCGGCAAAATAAAACACAAGCATCCGTTTTGCATAGTGGAAAACCGTGGTGAAGTCCACTCGGCCCGGCCCGGGGCGGATGGCGTCGATGGCGTAGCCCGAAAGCTTCGGGCCTGCCAAAGCAAGCAGATTGCCGGTAAGGCTGAGCGCCACTGCGGCGGCCAGCAGCCATTTGTAATGGTACAGATAGCGCCACAGGCGCCTGAGAATGGCTTTTGCTCCCGCGCGGGGCTTCTCGAAGGCCATGCTCGGCCCGCCGCCCATTCCTTTGCTGCGTGCCATTTATTCCACCTCCCCCATTTGGACCTGCGCGATCTCGCGGTAGCTTTCGCAGGAGCGCAGCAGCTCGCTGTGCGTGCCGAGGCCTGCGGCGCGGCCGTCCTCCAGAACAAGGATACGGTCCGCGTTCTGGATGGAGCTGACGCGCTGGGCCACGATGATCTTTGTGGTATCCGCAAAGTCGCGCGCCAGCGCGCGGCGCAGCGCAGCGTCCGTCTTGTAGTCCAGCGCGCTGGAACTGTCGTCCAACAGCAGGATCTCCGGGTCAGCCGCAAGGGCGCGGGCCAGCAGCACGCGCTGCTTCTGCCCGCCGCTCAGGTTGGCGCCTTTTGCGGCCAATTGAGCGGAAAAACCGCCCTTACGCTGTGCAATGAAATCCGCCTGCGCCGTGCGTGCCGCCGCAGCAGTCTGCTCCGGGGAAATTCCCCGCCCGAAGTCGATGTTTTCACCGATTTCATCCGCGTAGAGAAAGTCGTTCTGAAACACCACGCCGAACTTGCTGTGCAGCACCTCGGGCGGAATGGAACGAACGTCGCGTCCGTTCAGCCGTACCGCGCCGCTGTCCGGGTCGTAAAAACGCAGCAGCAGCCAGAGAATGGTGGTTTTTCCGCTGCCCGTCGGCCCAATGATGCCCAGCGTCTGGCCCCGTTTCAGAGAAAAGCTGACGTCTGAAAGCGTGTCTTTCACCTTGTCATAGGAAAAGGAGACATGGTCAAAGCGGAGGAACGCGTCCTCCTGCACCGGAGGAATGTTCTGGGGCGCAAGGTCCGCGGGCGCGGCCAGCACCTCGGCAATGCGCCGTCCGCTGGCCGCGCCCTTGGAGTACATAACAAACAGGCGGGAGACCATCATCAGCGCGTTGAGGATGATGGTGAAGTAGCTCAAAAATGC
>OKSB01004192.1_pt1 | contig 10584 bp, 8 predicted proteins | sample 1601171 | NCBI WGS metagenome assembly OKSB01 (sample SAMEA3541496, study PRJEB24748) | human gut metagenome | biome: human gut; feature: human-associated habitat; material: faeces | place: China | collected 2012 | reverse complement strand
AGTGAGGAATGAGGAGTGAGGAATGAAGGTATCGCCTGCGGCGATGATTTTTTTATTGCGAACTGCGTTCGTACAATTAACTCACCAACGTTCTTATTAACTTACCTCTTGAAGTATCTCAAACCACAGCTATGCTAATTCCTCATTCCTCATTCCTAATTCCTCATTTGTCATTCCTCACTCCTCACTTTAAATCAGTTCTCTTCGTTTTTCAAGGCAAGCACAGAATCACGGACTTTCGCCATAAGCTCTTCGGGGGTTTCGCCATTAGGATAAATAGGCTCACCGTAAACGACTTTTACTTTATATTTGCTAAGACGCTTCCAGTTGAAAAGCCTTGGGAGCTTTCTGTCTGGTGGGAATATCTCGTGTCCGCCTTTGATGTAGGCTGGTACTATAGGTACATTGGCTTCGATAGCAAGGACGGCTGCACCGCTTTTGAACTTGCCCATTTCACCAGTTTTGCTTCTTGTACCCTCCGGGTGAACTAGCACACCCCATTTCTGACCAAGCTTTTTACGCAGAGCCGCCATGGTTTCGTCTACTCTTCCGCCCCTGTCAACAGGCACCATACCGCCTATTCTTACTATAAGTCGGCTGGCTAAACTGCCGTTGAAAAGCTCTTTTTTTGCCATACAGCAAAATTTTGCAAAACGCTCGTATCTGAAATTCAGGGTGAGGAAGATAAAATCAAAATTTGAAACGTGATTTGCACAGATTATATAACCGTCCTTATCAGGTAGATTTTCCTCGTTGGTGACCTTGACTTCATAGAAGGCTGTCACAAGATTTCTGTAAAAGCGGTAAATACGATAGTCTATCTTTTTCTTGTCCAGAGGATAGAGCATTGATTTCACAGTCTGCGGTTTTATGCGGTTTGGGTTTTGAACGAGGGCGATAAGCTTGCCCACTGTCATGTTCTTATCCATACAGCCGTCAACACGCACGCCGCTGAACTCCTCTATCTCCAATGCAAGCTCGATAGCTGAGAGGGAGTCTATGGTGAACTCCTGCAAAAATTTTGTACTGAGCTTGACTTCATTCGGCTGAACGTGTGCTATTTTTGCCACGGCGTTTCTCACCATTGACGGGATATCCGACGGGTCGATACTATTTTTCGCCTGCTTTGTAAGGCTGTCAAGGTTATCCTCCATGACCATTTTCTTCAGCAGATAACGCTTTGGCTTGCCGATAGCTGTTCTTGGTATAGAATCCACAAAATGTATGCCGCTTAGCTTCATTGCCTGACCTGCGGAGGAGCTTATCTCTTTTAGCTTTTCTTCCGTCTGCTCACGCTTATCCTCAGCACAGACCACAAAGGCGTGCACCTCGTCATAGCTTCCCTCTTTCGCAGGCACTCCGCAGACCACAAGCTCGTCAACGCTCTCGATGCCCCTATAGACCTGTTCGATATCGTCAGGGGCTGCTTTTTTGCCTGTGGACAGGACGATATTTTCTTTACATCTGCCGAGAATGACGATATTTTTATGCTTATCGAACTTTGCAAGGTCGCCTGACTTGAACCAGCCGTCAGGATTGAAAGCTTCATCTGTGGACTTTTTGTCGCCATAGTAGCCTATCATCATATAAGGTGACTTTATGAGAAGCTCACCGCTGCGGTCGATTTTAACTTTTATATCAGGATATGGCTTGCCGCAGGTGTCAGCATAGACGTGCTTGCCATATGTGCCGATAGTTGGTATGCTCGTTTCAGTTGCACCGTAGTTATTGACAATATTAAAGCCTGTGCCGTAGAAGAAATCAAATGTATCCTTTGACATTGGCGAGCCTGCGGAGCAGAGAAATCTAAGTTCGCCGCCCAAGGCTTTGTGTATCTTTGCAAAGATCTTTTTGCCGCTGTTTATGCCGTAGATCTTACGCTGATGAAGTGCCACGGGGAACATTTTCTTGAAAAGTGCTGAAGATACCTTGCCCCCGTTGATCTGCTGCATTATCTGGGTTTTCAAAAGCTCATAGACCTTTGGCACGCCCGGGAAAACTGTAGGCTTGAAGTTTTGGAAGCCTGCGGAAAGACCCTTCGCACTGAGGGACTCAATAAAGCACACTGTTCCCCCTGTGAGAAGAGGGGCTAATACCTGTGCAAAAAGTCCGTAGATATGGCTGTTTGGCAGGATACCGAGATAGCGTTCGTTATCGGTTATTCCGTTGCACCTGCAGACCATTTTGCAGGAATTTATCTGAGAATCGTGGGTGTGCATGATGCCTGAGGCTGTCCTTGTCGTACCGCTTGAAAAGATTATCACTGCGATATCAGGGTCGCCTACTTCACCTTGGCGGAGTATATTTTCCCCTGAACCGTCAAGTCTGTCAAGCTGGTTTTGAATATCGAGAACAGGTATATTTTTCACGCTTGTAAGCTTCTTTGCCGCCTTTTGAGAAGCGACAACGCACACAGGCTGTGACTTTTTCACCAGTGCGACAAGCTCTGCCGCAGGAAGCGAATAATCCAAAAGAACGGCTGTGGCGTTTAGCTTTGCACAGGCGAGAAATGCGATATTCCACTCAGGTCTGCCCTCGGAAGCTACGCAGACCCTATCCCCTGCCACAACGCCCATGGCTTTAAGGCGGCTGCAAAAAACATCAGCCTGCTGTAAAGTCTGTCCGAATGTATATTCCTTTGTTTCACCCTCGTCGTTCATCATCACGAGAGCGGTCTTGCTATAGCGGTTTATTGCCGTTTTTCTAAATTCGTTATAAATGTTCATAGCAGTTTCCTTTCCGCATCTCAGACTTTCTGAGAGCTGCCTTTCATTGTATGTTCAAGTGCCGCAACAGCTTTTTCTGAGCTGTCAAGGAGCATATGAAGATTTTCTTCTCCCAAAGCGTCAACAAACACGGTGAAATATTTTTCAAGACGCTGCTGCTTTTCTTCAATGGACTTTTCACCTTTTGGGAGGAGTTTCACCTGCACACGGCGTTTATCCTCAGGGTCACGCACAAGGCTGACAAAGCCTTTTTTCTCCATTGTGCTGAGAACAGAGGTCACACGCTGGCGTGATATCATAAGGTCACGGCTTATGTCTGAGGGGTAGACTATGCCCTCGGCTGTGCTAAGATAGACTATCACTTTGCTTTCGCCCTGAAAAAGCTCTGCAAGGTCGTCCATATATCCTGTTTCAAAAAATCGTCTGAAAACTTCTCCAAAACGCTGGGCTGTTTTATCGTTCATTGTTATTCCTCCAAATGTCAAGGCAGTTGATTGTCAACACTGTTGATTATACACCCTGTTGATGAATTTGTCAAGTGCATGGCTTGTTCTGGTACAAATGCCCTTGACAAAATGCCTATATCATACTATAATAATATGGTATAAATCTTTCGGCAAATGCCGAAACACCGAAAGGAGGATATGCTTTTCAAAGGTCGAAAGGCATGATCTGGATATGATAAAGGACGTACAGGAAAAAATTCTTCAGTTAAAGAAAGAAAACGATATTTGTATACTTGCGCACAGCTATCAGGCTAAGGAGATAGTAGAGATAGCAGATATTACGGGTGATTCATACAAGCTAAGCGTTGAGGCGCAGAAGGTCTCAAACAAAAACATACTTATGTGCGGAGTGCATTTTATGGCTGAGGCGGCAAAAATGCTCAACCCTGACAAGAACGTATATCTTGCAAATCCATCGGCAGGCTGTCCAATGGCAGAGCAAATGGAACCTGAGATGATAGAAATGATAAAGGCGCAGGAGCCTGACAGAAAGGTAGTATGCTACATAAACACCACAGCCGCACTCAAGAGGGTTTGCGACGTTTGCGTTACTTCCTCGTCTGCGGTGAAGATAGTAAAGAACATGGACGCTGACAAGATACTGTTCATTCCTGACTGCAATCTTGGTGCATTCGTAAAAAAAGCCTGTCCTGAAAAGGACATAATGCTTTTGCAGGGCGGATGTCCTGTTCATGCGTCGGTAACAAAGGCTGACATGATAGCGGCTAAGACGGCTCACCCTGATGCACTGGTGCTTTGCCACCCTGAGTGTATCCCTGCTGTAAGCGAAATGGCGGACTATGTTGGTTCGACTTCAGGCATAATGAATTTTGCGGCTGAGTCTGACGCAAAGGAGTTCATCATAGGCACTGAGATTTCCATTGCGGAGCATTTGCAGTACAGATTCCCTGAGAAGGAGTTTTACATACTCTCAAAGAAGATACTTTGTCCTAACATGAAGCTCACCACTCTTATGGACGTTTACAAGACTTGCGAGGGCATAGGCAACGGCGGCGGTTTTGAGATAAAAATGACAGACGAGGAGATAACCTCTGCAAGAAAATGTATCGACGAAATGATACGTCTTGGGGGCTGATATAATGGATAATTACACCATAAAGATCGCAAAAGGGCTTGCAAACAACGCAGACGCCAGGCTCATAAGACAGCAGGTATTCGTTAAGGAGCAGGGCTTTGTGAACGAATTTGACGATATTGACGCTAAGGCTTATCATGCTGTTATCTACACAGGAGGATATCCTATTGCAACAGGCAGGCTGTTTGACGAAAATGGCGAAGCGCACATTGGGCGTATCTGCGTGAGAAAGGCATATCGTGGCAGAGATCTTGGCAGAATGATAGCGGAAGCCCTTGAAAAGCAGGCTGAAAAAGTGGGCTACAAGGAAGTCGGCTTATCGGCGCAAACGAGAGTACAGCCTTTCTATGAAAAGCTTGGCTACACGGCATATGGTGATGTTTACAAGGACGAATACTGTCCGCACATTGCAATGAAAAAGACCCTTTCAGGGGAATAGATATGAAAAAGGACGACTTGGGGTCGTCCTTTTTTTGTGGCGTTTAATGAACAAAACAGTTTGTGATTGAAACGAACGAGAGTGGCGGGACGTCGAGGGCGCCGTCCCCTACACAAAAAAATTGCGCCGCTCCCCTACATAAATGTATTGATAAAAAACGATAATAATATAAATTTTTGTAGGGGCGAACAGCGTTCGCCCGTTTACCGCAAGATTGCCCACCGCTCGCAAGATATCAATTCGCCCCACAAAAATTGCACATAATTTGCGCACAAAAAAAGGACGGAAGCGATTCCGTCCTTGATTTTTTTAGCTATTTACTGTTTCCTTGATAGCGTCAACTATTTCAGGGAAATACCAGCCGCCCTCGGATCTGTTGAGAAGTCCGAAGTTCTCACCGTTTCCTATTCTTGTGCCGTTATCCCACCAACAGCATGGTACGCCATACTGCTTTGCGGTGCTGAGATAATCCTTTACACACTGAACTCTTGCTTCTGTATTAGCCTTATTTACAGAGCCGAACTCACCGATTATTACAGGTATTCCCTTGCTGAGGAACACTTCATCAATATCGGTAAAGAGTGTTGTGATAGAAGAGTCGATACTTGTATACTGGTCTGTGCCTGCGGTATCAAGTGCAAATGAATATGGCAGATAAGCGTGGATAGAAACTATTATCTTATCGTCGCCCTGCGGAACTTCGAGGGCTTCCATGTTCTGTCTTGATGATGATGCGGCATATGGTGTTACCATTATACATCTGTTAGGGTTGTTTCCGCCAGAAGCACGGACTGTTTCGACGAACGCCTTTGCATACTGATTTACGACCTCTCTTGACTCGGAGTCGCCTATCCACTCGTTGCCCTCGCCTCTAAGTCTAGGTTCGTTCACGCCCTCGAAAATGAGGTGCTCGTCATAGCCCTGAAATCTGTCGCATATCTGCTTCCAGAGGGCTTTGAGCTGCTCTATATCCTTATCGGCACGGTCTTTCTTAGGCATATACCACTCCTCGTGGTGGGTGTTGAGGATAACGAACATTCCGTTGTCGATACCGTAATCGACAATTTCCTGAACTCTGTTCATCCATGCTTCGTCAACTGTATAGTTCTCGTCCATGTGAGTACCCCATGAAACAGGAAGTCTGAACACGTTGAAGCCTGCGTCCTTGACCTGGTCTATCATCAATTTTGTGGTTTCCACATTTCCCCATGAGGTTTCAGCGTCAACGCCTGAGCCGCCTGTGGAATCCATGGTATTGCCAAGACTCCAGCCCACTTTCATCTGAGCCACAAGGTCTTTTGCAGTGGTCACTGTCATAGGGTCATTGGTATGCTTCTGAGTATTTTCTGTAGCTGAGGAATCTTTCTCAGCCTTTGAGGAGTTGTCCGAACTGCCACAGGCTGTCATCATTGATACGCCCATTGCAAGGGAAAGCACTGCTGCAAGTAGTCTTTTGATTTTCATATTTTGGTTTTCCTTTCTCACCATATAAAATAATAACATTTATATTTTAGCTCATTAATGTGGATTTGTCAATAGGAATAATAAAATTAGATAAACGCACAAAGTTCTGTTGAAATGTGACTATATATACAAAATTTGTTTTTTGTTATTCATTTTGCCCATTGACAATTATAATCATAAACTGTATAATTTAAACATAGAGTATTTAATTTGAAAATTATATGGGGGGGGTACAACTATGAAAGCTAAACACGTTGGCATAATAATATGGATAATCGTTGCTGCCTCTTTTATATTTTGTTTTTGGTATTTTGGCATAAAGAACATAGTTTCTTCTGATGAACCTGAAGATGATGAAAGCGGGATAAATACCTTTAACTACAGCTGTCCCCATGACGATACCTATCAGGAACCAACGCTGAATATGGGAAAATATTATCCAAACGGAGATACAAGCAAAGATTATTTTATAATAGGAGAAAACAACACTCTGAAATACAGCGGAGATTCGGAATATCTTTGCAATAAGCTGTTTACGTTTTATGACGAGACCGCAAAGCAGGATACGATAAAAATGTGGTCTGAAACCAGAACATATACTATTAAAACCTATCACGAAGCAAGAGATCAGATACTAATTGAATTTACAATCGGAAACGATTTACAGCACGAAAAATATAAAGAAGCTTTTGACAGCCCGTTTAAGTATGTTGATGAAAACACATTCGTCGCCGTTGATACTTACATTCGTATTCCCGACGATTCTGCCGCTGAATCGGAATCTTATTCCGACGATGTTTCGGTAAATGAAAGCAAAATTTCATAGTAAAAAAAACTTCAATGGCAAAAAATGTCATTGAAGTTTTTATTTATGTTTTATGTTTCAGCCGGCTTTTCCGGAATTATCGGGGTAAGCTTTCCGTCACGGAGAAATTCTATGTAATCTTCTATGGAATTGATAGGCTCGTCAGTTGCAACACCGCTGATACGGCTGTCCTCCACCCACAGGTGGTGATTGTCCGTACCGCCTGTTTGCTTGAAGCCGAACTGTTCGGCATACCACTTTGCACGCTGATTATAGACCTCTTTGCCGTTGCCGCTGTTATAGACCTCAACGCCGTCTATCCACTTCGGCAGGAGCTTTATTTCATGAATATACCAATCCGCTTCACGGAAAGGGTGGGCATGGACTAGCACGCCCCCTGCTTTATGCACTCTGTCAGCAAACTGATAAAAGCTTATATCACTTATGTTATCATTGGCAAGAAGAAAGTCCTTGTCGATACCATAGGTCAAAAGGTCTGCGCCAAAGTAAGAATACTCCAGACCGAAAAAGACTTTCAGACCTATCTTGTCACCCACTTCTTTGGCATTCTCATAGCCCTTGCAGAACTTGTTCACTCTGTCCTCCCAACTGTCAAAGTTGGTGACAGCACAGTTGCCGTTGAAAAAGTGATCGGTGACGATGATCCCGTCATAGCCTAGGGCTTTATAACGCCTTGCCTGCTCTGCTCCGCTTGCAGAGGCACAGCCGCTTCCCTCGGCGGTATGCAGGTGTGTTTCATACCTGAACATCAGAAGTCCACGCCTCTGTTGATGACCTCCATGCACATTCTGCCGTTATGATAAGGGCATTTCCATGGACCTACTATCTCTTTCCAATCATGTGGCTTATGGTCATAGGAAACCTCGGCATACCACTCTGAGCCTTCTCTCTTGTCGATCATCTCAGCCTTGATGTACTCCCAAACGCTTCTTGCACTTTCAAGGAACTTCTTTTCTCCGCTGTGCTGATAAGCGTTGATAAAGCCAACAACAGACTCTGCCTCTACCCACCATACACGCTTCTTGTCTATCTTATCGTTCTCACGCTCGTTGTTCAGTGCGCCGTTATCAAGGGCGATGTTCTGGATATTATGAGAGATCTTAAGATCCATTTCAGCAAACTGCTTTTTAAGCTCCTCGTCGCCAAGAGTATCGCAGGCAAGATCCATGAGCCATGTTGCTTCGATATCGTGACCAAATGAATGGATATCTCCCACAAGGTCGAACTCTGTGTCAAAGAAAACTTTCAGAGCGTTTGTTTCAGGAGTATAAACAATATCTCTCATCTGACCAAGCTGGAATTTAAGCCTTTTAGCAACTTCCTCGTTGTGGTCTGCCTTATAAAGCTCGGTATAAGCCTCGATAAGGTGGAGGATAGCGTTCATGGTCTTATCAGCATGCAAGCCATTCTCAGAAAGAGCGTCATTTGACACCAGATTCCACTGTCTGTCAAAAGCTTCTCTGTAGCCATACTCGTCAAGAGTGTTGTTCTCGATATCGTGGAAAAGCTTATAGGCAAGCTCAAGAGCCTCTTTGTCACCGCTTGCGTTATAGTAGCATGACAGTGCATAGATAGCAAATGCGATGTTGTATGTATGCTTCATAGTGTCGGCAGGCTCGCCCTTATAATTCATCATCCAATAAACTCCGCCGTACTCATAGTCGATACAGTGATTTTTGATAAACTCGTAAGCGTGGCGTGCGTTGTCAAGAAGTGTCTTATCGCCCAGAGTGATATACGCTTTTGAATAGAACCAAAGTATTCTTGCGTGGAGGATAACGCCCTTATCAGCCTGCTTATCCAGCTTGAGGTCATAGCTCATAAAACCGTAAAATCCACCGTTCTCATCATCTCTCAGCTTGTTCCAGAAGGGAATGATATGTCCTGTAAGTTCCTTTTTGACTTCTTCAATTATCATCGTAAAAACTCCTTTTAAAATATATTGTCTACGATTTTTCTATTTCAACATTTCTTTATTTTTTCTATTTCAATATTTTCCTTGCCTCAACATAAAATCTCTTATCCTCGGCATGACCCATGGAGAACGTTTTTCTTGGCAGTGCGCCGTCAACGATAACTGTAGGGAAAAGCTCTTCCTTGCCCATGTCAGGGAGCATAAAGCCTATGGAATTTTCCTTTGCGGAAAGCTCTCTTATGACCTCTGCACCGTGGATATAATCCACCTTGCCGCCTTTTTCCTTGATATAGCCGTCAAGGAAATTCTGCAATGAGCCGACAGTGAGCTTTGAAGTCGGCTTATGTATATAGAGCGTCTTTTCCTCGCCATTGTCGCAGACAACTATTGCCTGCTCTGCCTTTTCCTCAGAAAGCTCAAGAGCCGCTGTCATTTCGCTCATAAGAGCCTTTGTGTCAACATCTGTAACTATCCTATGGATAGCTTCAAATTCAAGTGCAGGCGAATGGAGATTCACTATCTCCACAAGGGCATATCTGCAAAGAGCATTGCTCATGTCCTTATCAGGGTTCTCTCTCTTCTGCTCCTCGTAAAATTCCTTTGCGGTAGCGAGAGAATGGTTGCCGTCACCCATAGCGTAGACAAGAGGTGAAGTTTCCTTAAGACCATACTTTGTATTGAAAGCGTCGATATCACCAAGCTTTTCAAGTGCGGCTATTATCTTTTCCTGCATAGGCTTTTCAATAAGATAGCCTGCGATATGACCACCCTTTTTCATAAGGTCAAAGTCATAGAGCTTTTTCATTTCTCCCTTGTGGGCTTCAAGCGGCTCAACAACGCTTTTTTCTGTATCGTCAACGAGTATCATGATATGCGGCAGCTCAACAGGTGCGCCACGTCTTACCTTTATTCTAGGCGGTATTCTCTCCACAACTGTGGCTTCTGTTGCTCTTACAGCAGACTTCGAGCCTTTGCGGTAGTCATACTCTTCAAGGTCGATAGCGCCAACGATGCCTGCTCTGACCTTTCCGTCAGACTGTGTTCTTTCAACGTATATCATAGCGTCCTTATACTCTTCAAAAACGCCCTCGCTGATATAGCTGTCCATATTCTTATGTATGTCGGCTATTCTTTCATCAACGTTATCGTCCTCCAGATAGACCTCAGGCAGGATAAGGTTAAGTGCGCTTTTTGCACCGGCTGTTATCTTTTCCACGTCAGCCCAATACTCAGGCTCAGAGGTATACTGGTCGCAGGCAACTACTGCCCATTTTGACATATCGGCGTTCTTAGGCAGAAGTATATCTGCGCTTTTAAATGCTGTTGACATTTCACTACACTCCTATTATTCTTATATCCAAAACAGGACGGCTGTTTTCACCGTCCTGCATATTGTTTTTATTTCTCAGAGCTGTCAGAACTATTCTCTGCCTGCTCGGCTTCGTCAGCCTGTACACCGTTTCCAGCACCGCAGCAGTTCTTATACTTCTTGCCGCTTCCGCATGGGCAAAGATCGTTCCTGCCCGGCTTCTTAGCCTTTCTTACGGTCATGTTATGATGCTCGCCCGGCTTGAGAACGGCCTCTCTCTTTGGAGCGGCGCTGTTCTTCCTT
>OKSB01004189.1_pt1 | contig 10588 bp, 8 predicted proteins | sample 1601171 | NCBI WGS metagenome assembly OKSB01 (sample SAMEA3541496, study PRJEB24748) | human gut metagenome | biome: human gut; feature: human-associated habitat; material: faeces | place: China | collected 2012 | reverse complement strand
TGGTGCTGACCAGCGACGTTATTGTTGGCTTCCCCGGAGAGACCGATGAAGAATTTGAAGAGACCATCAGCCTGATTCAGTCCGTGCATTATGACAGTCTGTTCACCTTCATCTTCTCCCCCCGCCCCGGCACCCCCGCCGCGAAAATGGACGATCCCACCCCGAAGGAAGAGAAAAACCGCCGCTTCGACCGGCTCTGCGCGGTGCAGAACGCCATTTCCGAGGAAATCCACAATTCCTACATTGGCAAAACCCTCCGCTGTCTTGTGGACGGCAAAGACAAAGACCTTCTCACCGCCCGCACCGAGGGCGGACGCTTGGTGCGCTTCCCCGGCTGTGACGACATGATCGGCACCTATCAGGACATCACCATCACCGCCGCCACCACATGGAGCCTGAGCGGAAAAGCGGCGGATATCTGCTGAATTTTGTACAAACATAGAACAGGACGGAATCAACATATGGCACAGGCAACGAATGAACTGACCCCCATGCGGCGGCAATATCAGCAGATCAAGGACCAGCACAAGGACTGCATCCTGATGTTCCGCCTGGGCGACTTTTACGAGATGTTTGACGAGGACGCCAAGCTGACGGCCCGGGAACTTGACCTCACCCTGACCACCCGTGACCGGGGCAAGCCCAAGGAGGAACAGACGCCCATGTGCGGCGTCCCCTACCACAGCGTGGACTCCTACATCGCCCGGCTGGTGCAGAAGGGCTACAAGGTCGCCATCTGCGAGCAGATGGAAGACCCGGCCACCGCCAAGGGACTGGTGCAGCGGGACATCACCCGCATCATCACCCCCGGCACCGTCACCGAAAGCTGTATGCTGGACGAGAACAAAAACAACTACATCGGCTGCATCTACGGCGAAAGCGGGAAATTCGGCCTTGCCTTCTGCGACGTTTCCACCGGTGCGTTCTTCACCACGGTGTGCTCCGACGCCCAGAACGTGGCCTCCGAGCTTGGCCGCTTTGCCCCCAGCGAAATCCTCCGCTACGGTGCCAATGTGGACTGCGAGGTCATTGACGACGCTGTTTTCCGCCGCCTGAATTGCTGTGTCAGCGAGGGAAAGCAGGAGCTGTTCGCTCTGGAAAGTGCGGAAGCACTGCTGGAAAATCACTTCCATGCCACCCTTTCCCAGATGGGCATTGCGGGAATGCCCGCCGCCGTCATTGCCAGCGGCGCACTGCTGCAAACCCTGCTGACCCTGCAAAAAAACGACCTTGCCCACATCCGGGAGCTGCAATATTACACCACCGGCCGGTTCATGGAGCTGGATTTGGACGCCCGGCGGAATCTGGAGCTGACGGAGACCATGCGCTCCAAGGAAAAGCGGGGAACGCTTCTGTGGGTGCTGGACAAGACCCACACCGCCATGGGCGGGCGGATGCTCCGCTCATGGCTGGAAAAGCCCCTGCTTGACCCGGTGGAGATCACCCGCCGCCATGGCGCGGTGGAGGAGCTGACGGACAACGTCATCGTCCGGGGCGAGCTGGAAGAAGCCCTGCGGGACGTCACCGACTTAGAGCGGGTGCAGACCCGCATCGTCACCGGCACCGTCAACTGCCGGGATTTGCTGGGACTTGCCCGTGGCTTCCGGGCGCTGCCCGACGTAAAGGCGCAGCTGCAAAAGTGCGATTCTCCCCTGCTCAAGAAGCTGGAAGCGGCCATCGACCCTCTGACGGACTGCGCCGACCGCATTGAAAACACGCTGGTGGACGATCCTCCCCTGACCATCCGGGAGGGCGGCATCATCCGCAAGGGCGCCAGCGAGGAAGCCGACCGTCTGCGGGACATCATGGAGGGCGGCAGCGGCACCATCGCCGCCATTGAAGCGTCAGAACGGGAAAAAACCGGCATCCGCACCCTGAAAGTGGGCTTCAACCGTGTATTCGGTTATTATATTGAGGTATCCAAGTCCTTTATCGATCAGGTGCCCGCGAATTACATCCGCAAGCAGACCCTCGCCAACTGCGAGCGCTACATCACCCAGGAGCTGAAAGAGCTGGAAAATCAGGTGCTTACCGCCAAAGACCGGCTCACCGCTCTGGAATACCAGATCTTCACCCAGCTTCGGGAATACCTTGCCAAGCAGGCCGCCCGGGTGCAGCAGACCGCTGCCGCCGTGGCCGCCGCGGACACGCTGTGCAGTCTCGCCGCCGTGGCGGTGCAGCGGGGCTACTGCCGCCCGGAAATCACGCTGGGGCGGGAAATTACCATTGAAAACGGCCGCCACCCCGTGGTGGAGGCCATGCTGAAGGACTCCCTGTTCGTCCCCAACGACACCCACTTGGGTGCTGAGGACAATCAGGTGTCCATCATCACCGGCCCCAACATGGCGGGCAAATCCACCTATATGCGTCAGGTGGCGCTGATCGTGCTGATGGCGCAGATGGGTTCCTTCGTCCCCGCCCGCAGCGCGAAAATCGGGCTGGTCGATCGGGTGTTTACCCGCATCGGCGCCAGCGACGATCTGGCTTCCGGACAGTCCACCTTCATGGTGGAGATGGCGGAGGTCGCCACCATTCTGAAATACGCCACCTCCCGCAGTCTGCTGATTCTGGACGAGATCGGCCGGGGCACCTCTACCTACGACGGCATGGCCATCGCCCGCGCCGTTCTGGAATACGCCGCCAATCCCAAGCGTCTGGGTGCAAAAACCCTGTTTGCCACCCACTATCACGAGCTTTCCACACTGGAAGACAAGCTGCCCAATGTGAAAAACTACAACATTGCGGTGAAAAAACGGGGTGAACAGATGATTTTCCTGCGGAAGATCGTCCCCGGCGCAACGGACGACAGCTACGGCATCGAGGTCGCCAAGCTGGCGGGCATCCCCGCCCCGGTGATCACCCGCGCGAGAGAAATCCTCGCCGAGCTGGAAAGTGAGGGCGTCGTGTCCGCGCCCGCGGCGGCAAAGGAGCCGGAAGATCAGGTCAGCATGATGGATCTGACCTCCCAGCAGGTGGTCGCCGCCCTCAGCGCCATTTCCGTGGAGACCCTGACCCCCATTGAAGCCATGAACGAGCTGTACAAACTGAAGAAAATGTTGGATTAAGCTATGAAACGAAATCGCAGTCTCTCCGCCTGTCCCACTGCGCAGGAATCCGTCGCAGGCGGCGTCTACTTTATTTTCCAATGGTTGCTGCTATCCTTAATTCTGCAAATGGTCAACGATCAGCTATCTCAACCGCTGACGGATGCAGAGCTGAACTTTACCTACTACCTTATCAATTTTCTGGCGACAATTCTGATTTATCACGAATTCTTAGGACGCAGCGCCCGGCAGGCGACCCAGCACATAGCGTACTTCTGTCAGGCGGTCGTTCTGGGGCTTGCTGCCTACTACGCCTGCAATTTCCTGACCCTGCGGCTGATAAGGCTGCTGGTTCCCGGCTTTACCAACTACAATGACGCCGTTATCTCCGCCATGAGCCGGAGCGGACGCTATCTTATGGTCGTCAGTACCGTGATTCTGGTTCCGCCTGCCGAGGAATGCGTCTTCCGGGGGCTGATCTTCCGCAACCTCTACGGAAAATCCCGGTGGGTAGCCTACGTTGTCTCTATTCTCGCCTTTGCCGCTATCCATGTTCTGGGCTACATCGGAAAATATTCTCCCCTGGAGCTGGTCATGGCGGTGCTGCAATACCTCCCGGCGGGACTTTCCCTCGCCTGGGCGTATACCAAAAGCGACACCATTTTCGCGCCGATTGTCATCCATGCCTGTATCAATCTGGTCGCCATCGGCGGCCTGAGGTGAATCTACTATGCCGAAAATCATTCAGTTATCCCCCCATATCGCCAATCTGATCGCCGCCGGTGAGGTGGTGGAGCGCCCCGCGTCCGTGGTCAAGGAGCTTCTGGAAAACGCGGTGGACGCGGGCGCGTCCAAAGTCACCGTGGAGATTCGGGACGGCGGCATGACCTTCCTCCGGGTCACGGACAACGGCTGCGGCATGTCCCCCGAGGACGCCCGGACGGCCTTTCTCCGCCACGCCACCTCCAAACTCCGCTGCGCCGAGGACCTTGCCGCCATCGGCACCATGGGCTTCCGGGGCGAGGCATTGGCCGCCATCGCCTCCGTCAGCCGCATCGATCTTCTGACCAAAACGGCGGGCAGCATGTCCGGCACGTCATTAAAGCTGGAAGCGGGAAAAATTCTGGAAGAAACCGAGATCGGCTGTCCCGAAGGGACGACCATCATCGTCCGCGACCTCTTTTTCAACACCCCCGCCCGGATGAAATTCATGAAATCCGACACCGTGGAGGGCAGCCGTGTGACCGCCGCCGTGCAGATGCAGGCGCTGGCCCACCCAGAGGTTGCCATCCAGTTCCTCCGGGACGGCAAGCAGGTACTTTCCACCCCGGGAAACGGCGGATTGCAGGCGGCGGTCTACTGCGTCTATGGCCGGGACTTTGCCCGGATGGTGAAGGTGGACAGCCGCTGGGAATCCTACACCCTGACCGGCTACGTCTCCAAGCCCACCGATGCCCGCCCCAGCCGGGGTCTGCAAACCTTTTTCGTCAATAACCGCCCCGTGAAGTCCAAGCTGCTGGTTTCCGCTTTGGAGGAAGCCTACCGCAACCAGATCATGGTAGGAAAATTCCCTGCCTGCGTGTTGCATCTGACCCTGCCGCCCAATGCCGTGGACGTAAATGTCCACCCGGCGAAGACGGAGGTGAAATTTCTGTCGGAAAAAGCGGTATTTGACTGCGTTCACTACGGCGTACTGGGCGCGTTGAACACCCAGACCGACCGCCCCGAAATCCGGTTCCGGACGCCCGCCGGGGAGACCGCCGCGCCGGTCGTGCCCGACACTCCCGCCAAGGTGTCCACCCCGCCGCAGATGCCGCCCCGTCCGGAAAATCCCGCCCCGAAAAGCAGCTTTTTCCGCACCATGACACCTCAGGAGTATAAAACCTTCTCCACCGCCCTAAAAGATGCGCCCCAGCCGAAGCAAACTGCGGCGGCGGCAACGGCGGCAAAAATCGAGCGTCCCGTCAATATGCCCCTGCGGGAGTTCGTGATGCTTCCTCAGGTTCAGGCGAGCCAGACCCCACCCAAGGCAGAAAAACCCGCGCCTGTACCCCCCGCTCCCCCCAAGAAAGAAGAACCGAAGTCGGAAGAAATGGAGCAGACCCAGCTGCCCATGCCCGCCGAGATCCAGTGGCGGATGGTGGGCGAGCTTTACAACACCTATATTATTGTGGAGCAGGGAGACGATGCTTTTCTCATTGACAAGCACGCCGCCCACGAGCGCATTCTCTTTGAAAAGCTGAAAGCCCACCCCGAAAAAATCAGCGCCCAGAGTCTGCTGTCCCCCATCCCCGTGCGCTTAAGTCCCGCCGCAGCCGGGGAACTTCTTGCCAACGCGGATATGCTGGACGAATTGGGCTTTGCGGTGGAGGAATTCGGCGAAAACACCGTGCTTCTGCGACAGATTCCCATGGATCTAAGCCCGGATGACGCCGCCGAAGCTGTGGAAAGCCTGTCCGCCGACCTTTTGTCCGGCCGCCGGGAAAGCAAGGACACCGTCCGGGACGAGCTTCTGCACACGGTTGCCTGCAAGGCCGCCATCAAGGCCGGGTGGGTCAATGATGAGCAGGAGCTTCTCGCCGTGGCCAAAGAGGTCATGAGCCGGAAAGACCTGAAATACTGCCCCCATGGCCGTCCCATCTGCGTTTCTTTAAGCAAAAAGCAGCTGGAAAAGCAGTTCAAGCGGACGTAACGCCCTGTTTGGAGTTATTTATGAACAACATCATCTGCATCGCCGGGCCGACGGCATCTGGAAAAACCGCGCTGGCCGCAACACTGGCGAAGGAACTGAATGGTGAAGTGGTGTCCTGCGACTCCATGCAGGTGTATAAGCGCATGGACATCGGCACCGCGAAGCCCACCTTGGAGGAAATGCAGGGAATCCCCCACCACATGATCGACGTGGCCGAGCCCTGGGAGGATTTTTCCGTCAGCCGCTACTGTGAGATGGCCGCCCCCATTGTGGACGATATCCTTTCCCGGGGAAAAACCGCCGTGATTGCGGGCGGAACCGGGCTTTACATGGATTCTCTCATCCGGGGCAACGCCTTTGCCCCCTTCCCCGCCACCGGTGTCCGGGAGCGGCTGGAAGCGCAGGCGGATACCGTGGGCATGGAGGCCATGCTTTCGCAGCTTCGCTCCGTAGACCCCGACGCCGCCGGGCGTCTGCATCTTTCCGACCGGAAGCGCATCCTCCGGGCGCTGGAGGTTTATCTGGAAACCGGCGAGACCATTACGGAACACAACCGGAAGACGCAGGCCGTTCCGCCCCGGTACTCCCCTATCTGGCTTGGGCTGGACTTTGCCCAGCGGGGCGAGCTGTACCGCCGTGTCGATCTGCGGGTCAGTCTCATGCTTCAGCAGGGGCTGGTGGAGGAAATTCAGGGGCTTCTCGCCGACGGCATTCCCGAAAAGGCCACCGCCATGCAGGCCATCGGCTACAAGGAATTCGTGGACGCCCTTGACGGCCGGTGTACAATAGAGGAAGCCGCCGATTTGATGCGCCAATCCTCCCGCCGCTACGCCAAGCGTCAGCTGACATGGTTCCGCCGGAACAAGGCCATCCACTGGCTCATCCGGGAGGCCGGAGACACCGGGCGGGAAATTCTGGAAAACGCTCGACGGATTGTGAGCGATTTTGACAACTGAAACGTGTTAGGATGTGGATACCCTAAAAATACGGCAGTTCTTGGGGAGTTATGTACCTGCCGAATATGAGAAAGAAGGTATCCATATGTCTGACGCGATCAACTTACAGGAAGCTATTTTGAAGGAGGTGCGACGGGACAAGGTTCCCGTGACCCTGTTTCTGATGAACGGCTTCCAGCTCCGGGGGGTCATTACGGGCTATGACAGCTTCGTAGTGGTGCTGGTATCCGATGGCAAGCAGCAGATGATCTACAAGCACGCCATCTCCACCCTCGCCCCCATGAAACCGCTGAAGGCCGCAGCCGCAACTGCGTGACGCAAAAAGGGCAACGGAGCATAAGCCATCCGTTGCCCTTTTTTCAGTGTAAACTCCGGTTCCCAATCCAAACAGAAAGAAGAATTCTTATGTCTATCGCCGAAAACGTCGCCGAAATCCGCCGCCAAATGGACGCTTCCGCCCTCGCCGCGGGACGTGACCCAAAGGAAATCCTGCTCTGCGCCGCCACAAAAATGAACGACGCCGACGCCGTGCGTCAGGCCATTGCCGCCGGTGTGGACTGCTGCGGCGAAAACCGGGTGCAGGAGCTGACCGCCAAGCTCGCCCAGAACGCCTACGACGGCGCGCCGGTGCACTTCATCGGCCATTTGCAGACCAACAAGGTCCGGCAGGTGGTGGGCAAGGTGTCCCTCATTCAAAGCGTGGACTCAGAGCGTCTGCTCGCCGCCATCGACCGGGAAGCCGCCCGGCAGGGCATTGTGCAGAATATTTTGCTGGAAGTCAACATCGGCGAGGAAGCCAGCAAGTCCGGTTTTGCCGCGGAGAACATTCTCCCTCTGATGGAAAAAATTGGTGAATTTTCAAACATATGTATTAAAGGTCTCATGGCAATCCCCCCAATCAGCCACATTTCGGGAGAAAATCAAAAATTTTTTCAAAAAATGTTCCACTTATCTGTTGACATAAGGCAGAAAAAATACGATAATGTCAAGGTGGACTGTTTATCCATGGGCATGTCCGGAGACTTCGCCGACGCGATCGCTTCCGGCAGCACGATGGTTCGTGTAGGCACCGCTATTTTTGGCGCCAGAGACTATGCCAGGGATTCATCAAAATGATGTGAGCATACATTAGGAGGACATATAGAATGAGCTTGTGGGATAATGTAAAGAAATTTGCCCAGCCCTACGCAGACGACGATTACGATGATTACGGCGAGGATGACGATTACCTCGATGATTATGAAGAACCCGAGAAGCCTGCTCCCGCCCGCCGCAAACCCCGCCGCGCGCCGGCACCCACTCCCGCCCCCGAGGAGGAAGAGGAGGAGGAAGCCGACGATTACGGCTTCGGTCCCATGACCAGCACCACGTCCGCCGCTCCCGCCGCCGGTTTCTCCGGTCAGGTCCTGAACATGAACACCGGCAACAAGCAGGAAGTGGTTCTGTTCCGTCCCGGCAGCTTCAACGACACCTCCAAGGCCGCCGATGACCTTCGCAACCGCAAGGCCGTCATCGTCAACATGGAGAATGTAGACAAGGCCATGGCCCGCCGGGTCGTGGATTTCCTGTCCGGTTGTGTATACGCTCTGGACGGCGATGTGAAAAAGATCGCCCAGTCTGCTTACCTGTTCTGCCCCCACAATATGGACATTGTGGGCGATCTGGAAACGTTGCAGGCTGAGGTTGAAAGCTATATCTAAAAGATAGGAAGGTAAGTCACCATGTTTACACCGCAGCAGATCGATCAGATTTCTTTCAGCAAGTCTACTTTCGGCGGCTACAATATGCAGCAGGTAGACGAGTTTCTGGAGCCTCTGACAGAGGATTACGTAACGCTGTACAAGGAGAACGCCCTGCTGAAAAGCAAGATGCGCGTTCTTGTCGGCAAGCTGGAAGAATACCGCAAGAACGAAGCGGCCATGAAGGAAAAGGTCGCCAACGCCCAGCGCACCTGTGACAAGATGGTCATGGAAGCCGAGGCCAAATGTGCCAAGATGCTCAGCAGCGCCAACGCCGCCGCTGCTGCACAGGCTGCCCAGCCTGTCGCCCAGCCCGTCCAGAGCGTCCCCAACAACAGCGCCCTGATCGCCGCCGAGAACGCCCGTCTGGAAGAAGCCCGCAGAACCGCTTCCTCCCGGATCAACGAGATTCAGGATCAGATGCGCTCCTGCATTCAGGCTCTGGATCGGATCAAGACCGCAAACGCACCGGCCGCCTCCACGGCTCCCACGACCCGTGTGGCTCCCGTAGCGCCCGCAGCTCCCGCTGCCCCGGCCGCTCCTGCCCCCAAGGTCAGCAGCGACGACGTCGCCGACGAGATTTCCCAGAACATTGAAGCGATCATCGGCACCACCACGGACACCGCCCCCAAGGCCGCGCCCAAGCACCCCACCGCCAATGATTCCACCACCAGCCGCTTTGCCAGCCTGAACCTGCAATTCGGCCGTAACTACGATCCCACTTCCCGCAGATAAGGGAAAGAACCATACGTTTAAGCTTTGACGAGGACACGTAAGCCGTTCCGCCGCTTTCAGAGAGCTGCCGTTTTGGTGCAAGGCAGTAAGCAGGAGACGGTTTGCATCACCTCCGAGCAGCGCGCCGAACCCGAAAGGCAGTAGACCGCGCCGGGACACGCCCGATACAGCGTAAGAGAAGCTCTGATTCAGAGATTCCCCGTGAGTGCCGGTTTTGCCGGAACGAGAGTGGTACCGCAGAGGTCAACGCGCCTTTGTCTCTTTTGACGAGACAAGGGCGCTTTCCTTTTGATCGCAGGGTCGCACTTTCCTGCCCCACATTATCATGAATTCATTTTTGGAGGTAAGTATTCCGATGGATTATAAAAACACGATCATCACACCGAAAACCGATTTCCCCATGAAGGCGGGTCTGCCCACCCGGGAGCCGGGTATGCTCAGCCGCTGGGAAGAGCAGGACCTCTACGAGGCCATGCTGGAAAAGAACAAGGATCTCCCCCCCTTTGTGCTCCACGACGGCCCTCCCTTCAGCAACGGCGACATCCACATGGGTCACGCCCTGAATAAGACCCTGAAGGACTTCATCGTCCGCAGCCACGCCATGATGGGCTATTACACCCCCTACGTCCCCGGCTGGGACAACCACGGTCTGCCCATTGAGACCGCCATCATCAAAAAGAGCAAGCTCAACCACAAGGCCATGCCCGTTCCCCAGTTCCGCGCCGCCTGCGAGGAATTCGCCGAGACCTATATCCAGCGCCAGATGGCGGGCTTCAAGCGTCTGGGCGTGGTGGGCAACTGGAAGCACCCCTACCGCACCATGGACAAGCACTTTGAAGCGCAGGAGGTCAAAGTCTTCGGCCGGATGTTCGACAAGGGCTATATCTACAAGGGCTTGAAGCCCGTGTACTGGTGCCCCGTGTGCGCCACCGCCGTGGCCGAGGCCGAGATCGAGTACCACGACGATCCCTGCACCTCCGTCTACGTCAAGTTCCCCATGAAGGACGATCTGGGCAAGCTGGCAGGCTTTGACCTGAGCCGCACCTACTTCGTCATCTGGACGACCACCATCTGGACGCTGCCCGGCAACCTTGCCATCTGCCTGCACCCCAGAGAGACCTATGTTCTGGTCAAGGCCGAGGGCGGCGAGACCTATATCATGGCGGAAGCCCTGATGGACAAGGTCATGCACATCGGCGGCTTCGAGCATTACGAGGTCATCGCCTCCTACCCCGGCCAGTTCTTTGAGAATATGCTGGCGCAGCATCCCTTCCTGGACAAGACCTCCCGTCTGGTGAACGCCGAGTACGTCACCATGGATTCCGGTACGGGCTGTGTCCACACCGCTCCCGGCTTCGGTGCCGACGACTACCAGACCTGCATGCGCTACGGCATGGATCTGGTCGTCCCCGTGGACGACTA
>OKSB01004180.1_pt1 | contig 10618 bp, 9 predicted proteins | sample 1601171 | NCBI WGS metagenome assembly OKSB01 (sample SAMEA3541496, study PRJEB24748) | human gut metagenome | biome: human gut; feature: human-associated habitat; material: faeces | place: China | collected 2012 | reverse complement strand
CGATTGTTGGCATGGCTGTTTCGCTGCTGCTGTGGGAAGTTATAAATAGAATTTCAACTAAAATAGGAACGATAAAATCAAATAAGCAAAATGGAATTTAAACGCAACATAATAGTTACCGGCGGTGCCGGTTTCATAGGCTGCCATGTGGTGAGGCTACTGGTAAACAAATATCCCGATTACCACATCATCAACCTCGACAAACTTACTTACGCCGGCAACCTCGCCAACCTTAAGGACGTCGAACACAAGCCGAACTACACGTTCGTGCGCGCCGACATATGCGACTTCGCCAAGATGAAGGAGCTCATGGATACCCACAGCGTGGACGGTATAATCCACCTAGCAGCCGAGAGCCACGTGGACCGCTCGATAAAAGACCCGTTCACGTTTGCCCGCACTAACGTGCTGGGCACGCTATCGCTCCTACAGGCCGCTAAAGAATATTGGGAATCGCTGCCCGAGGGCTACGAGGGCAAGCGGTTCTACCACATCTCGACCGACGAGGTATATGGCGCCTTGCAGCTCACTCATCCCGAGGGGCTGTACTCCGACTTCTCGGCCCATGAGGTGTATGGCGATAAGTTCTTTACCGAGGAAACGAAGTACAACCCGCACAGCCCGTATTCGGCCTCGAAGGCAAGCAGCGACCACTTCGTACGGGCATTCCACGACACCTATGGCATGCCCACAATTGTAACCAACTGTTCCAACAACTACGGCCCATATCAGTTCCCTGAAAAACTTATTCCGCTGTTCATCAACAATATACGTCACCGCAAACCTCTGCCCGTCTACGGCAAAGGCGAGAACGTGCGCGACTGGCTGTACGTAGAGGACCACGCCCGCGCAATCGACTTGATATTCCACAAGGGCAAGATTGCCGACACCTACAACATAGGCGGTTTCAACGAATGGAAGAATATCGACATCATCAAGGTGCTGATAAACACCGTCGACCGTCTGCTTGGCCGCAAGGAGGATGAGGACACGGACTTGATAACTTACGTCACCGACCGCAAGGGACATGACCTGCGTTATGCCATCGACTCGCGCAAACTTCAACTCGAGCTCGGGTGGTCGCCCTCACTCCAGTTCGAGGAAGGCATAGAACGCACTGTTCGCTGGTACCTCGACAACCAAACATGGATGGACAACGTCACCAGTGGTGACTATCAGCGTTACTACGAAGAAATGTACAAGTCCCGATAACGATTTATGATTATGAAAATCGCATATATAAGTCAGTTTGCACCGGATGACAGGCGTGCATCGTCTGGTACTAATTACAAAGTGGTGGAACAATTGGGCAAAATGGGTGATATAACTTGGTTCCCGATAAGGACACCTAAAATATACCGCGTATTTGAGCTTGCATCTAAAGCGTTAGCAAAGATTTGTGGTAGGAAAATTTATTTTCTTTATACTAAATTGGGCTGCAATTTATTCGCTAGAAATCAAAAAATCTCAATAGATGAATTAAATAAATGTGATGTTATTTTTGCGTTTTTTAACGCTACGCCTTTTTGGACAATAACAATATCCAAACCTATAGTCTATTTAACCGATGCGACTTACCCAGCGATGATAGATTACTATCCTCCATTTTGCAATTTGTTTAATTTTAATAAAAACGGGGGGTATTATATTGAAGAATGTTTATTCGATAAATTTACATCCATTTTATGTGCTTCCGACTGGGCAAGGGTTTCCGCAATTGAAGACTTGCATCAAAGTAGTGATAAAGTGCGCTGCATAGAGTTTGGAGCGAATATCGACAATCAAGATGTTGTAGAACATACATTTAATTATACAGATCATTTGCATGTGTTGTTTCTGGGTGTTGATTGGGTTAGAAAAGGTGGAGAAATTGCTGTCAAAACATGTAGATTGTTGAATGGTAACGGTATAAAGACTACGTTACATGTGGTAGGTATTAAAAATCTGGATAATAAGATTTGCAATCTACCTTTTGTTGACAATGTTGGTTTTTTAGATAAAAATATACAACAAGAATATAGATTATTGCTAAAAATAATAAGTCGATGCCATTTGTTACTTCTTCCCACCAATGCAGAATGTGCCGGAATCGCTTTTGGGGAAGCTTCTGCGTTTGGATTGCCAGTTTTTACATATAAAACTGGTGGGGTCGCTAATTATGTAATTGACGGAGAAAACGGTTATGCATTATCAATTACATCAACTGAGAAAGAATTTTACGAAAAAATAAAGGCTTGTATTGAAACTAAGACTCTTGAAAAACTATCATATAAAAGTGCATTATTATATAAGAATAAACTCAATTGGAATCGTTGGGGAAATGAGGTGCGTAGTTTATTTAATTCGATATTGAATAAATCTTGATACGTTTATTTATTAGTGTAATGATGGATTCAAGTTTAAAGCCAAAAGCTATAAAGGGGACATTGTGGAGCGCAATTGACAGGTTGTCAGTTCAAATTATCAATTTTGGCTTGAGTTTAGCAATTGCGCGGTTGTTGGATCCATCAGATTATGGTATCATAGCAATGACGATGCTATTTATTACCTTGTCGAATGTTTTCGTGGATAGCGGATTTGCCAATGCATTGGTAAGAAAGAATGACCGCACCGAAACAGACAATTCCACTGTTTTTTATTTCAATATAGCAGTAGGCACGGCGGTCTATGCAATTATGTGGGTTGCGTCTCCATTAATTGCAAAATTATATAACATGCCATTGTTGGAAAATGTGCTTAGAGTGACAGCATTGGTTATCCCGTTGTATTCTTTCTCAATTGTACAACAAGCCATTCTCACAATAAACATTGATTTTAAGTCGCAAGCAAAAATTTCGGTATCGGCAGCACTGGTTTCAGGAGTTGTGGGGCTTATTATGGCTTATAACGGAGCCGGTGTGTGGAGTTTGACGGTGCAAATGGTGTCTGCTGCTTTTATCAGAATGCTTATGCTATGGATTCTTGTCAAATGGAAACCATCGCAACCTTTCTCAAAAAAATCTTTTAGAGAATTGTTTTCATTCGGGTCTAAATTGTTGTTGGCCAATATCGTTGTGGCTATTAGCAATAACATAACGACCCTAATAATAGGTAAAAAGTTTTCTTCTAAGCAATTGGGCTTCTACAACCGGGCTGAACAGATAAGTTATTTTCCAGTGTCAAATCTTACTGCGGTATTGCAACGTGTCACGTTTCCCGTGTTCAGCAAGATGCAGGATAACACGACGGCATTGCGTAATAATTATTTGAAGATTGTAAGGTTGACTTCTATATTGTCATTTCTGATATTAGGAGTACTTTTCGTCGTTGCCGAACCTTTGATAGAAACTTTGTTAACGAGCAAATGGTTGCCATCAGTAGGCTTGTTGCAAATTTTAATAATCGGCATTGTTTGGTGGCCATTCTTTGCATTGAATATTAATATCCTGCAAGTGGTCGGGTATTCAAAATATGTATTGGTAATAGAATGCGCCAAAGCCACGATAAACCTGATTGCGATTTTTGCTTCAATTCCGTTTGGAATAGAGGCTGTGTGTATTGCCCTTTCGGTCACAGCCTTTGTAAATTCGTTTATTTACACACATTTCACAAAGAAAGCGATTTCCGTTACATGGTTAAACCAAGTGAAAGTGATGTTTCCACATGTAATCGCGGCATTAGTTTCCGTGGTTGTGACAGGTCTTGTTATTTGCGAAGCAGGAAATCTATGGATAAAAATCATATTAGGTTGTGTAATGTACTTGCTCATTTATGTGGCAACTCTATATGTGATAGACAAATCTGAATTAGAAGTCATGCGAGACACACTAAAGGGCTTAAGACATAAATAATCTTAGGTTTTTTATATAAGTATTTTAGAATCAATTTATTATTAAAAATGAGATTTGTTCCAGTATATCTACCTCAATTTCATCAAATTCCAGAGAATGACGAATGGTGGGGAAAAGGATTTACCGAATGGGTGAATGTGCGCAATGCCAAACCATTATTTGAAGGACATAACCAACCTCGTGTGCCACTCAATAACAATTATTATGACTTGAGCAATATTGAAACACTAAAGTGGCAATGCAAGTTGGCAAGGGAGCATGGCATTTATGGTTTTTGCATGTACCATTATTGGTTTAACGGTCATTTATTGCTTCAGAAACCGATGGAAATGCTACTTGCCCATCCTGAGATTGATATCAATTATTGTATCTCATGGGCTAATCATGACTGGACGAATGCGTGGAAAGCACAAAACGGAGCACCTAAAACGCTTATTTCTCATGATTTTGATGACGAACAGGATTGGGTTGAGCATTTCAACTATATGTTGCCATTTTTTAAGGACTCACGTTATATGCGGGAAAATGATAAGCCTATAATGATAATATATGTTCCGAATTTAATACGCAAATTGAATAAAATGCTGGCTATTTGGACGCAAATGGCTAAAGATGCAGGATTCAAAGGACTTACATACATATATCAAAGCGCAGCAGCAACATACGACAATTCTTGGGATAAATCTAAATTTGATTACGGAGTAGAAATGAATCCGCAGTATATCAATTTATTGTTTAACAATGAGCCTCAAAAGGTGCCTTTTTTTATTATAAAGGCATCGAGGTTTATCAAGCGGTTGTTACATATAAAAAGGAGTCTTGCACCTTTCATGTACAACCACAAGACTGTGAGAAGGTTAAGTTATGATTTATGCTGGAAAAACATTTTGCAACACAAGCCTGTTGCAGATAATCTAATTCCATGTGCATTTACTGATTGGGACAATACTCCAAGACATCAAATGAATGGATATTTGTTTGACGGTGTTACTCCAGAAAAATTTAAGTATTATTTGTGGAAATTAGTTGAGAAAGCAAAGAATGAATATCCTACCGATATGATTTTTGTATTTGCATGGAATGAATGGGCTGAGGGAGGGTATCTTGAACCCGATGAAAAAAATGGTTATGCCATGCTTGAGGCAATTAAAGAAGTAGCAGGAAAGTAAATTTATGGGTTCAATACTTTCTCAAAATACAGCAAGGAGCATGTTCTTATGTGGAATATGCATACTTATGACATCATTGGCTTTCACATTAGGCGATGATAGGCGGAATTATATATTGATAGCAGCAATGGGTATATCTCCGTTAATTATTGTCCTTACGCCTTTGATCACGAGAAACGATGCCAATATATATTTCATTATCATGCTTTCCATATTTTGTCCATTGCTTAATCATCCGGCAACTATGAGGTGGAGTACCGTTTTGTATGGATGTATGTTCTGTCTTTATTTTATAGCACTTTGCCATTTGTTTATGTTCTCTAATATATCGCAAAGCGATATTATGAAGTTGCTCAAATACCTTTTATTTGCTTATGCAATAGTGCTTATAATGCAACAATTATGTGTTTTATTGGGATTACCGATATTTAATGTTAGTAATTATAGCATAAAAGAGCCGTGGAAGCTGAACTCTTTGATGTCGGAACCTGAGCATAGTGGAAGAATGGTTGGCCTTTTAATGTATTCATATTTAACGATTAAATCTATTAAATTGGGAAATGAAAGTTTTTTAGAATCTTGGAAAAGTGAGAAATTGTTATGGTGTGCATTTATATGGTGTATGTTAACCAGTATGAGTGCAGGAGCTTATTTATTCCTTTTTATAGTATTGACCAAATTTATAACATACAAAAACTTTTTACAAATAGCCTCCTGCTTATCCGCCGTTTTTTTAGCCGCTAATTTTTTTATTGAGTCTTTGGCATTGGAAAGATTTGTAAAATTCAGTTCCGCAGCATTAACCTTTGATATTTATAAAATGTGCCAAGCAGATCTTAGTGCGGCATTAAGAATCGTTCCTTCTATTTTGTGCATACAGCAAATAGATTTATCTACTGTCGACGGATGGTTTGGTCATGGGGTCGATTATGTGTCGACATTTATGTCGAAATATATAAGAGGAGTTGAAATCGGATATACAGGTGGGGGCTTATTTCTAACCGCAGTAGAATATGGATTTTTGGTCTTTGTTGTCTTGGCAATAGTCACGTTCAAGTTGTGCTATGATAAGAATAATAAAATACCGACAATACTTTTTTGGGTATTCTCAGTTCTGTTTGTTGGCGTTAATTCTCAGATTACTTGGGCTACGATAACTATGCTTTATATGGTAAAACGCAGTAAACAAACTATAGATATATAATGAATATACTTGTTATGGCTTATGCCATATCGCCTTATCGAGGATCGGAATATGCCGTGGCGTGGAATTATGTCGCGCACATGTCAAAGTATCATAGGTTAACAGTAGTTTATGGTGCATCAGGAAATCATATGGGCGATGTGGTTGAAATGGAGGAGTATGCACGTAGTCATACGATGGCAAATGTTAGATTTATAGCAGTAAAGCCCGATAAATTGGCAAGGGCTCTAAATTGGCCCAACCGCCATGGCTTTTTTGTTTATTCGTTTTATTACGCATATCGGAGGTGGCATTGGCAAGTTTACAAACAGGTATTGGAATTGCTTAAAACCGATCATTTCGACTTGGTTCATTATGTCGGGATGATAGGTTACCGTGAACCTGGGTACTTGTGGAAACTTGGATTGCCATATGTGTGGGGGCCAGTGAGTGGGGCTAACAACGCCCCTTGGCAGTTGATGAAGCACATGCCGCTGCTTGGACGAGTAAAATTGACATTTCGCAGTTGGGCCAATACAATTCAATTCCATACGAAACGTCGCTTAAAAAAAGCTCTGAAAGCAACAGACATCCTGCTAACGGCCACATCGGAGAATCAGTGTAAATTCAAGGAAGTTCATCATAAAGATAGCATTTTCATTCCGGAGAATTGTATTACAGGTAGTATAGCTTTGGACGAAACGAAATTTATTAATCCAGAGAAATACCATATTATTGTGATAGGAACTCTTGATGCCCGTAAATCAGCTGGCATTTTCTTGGAAGCTTTGACGCAAGTACAGCATTATAATTTACTACATATTGATGTCGTCGGAGATGGCCCATTGAGAAACACACTTCAGCAATATGCAATCCGGCATAAGCTGAATGAAGCCATTACTTGGCATGGTCAATTGCCACGCACAGAAGCTGTAAAAATTTTCAATTCATCTCATCTTCATATAATTACCAGCGTTAGCGAAGGAAATCCAACAACTATTTGGGAGGCTATGTCGCACGGTGTGCCCACTATGAGTTTCGACCACTGCGGAATGCATGATACTATCTGCGATAAATGTGGCATAAGAATACCGATAGCAAAAAGATATGATGATTGTGTTTCCTCAATAGCTCATAATATAGATGTATTATTGGAATATCCTGAACGATTTTACCAATTAGCAAAAGGAACTATAGAATGTGCTAAAAAGTACATGTGGGCAAAAAGGGAAATTATTCTGAATCAATTATATGGCAATTTGCTCTCAAAAAAATAAAATGCAGTACACGTCTTAATTTAGAAAATAGAGGAATAAGAACATTTTATCTATAAATGAAAAAAATTGTTTGTTTCCATCTGCTTAATGATTATAGTGGCAGTCCTAAAGTATTATTCATGGTGCTTAAAGGATTGATTAAGCAAGGATATTTAATAGATTTAGTTTCCTCTCGAGGAGGTGTTTTGGATGAATTGGCAGGAATTCGCAAGTTTAAGAAGTATAGCTATAAATATGTGTTTTCGGAAAATGGCCTCGTGACCTTTGTTCGCTACCTGCTCGTCCAGATTTATACGTTTTTCTACGCGTTCCGCTATATGTTTGTCAGGGATTGCGTGTTTTACATCAATACCATCCTCCCGGTTGGGCCTGCCCTTGCGGGACGGATTATGGGGAAGAAGGTGATATATCATTACCACGAGAACGCTTTTGCGAAAGGATTGTTCTACAAAGTGTTGGCGTGGGCTATGCAACGCCTTGCCAATAAGATAATCTGTGTGTCGGTTTATCAGGCCTCTTTCCTGAAGAGAAAAAACGGTGTTGTGGTTATTCCCAATTCCCTGCCGCGAGAGTTTGTGGACAAGCTACACCCAAATCCGATGAAGGCGTTCGAGCGTAAGAACGTACTGATGCTTTCTTCTTTGAAGGAGTATAAAGGCACTCGCGAGTTCTTGGAGTTGGCCGGCCGGCTGCCCCAATTTAAGTTCACGCTCGTCATCAATGATACGCAAGAGAATATAGAAAAGTTTTTGGCACAAATTACCCTCCCTTGTTTAGATAATTTAACAATATATTCCAAACAAGAAGATGTCTCCGGTTTCTATGCCGAAGCTACTGTGGTAGTCAACCTGACGAATCCTAAATTGGCTATCGAGACTTTTGGACTGACGGCCTTGGAGGCCATGGCGGCAGGGTTGCCCGTGATAGTTCCAACGGTCGGGGGTATTGCTGAACTGGTAGAAGACGGGGTAAATGGTTATAAAATAGGTGTGGAAAATTTAAGCGAGATACGTTCTAAAATTGCTTTGATGATGAGCGACGAAGCCTTATATTCCGGCATATCCTTGTCCGCATTGAAGCAATCCAAACGCTACAATGAACATAGCATGATTGCTGCCATACACGATTTGGTCGATTGAAGCTATGCAATATAAGTATTTATTCCCGCAGAGCGACGTTTTGGCGTTTTACAACGAGGCTTATATCGTCTTGAACATGTCCGATAAAACATTTTTTATCGATACGTTCGGTATGACTGCGTTGGAAGCCATGTCGGCTGGTTTGCCGGTAATAGTTCCAACCGAAGGCGGCATTGCCGAGATGGTAACAAACGGAATGGATGACTTTAAAATAGACTCGAAGGAGCTTGGCAGAAATACATAGAAGCTATTTTGTCCGACAAGTCGATATATAAAAAGTTGTCGGAAGGTGCTCTTGAATGCTATAAAAAGTTCTGTGAAAAAGAAATGGTAAGCCGCATAGCCGACGTGTTGTGCAAATAAATGCTTTGCGTGAACGCTTGAAACGCGTCTACCGTTGGTCTTATTAATAAATTGATACAGCAAGCGTTGTAGGTCTAGCTGTTTTGTTGAACGCGCACCTCCTTTGTAAAAAGGGGGGCAGAGCATAGGAGCATTCTGCAAACAAGCGTATGGAATCATACGAATACCATTTATCCTCATAGATTTTATAGAAAATGAAGAAAGTCGCGATTATAGGCATTCAAGGCGTTCCGTCGCATTACGGAGGCTTTGAATCGCTTGTGGAGAACATAATCGGCAACAATTGCTCGACTGGCATTTATTACACAATCTTTTGCAGCAGTGTCGACATGCCCGACCGCCGCAAGGAGTACAAGGGGTGCAGACTGGAATATGTAGGCCTTCATGCCAACGGCGCGTCAAGTGTGCCATACGACATCCTTTCGATGATGAGGGCTATTCGTGGCTTCGACACCATACTCGTGCTGGGCACGTCGGGGTGCATGTTCCTGCCCGTGCTCAAAAGGTTGAGCCGTAGTAAGATAATAGTAAATATCGATGGTCTGGAGCATCGCCGAGAGAAGTGGGGTAGGCGCACGAGGCAGTTCCTGCGCTTTTCAGAGGTGTGTGCCGTACGCAATGCAGACGTGGTGGTGGCCGACAACAAGGGCATTCAGGATTACGTTACCGAAACGTACCACAAGCCGTCGGTGCTGATTGCCTACGGCGGCGACCACGTGCTGCGCACCGTGGACGATGCCAAGCAGCAGGCCATCCTCAAGCAATACGGGCTCGTCCACAAGGAGTACGCCATTTCGGTTTGCCGCATTGAGCCCGAGAACAATTGTCATTTGACGCTGAAGGCTTTTGCCCGCACGGGCCAGACACTCGTGTTTATTGGCAATTGGGAGCACAGCGCTTATGGGCAGAAGCTGTATAAACAGTATGCCAACATCCCGAACATCAAGTCGCTCGACGCCATATATGACCTCGACACTCTTTACACCCTGCGCTCGCACGCAGCATGCTACGTGCATGGTCACAGCGCGGGGGGAACAAATCCGTCGTTGGTCGAGGCCATGTTCTTCGGTCACCCAATTATAGCCTATGATGTGATTTATAATCGTGAGACGACGTACAATAAAGCCTGTTATTTCTCTAATGTAGAGCAACTTGTGAAAATTTTATCACAAAACAATTTAAATGGTGAAGTGTTGAAACAGTTAGCCGAAAAAAATTATACATGGCGACATATCGCAAAGCAGTATGAAACTCTGTATTGAATTAAGCAGCCTTCATCCTGAATGGAAAAGCGTTATTCCATAAATCAATTTTACGTAATTAAAAAGTCATGCGACTCATATTGCTATCCGGCGGCTAAGACAAGCGTTTTTGGCAACTTTTTCAATGATTCTTATTCCAAGCAGTTCCTTCGGTTATTTCCAGTTGCGGACGGAACACGCTAATCCATGTTACCACGGGGTAGTACCTAAAAAAATCTGGGTTGTGTTTCATTAGTGTGTCCGGTGCAAGTCCTTAGGCCTCTTAGTAATGCAAATATATTAATTTATTGGTTATATCATCTCCATCAGGTCTTGTAAGCCATTTTCTTTTTCCGAATGTTTGCTTATTAGCTCGGAAAGTTGTTCCTTTGTGAATTCCATAAGGTCTACACTTT
>OKSB01004175.1_pt1 | contig 10627 bp, 5 predicted proteins | sample 1601171 | NCBI WGS metagenome assembly OKSB01 (sample SAMEA3541496, study PRJEB24748) | human gut metagenome | biome: human gut; feature: human-associated habitat; material: faeces | place: China | collected 2012 | reverse complement strand
TTAAAGCGATGCACCTGACGCAAGTCTTTCGCCACACGCACAAGCCGCTCCATTGTATAATCCGGACTACGGACCACACCGGAACTAAGAAACAAGCCTTCGATATAATTGCGCCGGTAGAATTCAATCGTCAGCTCTACTAGTTCGGAGACGGATAACGTGGCGCGAGGCAGATCATTACTGCGCCGGTTGATACAGTAGGCACAGTCGTAAATACAATAATTGGTCAGCATAACTTTGAGCAAGGAGATGCACCGTCCGTCTTCGGCAAAGCTGTGGCAGATTCCCCAGCCACCTACGGTATTGCCCAGCATGCCCGGTTTGTTGGAGCGCACTGTACCGCTGGATGCACAGGATACATCGTACTTGGCCGATTCTGCAAGTATCTTTAGTTTAGTGAGGACATTTTCGTTCATGGACCCAATCTGATTACAGACGCAAATATACGATTTTAATCGGAATGCCGGTTGATAACGAACCAAATCACTCGTATTTTGTTCTCTATAAACAAAACAATCAGACTTTATAATAAAATCAGTCTATATATATAAAAAAAGAGGATGCCCGTGGGAAAAATGTGAGGGGCATCCTCTGTAAGGAACAGATATCGGGAAAGAAGACTTTCACAAGCATTGCTTTCCATCTGTTCCCTGTGGGGTTATCTTCACTAACAAGTGAAGAAAGGGTTCATTGCAGAAGTCCGGGCTTTCACAAGCACGGGCTTCCTCTTTTACTCCCATGCAGGTCCCTCATACTTTTATTAATAGAATAGAGGAATGGGGTATATACCCGCATGAGAAGTGGGAAAATATTATTCTGCAATACAGACACTTACCCGGTTTTCTTCAGGCACCCGGAAAGGCTGTACTGTATCTCCTTTAAAATCCGTAACGATTCTGTCCGGCGCTATTCCTTTGTCTTTCAAGGCATCGGCAACAATCTTCGCACGTTTTTCTGATAAAGTCATATTGATTCTCGGATTACCGGTTTCTTTGTCGGCATATCCGGTTATGGCAACTTTGCTTGCCGGATACTTTTCCATGTATGCCACCATTGCATCGATCTTCGATTGCTGGTCTTTCTGGAGAAGTGCGGAGTTCAGAGCAAAGAATATATTCTGTTTCATAGGTTCCACTACCACTGCCACAGGTTCCGGTTCGGGCTGTTTCACGACAGGTTGTGGTTTAGGTTGTTCTACTATTGGTTCCGGTTCATAATATACCGGAGCTGTTTTCTTATAGCTTTTTCCTAATTTGATGTTCAGGCCCACTAATACGTTAAATTGCCAGTCACAGTTGCCTGCCTTTTTCGAGTTGAATTTGTCGGACAGTACATTTGCGTTTCCTTCAATATTGATAGCCAGCCGGTCATTGAGGCGCAGATCACATCCCAGTCCCATACGTCCGGCTACAAGGTTTTGTTTGTCTTGCCACAGATACTCCAGTTCGTGAGATCTTGTGTCCAGTGCGTTTGCTTCGTCGTTGTCGAAAGCATGATTCAATCCTACGCCGCCAAAAATATATCCATTGAATACACGTTTCGGATTAAAACCACAAAATAAAGTACTGAGGTCTGCCATAAGGTCCAGATTGCCTTGCAGATATTTGTACTGATAGGTTTGAGAAGGAGTGACCCATCCTGCCTTTGCCTGCCAACCGCTTACGCCTAAACGGGCTCCAAATGCAGGTGCAAACTTATACCCTACATTGACAGCTGCTGCCGGAGAGATCAGATCTGTAAAATCGGCTTCGCCTACTGTGTGAGCAGCTCCTGCCTGTACTTGCATAAACCAATGAGGTTTGAACACAGTCTTGCCTTCTTCCTTGATTTGTCGCTGTTCCTGAGCGAATGCTACTGTGCTGCTGACAGTAAGTATGGCTATTAATAAATTTCTTATTCTCATAATTTTATATATTTTATGTCTTATCACAGAGTATGCAGAATGTACTTGTTATGGTGAAAAGGGTGCCCTTTTCTGATTAGAGCACCCTTTTGTTGTTGAATGTCTAAGAATTCATTGACATTTGCGATTCTTAGTTATTCGGATTAACTGTAATAGTCAATGTAGAAGAAGTAGTTCCCCAGCCGTAATTTACTGTAGCAGGAATGAATATCTGATAAGTATATCCAACCGGTGAGCTAACATTCACATACTTCACAGTGTTACCAGTCTGAACCAAAGTAGCGCCATCAGGCAACTTGTTACCGTTGTATTCCAAGCTTGTAGTTACTTTGTTCAAATCCAGTGTTACATCGCCGAACGGACCATAGAAGAACCAGTATTGTCCAGGATTCCAATCCGGTCTGCCCCACTCTTTCTTCGTCCATTCCCAACATCCTGAGATCTGTCCGTAAGATGTTCCTTCGAATGCAGGCTTTTCAGTGTGTCTGTGAGGAACCATTGTCCAGTTACCTTCAACCCACTTGTAAGTTGCCGGTACATAGTTGATACTCTTCACATAGTCGTACTCAATAGTAGTGCTTGCAGGTTTAGAAACTTCCGTATATATAATATCGCCATCTAATTCAACATGTGGATATATCAACGGCCATCCAGCTAATTTCTGTGCTTCAAGAGAAGCGTCAACTTCTGCCTGAGTCAAGAACTCTTCAGTTGTGTAAGTCTTCTTAGTAGATCCACCCAATCTGTTATAGTATCTATAAGTAGCCTTACCTGTATACATAGTAGTCACAGTAGTGGTAGTAAACTTAATCGTACCATATTCTACATCCAACTGAGCCGGTGTAACCATTTCTTCGTGACCTTGAACATATTCGAATTCAGGAGTACAAACTCTCTTCCAGTAAGAATGAACATTTTCAACCCATGACCAGCTATCTTTTACAATTGCTTCGTTTCTCCAGTCAGTCAACAGACCATTCCATTGGAAGTCAGCAACATCACCGCCAGTCTTAGCGTCTATTACTGCAATACCGCTCGGCATGTTCAAGTTAACAGGACGGATAAAGTCAACCATAAATTCGTTAACAGTCACTTCGTCGCCATTGCTCATCGTGTAGATGTGTGCAACGACAGCTTGCAGACCGTTTGCGCTGTTCAACGCAGCCTTCACAGCAGCATTGCTCTTATCCAGGGTGATATAGTTACCGTCGATCTGAACACCAGACATTACAGGAGAAGTCAAGTTACCGTTAGAGTAAGTCTTGATTACTTTGTAACGAGCAGATTCGCAACCCGGAAGTCCTTTCACAGTGTAAGCAGAGTAAGCTTCTGTCAATGCTCTTCTGAACTGACAATCACTTGCAGGAGAAGCAACTGAGTTAGGTACACTCACATTTACATTGAAGTACTTGTACTCATCACCATCTTTCGTCCAGTAAATATCATTTTCAGTAGCATCCAAAGTAAGTTCAGGCAACTTCACGTTTACTGTGAACTTGAATGTGATGCTTGCAGGATATTCAGAAGAAGTCAGTTTGTTCTTCACTGTTACAGTTGCAACAAATTGAGAACCACCGGCACCGATCTTACCCAGTTCACCATGATTAAATGACCATACGATCTTCTTCGTAGCAGTACCTACTGAAGTATCACCGTCAACGATTCTCGGCAGAGTCATAGTGTGTGACAGGTTGTTCTTCTTCACTACAGCAACAGCACCGGAAGCATCATACAAGTTCCAGAATTCTTCGTGGCTCATGCTTGTTTCCTTACCGTTAGTAATAACGCGGTAAACATTTTCACGGATGAATTGCTCTGTGATAGTGTATTCAGCAGCTGTTTCAGTACATTTAGCTACCAAGTCATAAGCCTTGTCACCTACTACGAGGTCATCTTGCTTCGTCACACCAAATTCGATCTTCACGAATCCGCGACGTACTACATTGCCTGCTTCGTCTACCAATTCCACTTTCAGGATAGGAGTACGACCGATCGCTTCTTTATTGAAGCCTTCTGCCTGGTACAAACCTGCCGTAGCGTCGTTACATACCACCCATTTCTGCTGGTTGGTTGAAGTTTCACCTTCAGTGATGTTGTAATCAGAAGAAGCTACAGAGAACTTATATGACAACTTATAGTCTTCGATCGGGAATTCTTTGTGATTACCGTTACCGAAGCAAGTAGCCACCAGGTCTTTCAGGTTGAATACTTGATCGTAAGGAGTTGTATAGCGAACAGCTTCTGACTTACAAGCAGTGAAAGTAGTTGCATAATGAGCACCGTCAGCACCTGAAACTAAAGTAGCTTTGTCAGAGATGCGAACGTCCGGTGCAGCCAGTACGTCATCATAGATAGATACATACGGAGAAGTAACCACTACGTTAGTCTCGTCTTTGTCTACAGCATCACCCTTCAGAGTAGCCTGCAAAGCAACCATGTTTACTTTATCTTCTGCCGGCTGAGTAGAATGGACGTTAAGACGAAGCAGTTTGAAGTCCACTGTTCCCGTTGCAGCGTTAGCAACCGGAGTACCGCTGATCTGAACCCACTGGCTGGCAGCCGCGCGAGTGTTGATCACTGTAGCGCTACGATCCAAGTAGCTATAGTCAGCATTGCCCAACTTGAAGCTAGCCGGGTTGAAGTGGTAGCTTGCAGTTGCCAAAGCAGCTGTAGAAATACTATAATTCGTAGGAATAGCAGCATTTTCACCGCTTCCCATCGGAGCATATTTCAATGAGTTGAACTTGATCGCTTCCACACCGTCTACGATATAGTCGGGAGCAAACGTGATGCTTGTCAGACGGCAAGTCATTAAAGTGTGCAGGCTCACCAAGTCAGCGTTGATAGTAATAATCTGGCTGTTGATGGTTCTGATGTCACCCTGAATACCTGAGATATCCGATTTGATAGCATCCAGCTCATCGTTGATCTTATCTTCGAGGTCAGCAATATCCTGAGCTGTAGAGTTCTTCAGCGCTTCAATGGCAGATTTATTCTCACCGATCAAAGCTTTCAGACCGCCTTCACCGTTGATTTCATCCCAAAGTTTCTTAATCTCATCCTGTGCAGCTTCGATAGCTTTCTGCGCTGCCGCGATATCTTCCTTGTTAGCGTCAGCTATATCTTTTACACCTTCTGCATAAAGTTTCAAAGCGTCGAGCTGAGTCTGCAAGTCTTTATCTGCTGTAATCAACGTTTCGATAGCATCCTGAGCATTTTTGATCGCTTCGGTATTTTCTTTCACTGCTCCGTTGGCAAGATTGCTCAAACCTGTTTCGATACCTTCAATCTGAGCACCGAGTGCTTTTACAGCAGCTTCGTGTACTGTCACATCCAGTTTGTTGTCAATAGCAGCCTGCATTGAATTTCTCAATGCTTCAACCTGTGTTGCGGCTTCCGCTATCGCATCTGCTTTTGCTTGCGCAGCGGCAGCTTTCGCTTCTTCTGCCAGCGCTTTCGCTGTAGCAGCATCGGCAGCAGCCTGATCACCGGCAGTCTTTGCAGCTTCTGCGGCAGTCTTAGCTTCTGCAGCGGCTGTCTTTGCAGCATCAGCAGCAGCCTGTGCAGCTTCTGCAGCACTCTTCAGCGTTGTCAGCTGAGTCTGAAGATCGCCAACGGTGCTTCCGCTTTTGTCAATTTGTTCCTGCAGACTCTTGATGTCGTCATCGTAGTCTTTACAAGAAGTAAATGTACCTGCCGAGGACGCTATCAGCGCTCCAAACAGGACAGCATTTAAAAACTTTTTGTTCATAATAAAAAACTTTTAATTTATAAATTAAAAAAATAATAAAAATATAATTTCTCACTTTTGATTTTAAATCCCATGTGTTGTTCCGTTCATTTCTCGTGCGACCTCCTTTTCTTAATTCATTCAACCTTTATTTCCCTTATATAATACACTATGAAGCATACGGGCCAAACAGCCTTTACCCGTTACTTTCTAGGTAACGGGTAAACCTTTGTCCTGACTCCTGTGGAGCTATCTATATGAAAAACCGAACTATTTTACAGTGAAACATATTTACCCCTGCTTCAGACATGCGGCAGAGGGGAGGAAATTCTTTGTATCTTGATCAGAGGTTAACAGGTCCCTAATAGAAAGAAATCCGTTGTTTTATCGTATTATTTCTCTTTTTTTAGTAGTTTATCAGAAAAAATATCTTTTTTGTTTGCATGTTTTCCAAAATATATCCATCTTTGCAACGCTATTTAGCTCCGTTACCTAGAAAGTAACAGATTCATTTTCAAGCTACTACTCCAACTATTGAATGTTTTACAAAATCAATAATCTGATTATTAGCCTCATCAATTTTCTTATTACGGAAAGGTTTTAGATAAGTCTCGGTCACCTTGATGGACGAGTGCCCCATAGCTTCGGAGATAATACCTGGATGAATTTCGCAATAATAGGCTGTTGTAGCCCATGTATGGCGGGCGGTGTATGAACTCAGTCTATCGTTCAGTCCCAATACCTCCCCCAAGAGCGTGAGCTGCTGGTTGAAGCTGCGCAATGCCAACTGATATTCCCGGTAAGCCTCCTTTGTTCCCTCTCCGCTTTTCAGCAGTGAGAAGAGATAGGGCGAATGGCTGTCGCGGTTCATATACTTCTTTAATAGTTCGAGCGCTTCCGGAGTAAGCGTCACCGACAAGGGCCGGCCTGTCTTCCGCCTGCGGTAAGTGATCACATTATCTCTCAAATCACTTTTGCGCAGATAAGCGAGATCGACAAACGGCAGACCACGAAGCAAGAACATCAGCACGAACATGTCCTGCGCACGCCTCACGGCAAGAGGTATGGCGGAAGATGAAGGCAGTCTGGTGAATACCTTCTTCATATCTTCATCACACAATGCCCTCTTATGGTCCGCACGCGTGCCCGTATAAACAGAGCGGAACAGATGGGGCGTATAAACGACCATCCTACTGTTGACGGCACGATTGTACACCGCACGAAATGTTCTTAGATAAGTGGAAACGGTGTTCCAACTACAACCACGACTACGAAGATGTATTTCAAATCCTTTTAACCACTCCGGACTCACTTCTTCAAAGGTGAAGTCCGCTTTCCCACAATAAGCAATGATGGCATTCAGACTGCTACGATAAACGTGCGCAGTACCGAAGTTTCCCTCCACCTGTAGCCCCGTGGCTACTTGCTTCATAAATGTTACTACTTTCAACATTTTCTCAATTTATTAATTTATTCGACAATAAAGATACAAGTATTCTTTCATCTAAAAACTCATCATACGAACAAAACTGAAAACAAAGATGTTTTATAGAGAAAGCTATCAAAGTCGATTTATAACAAAAGCCCGGACTTTCGCAAGCTCGAGCTTTCTATATCTTGGGGACGTCTCCTTTACCTATAGGGAAATGGGTGACTAGCAATTGATTCTAGTACAACAAAAAAGACGCTCCAAGAATAAAGATAAAAGGGATGCCAGTGGGAAATTAGGGTGGCATCCCTTTTCTAAATAGAAGAACAAAGATAGAAGGATGGACTTTCACAAGCTGTGTCCTTCGCTTTGTTCTGGGGTAAAAATATCTTTTTCACACATAGGTGAAGAAGGGTTTTATCTTTATGGAGATAAATATCTCCTGCTCCCGACAGGAAGACCCCATACGTCACAGGAGATATATCATCATCTAATTAATTAGTAGCATCGTCTACCCAAGTTGAAACTTTGACTGTAATAGTCTTAGCCTGACCAACCATGCTACCCCAAGGAGAAGTAGGAGTAGCTTTCACAGTAACTACCAAGTTAGCATTGTTCATACTCAATTTAGCCATTGCATCAGTCAATTTGAGTTTATTATCAGAAATAGTAGGCTTCACAAAAGAAGACGCATCATTTCCTGAAAGAGAATACTCGATAGAGAAACCGTAGATAGTCATAGCATCACTTGCATAGGTGTCAGTAGCAAAAGTAGGCCATACTTCTTTGCTATTTTTATCTTTCCAGATAAATGCTGTTGTCAAATCAAAACCGGCTTTTCTTGCATTCTCATCTGTCACATCATAGTCAAATTCAGTCGTTTCTGCATCTTTATAGCTAAATGTTCCGTTCAAGTTAGCGGCAGGAATGATTACCGGAATAGTTTCGGTGAATATTACGTTCTCATCACATTTTCCCTGCAGCGTAACATTGATTGGTTCGCCATCGTATTGGTTAGTCACTGTTACAGTACCGTCATTTTCATTAACAGTTACACCACGACTCGCCGGAGCAGCTTTTTGAGTATTAGCAACAAGAGCAAACTTCATAGTACCGCCCATATCCGTAACTAATTTGCCATACACGGCATCATAATTAGAATAAAGTTCTTTCAAGCTTCTGGATGCTGTTACTGCTGTTATCTTGCTGCTGCTAGGATCTTTAGCAAAGTTAGTTAGCAAAGTTCCGTCCGTTTGAGTAATAGCTTCCAGTTTAAATGCCGCATCAGTTTCTTTAGGAAGAGTTACGGTTACGCCCTTCACTGTTACATCAACAGTGTAATCACCCTTCGTAATCTTCGTAGTAATATCAGTAGCCTCACAAGTTGTATTTGCAGGAACGACCAAGGCTAGTTGATCGCTGCCGTTCAAACCTAACTTAATAGTCTGATCTTGTGGAACACCTTCAAAGGTACAACCGGAGAAATCACTCATACTAGCATTTCCCAATGCAGTTTTTATTGCAGTTATAACAGCAGCAGCGTCACCAGTAGTAGCGATGTTATACATCTTTTCTGCAGCATTCCACAAAATAGGATCTGTTGAAGCCAGTGTAGCCGTTTGTGCCTGTCCTTCGCTGACAATTTTAACTTCCGTATATTCCTTGGCATCATAAACTTTTGTCGTAGGATGTTCCTCTCCGGCTGTTGCAGGATCTGTCACTGTTACAATAGATTGTACAGTAGCTTGGCTTCCTGCATCTCCTTTAGCTTTCAATACACCAGTCTCTGCATTCAAATCAAAGTTAGCAGCAACATTTGCTGTCGTTGAAAATGCTACACTGAAATACTTATCAGAGATACCGAGTTCGCTCAATGTCTTTGTATCAGGAGTACCGTCTACATCTCCATTAGCTTTTATTGCTGTATTCACAGTTACGTTATAATCAGATACCTTGGCATCTCCATCATTTTCCTTATAGTCAATACTAGCACCTTTCTTCACTGTTGCTACTCCTGCATTTGCAGATGCCCATTCCACCTTACTGATATACAGATTACTCTTCACAGCGGCAAAATAGTTGGAGGAGACATCATTCAAAGTCTTCTTATCGGCAGCAACTTTGTCTGTTACAGTCAGAGCCACAGCATAACTATTTTTCACTGCGCTAGCATCCAATGTTACTTCAATCAAGTTAGGTTCAGCATCTACCACTTTGATTCCTTTTATCTTGAACGGATCGTTTAGAGAACGCGTCTTCACTTTCTGGCAATCTACAGAAATAACATATTTCGCATTCTCACTTACTTCACCATTCTCACCATAACAAGCAACCAAATCTTTTATTACATCAGCCGGAGATACACGGAATCTCACTGCCACTTCGTTGACATTGACTACCGATTTCCAGTCGTGACCACCACCCGTAGCAAAGTCCACATAGTATGTATTGAACTGAACCTGTCCGTCTGCATAAGTCGGCACATACACGATACTCTGAATCATGCCTTTGATAGCGTCGATTTCTTTCTGAAGATGATCGGTCAAATCTTTGATCGCTTTATTGACAGCTGATTTCTCATCAGCAATCAGCGCTTTTACACCTTCATCCAATGTGGCAGTCCCTTCCGGCATATTGAGAGCAGCAACAGCTTTCTGTGCGTCAACAATCTGTTTGATAAGAGCTGCATAGTTTTCATAATCTGCGCCTTCTGTTTTTGCTACATAAGTATTGATGGCAGTCAGCAATTCATTTAATTGTGCCTGCTGTGCTTTAGCATCATCACTGAAAAGTTTATCGTACACACTTCCTACAAAAGTAGCCAGCGTTGTAGACACTCCATATTTTTCAGTAAGTACAGCATTGATGTTACCGAGTTCTGTTGTGATTCCGCTTTGAACAGCTCCTGTTACATACTTAGCAATCTCTCCCCACTTATCCTGATCGGTTCCATCATGCTTAAGAGCATCGATGATAGCTTGATTTACATAAGCACCGAAGCTGGTACTTTCGTAAGCACTTACATTTTTTTTGCCGGATGTGATGTATGCCTGTTCTGCTACAATCAGTTCAGATAATACGGTTTTGGCATCTTCAAGTTCTGTAATCTTCTTTTCCAAGCCACTGACTCCATCCTCACCTTTGAGAATCTTTTGCAAAGAGGTCAGTTGATTTTGAAGGTCTGCCAATCTTGCTGCCAAATCTTTAGCTTTATCACCTGTAGCATCTGCCAAAGCTTGTTCCAATGCAGCGATTTTTTCTTTCAAAGTTTTCTCACCATCCGGATTTTCCACAAGTGCGCTCAAGTCATTCAGTTGTGTCTGCAAATCCTGTTTTGCCTTTTCAACTGCGCTCTTCATGTCTTCTGTACTTACCGGACTGGTCGATGTGATCTTATCAACCTGCTCCTGCAAGCCTTTAATATCATCATCATAGTCCTTACAGCTTGTCACCACTGTACTGACTGTAAGCGTCAATGCTCCGAAAAGCATTACCCTAACAAATTTTTTCTTCATAACTACTTAAAAATTACATTAATAATATATTATTAAACACTAAGTTTCAA
>OKSB01004173.1_pt1 | contig 10635 bp, 9 predicted proteins | sample 1601171 | NCBI WGS metagenome assembly OKSB01 (sample SAMEA3541496, study PRJEB24748) | human gut metagenome | biome: human gut; feature: human-associated habitat; material: faeces | place: China | collected 2012 | reverse complement strand
GATACGGGCGCAGGTCAACCGGCGTGTAGCTGTGGGTCGCCAGCCAGTTCAGGTTGCCGACGAATAATTCTATTCCAAGGCTGGCGGCCAGCAGCAGTCCGACAGCCGCCGGGGTGCGGAGCTTTCGCGGAAGTGTGCCGCGCAGCCGGAAGCCGCAGACCACACCGCAGGCGATTGCCTGCATGATTAAAATCGCGGCCAGCCGGAAGGCATCAAAGCCGACGGGCAGCCCGGGCTTGGACCAGACGCAGACCGCCCACAGCCAGACCAGCGCCGACACCCCCGCCCCGGCGTACAGGTCCGCGCGGACGGAGCGGCGGTGATGGATACGGGCGGGCAGGACTGTAAAGAGGGCTGCGAGGGCGAGAGAGAGGAGGATGGTTAGAATCAGCATAGGTGATTATTCCGTTTCACAATTAGATTGCGGGCTTGCTTGCCTCCCTCTGCGAGACAGACTCCCCCGGGACGGGGGAGGTGGCGCGTGGCGCCAGAAGGGGAGCGGTGGCGCGAAGCGCCGGAGGGAGAGAACCCCGCGACGGATGCCGATTTTGCATTGGCAGGAGAGCACAGTCACAAAAACGCGCAGTACCATTCCAAAACGGGCCCGCCAAACAGCATCGCGATCACGATGCCCGCACACAGAAACGGGCCGAAGGCGAAGTGGTCCTTCTTCCCTGCCTTTTTGGCGGCCAGCAGGTATATGCCGTATATACCGCCAAAAACAATGCCGAAAAACATCGCCAGCAGCGTATTCTGCCAGCCCAGGAACAGCCCGGCGGCTGCCATCAGCTTGATGTCGCCGCCGCCGAACGCGCCGTCGATGACAAGGCAGAGCAGAAACATCGGCACACTGACGCAGAGCGCACCGATGATGTGCGGCAGCCAGTCGGCAGGGGAGAGCAGCACGCTCACCGCGCCGCAGACCGCCAGCGCCAGATTCAGCCGGTCCGGGATGGTCTGCGTCTCGGCATCAATGAGCGAAACGCTCAGCAAGATCCCGCAGACCGCCAGCGCCAGCAGCGCGGCCCAGCTCATGCCGAACAGCCCGCCCGGCAGGGCGTAGGCAGCGCCGTACCGCCAAGTGCAGCCCAGCGCCAGCACGCCGCCCAGAAGCTCCACCAGCAGGTACCGCGCCGGAATGTGCGCACCGCAGTGGCGGCACCGCCCGCGCAAGAATAACCAGCTGAACACAGGCACTAAGTCCGGCGCACCCAGCGTGTGGCCGCACTGCGGGCATACGCTGCGGCCCTTCAGCGGGTCCATGCCCCGCGGCAGCCGCCACGCGACGACGTTCATAAAGCTGAACAGCGCCGCGCCCAGCAGAAAACGAATGAGTCCCAACAGAAGCTCAAGCAGCAGCATGGCCCACCCCCGCGCCGTATTGCAGCCGGTTCTCCGCGCGGAAAACGCGGTAACCGCCGTCGGCATCATAGATGGCGTACATGCCGTTCTCCTGATACAGGAGCCGCTGCACGGTGTAGCCGTTCGGGTCGATCTGCAAAAGCGTCACGGTGCCGGGCAGTGAGCCCAGCGTGCGGATTTCCTCAGCGATGCCGTCCGCAAAGCCGTCCGCGCTTGTCTGGTCGGCGAACGTCTGCCCGGCGGAGTAGCACTGGGCAGACACGGCACTGGCCGCCAGCCGCGCAGCCTTGACCTGAGCCAGGGCCTCCCGCGCACGGGCCTGATAGCGCAGCTCCGCCGCGCCGGTCACAATAGTATACAGGACAGCGCCCAGCGCCAGCAGTACGGCGAGCTTTTCCGCAAACGCAGCTTTGGCCCAGCGTTCCCCGGTATGGCGCAGCCATGCGCCCAGTCGTGCTGCCAGCATTGTTACACATCCTCTACCATATAATAACACGCTATTTAGTATAGCGTGCCGGGCCTTTATTTGCAAGAAATTTCACGAAAAAAACTCTGTTTTTTGTTCAAAGCTAACGGAAATTATGGCGAAATCGTGCACAGCTTGCCGCTGACCCACTATATTTGGTGTAAATTTGCTGAAATCTCGCGGAATTTGTTGCGAAAACGTCACATTCCGAGTATAATGCCAATATATATAATCTGATATTGTGTCTAATTGTAACCTTTCACCGGAGAAACGACGGGAGCATCTATGGTGCAGTACAATAAAATTATAAAAAACAAAAAGAAAGGCTTTACGCTGGTGGAGCTGATGGTCGTTCTGGCTATCACGGCCATTCTGGCGGTGCTGGTCGGCGGCGGGCTGATCGCCTACACGCGGCTGGCCCGGTTCGAAAAGAACGAGGCCAACGCCCGCACACTGTTCCAGACGGCGCAGATCTCCCTGACCCGGATGGAGACGGCGGGGGAGCTGGATGCGTTCCGCGATAAGGTGACGAAAAGCGGCAGCATGGGTCAGCACTTTGCCGAGGGTCTGACTGATGCGGACGGCAAACCTCTCGATGGGCGCACCCAGAAAGACTTGAACACCTATATCGCGGCACTATACTATGACAAGACCGGCGCAGCGGACGGCAACCATAACGCGCTGGTCAAGGAGCTGCTGGGCGATTACATCTACGACGCCTCGCTGCTGAATGCCTCGATCTGTGTCGAGATCGACGTGCAGAGCGGGCAGGTCTACTCGGTCTTTTACGATACCAAATCCGATAAGCTCCGCTTCAATCAAGACGGTGCTACGAATATTTATGACCGCAGCTATGACCACCGCCGCAATGACAGCCTTGTCGGCTACTACTCTGCCGAGGACCGCGTCAACGTTGTGCAGCTGGTGCAGACGAAGCTGAAGGTCAAGAATCCCCGCCTGACGAACGGCGAGACGCTGACCCTGAGCTGGAGCGGCAACTCCAGCCTCGGCGATCTGGACACCTCCTACACGGCCACGGCCTACGATGCCAAGGATACCGGCAAGACGAAGCCGCTGTTTACCATCGCGATCAAGCGCGACACCGCGGGTGCGGCGGATGATAACAAACAGGTCATCACAGAGATGCCTGTTGTTATCTACCAATACGACGCCGCGGGCCAGCAGACCGGCACCGCGCAGAAGAAACTCTACTTCCCGCTAAGCTACAACAAGGGCAGCTTTGTGCTGACGCTGGACGCCATGGCGGACGCGGCGCTGCTGCGTGCGTGTGAGAACGACGCTGACGTTGCCGCCACGAGCCTGTACAGCATCACCCGCCTGATGTCGGGCGGACCGCAGGATTTCTATGTCACGCTGCAGGCCAAGGCACGGGACGACTATTCCGGCAACTATACCCCCAGCACCCCGGCCGACACCAATGTGGAAAACAGCCTGTTTGCAAAAGAGGCAACAGCCACTGAGGGCGAACTTACCTATTTCCGCCATCTGTACAACCTGCGCTGGGCGGACAACTGGGCGTCCGGCCAGACTGCCGCCTACACCCTCACCGCGCAGAGCCTTGGCGCCACCGGCCTGAACTGGACCGGCGGCAGCGTTACGGTCTACTGCCCGGCGCAGGGCAAAAACTTCCCGCCGGAGGCCAAGGTTCCCTCGGCAGAGGAGGCCGTGGCGTGGCCGACCATTCTGACCCTGCCCAAAAATGTGACGCTGGACGGCGGAAATATCACCATCATGAACCTGCAGCTGCGCGGCAGCTCTGTCTCCCAAACCGGCAGACAGGGTAAGGCAGAACTGCTTGACCGTTACATCGGCCTTGTGGGCGAAAATAACGGCACGATCAAAAACATGACCCTGCGCGATGCCGATGTGCAGGTCAATGTTGAAATTGTGACCCGCGCAAAAGGCACCCTGCCGCTGACCGGGACCACGGCCCTGAAGCCGCTGGACACAAAAGACAGCGCGTACCGCGACATCCGCGCGGTCGGTGCTTTGTGCGGCGTCAACACCGGCACGCTGGAAAAATGCACCCTGACCCACGGCAAAAACAACGCGGTTTCCGCGCAGGTGCTGGCAATGCTGCCCTTTGACGACAACGCCACCGCGACAGCCCGCACAACAGTAAGTGGCACAGCCTATTATGAAAACGAGCCGCGCGGCATTGGCGGCCTCGTGGGCGTTGCCATACCCAAAAACGGCCAGCCGCAAAAAATATCCGCGCTGACGGTGGATGCCAATGTGACGGTAGCCGGTCTGCTGCAGGACAACAGCCCCAAAGCTGCGTACAAAAATCTTACGGAACAGGCACGCTACGCCGCAGCCGCCAGCGGGCAAAACTCGATCTGGCGCAGCATCGGCGTGGGCGGTGTGGTCGGCACGATGGATGCCGCCAAACTGAATCTTGCCGCAGACGCCAGCGGAAAAACCATAACCAACAAGGCCGCCGTCATCGGCAGCGCCTTTACGGGCGGCGTTGTGGGCAACCTCTATAACAGTAACAGCAGCAGTGCGGATGTCCCCTTGACCGGCCTTCAGAACGAGGGTACGGTCAGCGTGGGCGCCAACTACCTTAGCAGCGCCGAGGGTGAAAACAGCCGTGTGCTGGGCCAGTTCTTCGGCGGCATTGCGGGCTACTGCAAAAATATCACGCTGCGCGGCAGCACCAGCACCACCCGCCGCGATATGACCGAAACACAGCTGAAAACCGCCGTCAAGGGCGGGTATGCTAACGATGGCGCACTCACCGATGACAGCCCGCTCAAGGGTGATTTCGTCGGCGGTCTGGTGGGCTTTGCCAGCGGGTGTAAGCTGGAAAATTGCACCACGCAAAAGGGTTATGTGCTGGGCCGCTGCTTTGTCGGCGGCATGGCGGGCGGCTTCAGCGGCAGCCAGCTTAAAATAACCGGCGGCAGCAACAGCAGCACCGTGCTGGGCAACCGCTATGTGGGCGGTGTTGTGTCGGTCAACGGCAGCCAAAGCACGGTCAGCGGCGTTACCAACAGCGGCCTTGTGGCGGGCCTTGGCAAAAATGCGGCCTATGTGGGCGGTATTGCGGGCCTGAATGATGCCGAATGGGGCAGCACCAACGCAGCAAATACAACTGCCACCATTCAAAACTGCGTCAGCAGCATGGCCTCGGACACCGCCACCAACAGCAGCCGCAGCGCCCTGCTGCAGGCGCTGAGCACCTATAAAAATACAAACAATCAAGAAACGACCACCCGCGCGGACTATGTGGGCGGTCTGGTCGGCCGCAACGGCAAAAATGCCGTGCTTACATGGGATACAGATGCAACCACGGTGCAGATCGGCGCGGTTATCTGCGGCAATGATTTTGTCGGCGGTCTGGTCGGCTGCAACGATGCAACGGCGAAAATCACAAATACCAGCACCTCGCCCAATTCAATCTTCTGACCGTCTCTTTCAAAAATCAGCCCTGTTTTCTTGCCCCCAAGGGTACGCCATGAAAGGGATTCAAAGACGATTTCTTCCTTAATAGAAATATAGTATTGGAATTCCTTTTCCCCCACACGGAAAAACACTTGAAAAACAGTCGGCTCATCCGCAGAGCTTTCATCCAGCATAAACGGGGCCACACTGCTGCTTTTCTGAAAGATTATCGGCTGTCGATTCTTTTCCAGCGTGTGAATCGGCTTTACAACAAGGCTAACCAAGCAAAAGAATGCTTGAAGCAGATTTGTTTTACCACCACCATTGGGGCCGTAAATCACGCTGACGGGAAGCAAATCTTCTGCCTTTTCCTGCCGAATCAAGGTATTTTCGAACTCTGTAAGTGCCATTGCACGGAAATCAAAGGTAGTTTCATCCTTATAAGACTTAAAATTCTGAAAAGAAAACTGGCAAAGCATTCTTTCAACTCCTTTCTGATATTAGTATACCTCATTTTTCGTTTTTATTCCAGTGTTTTAGAAAAAAATATTCTTATGCTGAATTTATAAATCCAGCATTGCGTTTTAGCCACTTTATTTGCTTACATAAAAGGAGAAAGGCATGGCCGAAGCCCCGCCTTTCCCTTATTAAACCTTAAACTTCGACAATGCGACTAAAAAGCTGATGGAAAGCACTTGATACAAGTCCTCGTCAAACTTGCCGTCCACATAGCTGTTCTTTTTCAGCGTGGCTTGATATTGCTTATCCACCATTTTCATAAGTTCGGGGGTGAGTTTGTTCAGACGGATGAAGCGCTGGACTTGCCGCCCACTTTCGCCGCTTGCTTGACCGACTAAATCGGCGCTTTCAAAATCCCCGACAACTTGTCGGGAATTTTCTTTTGACGGTCTACCAGCTTTTCTACGAATAGCTTCCAACTTCATTTCATAGGCTTTCGCCTTTTCACTCGGTAGAATATGCTCTCGCTGGCAGTTGCTATCCACCATCAGAATAATAGCAGTATCATCGTCCATATCCCGTACAATGCAGGGCATAGTCTCCACGCCTGCCCGCTGACTGGCATGGCAGCGGCGGTGGCCCGCTACAATTTCATACCCACCATCTTTCCGAGGGCGGACAATGGCAGGGGTCATAACGCCGTATTCTTTTATACTGTCCACCATTTTGTCCATTTCGTCATCGTCACGGACTTGAAAAGGGTGATTCCGAAAGGGATGCAGTTCCGTCAGCGGCAAAATTTGGATTTTCTCTAATTTTGCATCCTGCCGCTCCTGCTCACTCGAAAAGAGATTATCGAGCGAGGGCAGATTGATGTTGCTGCCGTACTCTCTCATTCTCCGTCACCTCCTTGGCAAGCGCTTTGTATGCCAAACTGGCCGGGCCGTTGGCATCGTAGGTCAGCACGCTATGTGTACTGGCAGCGCTTTCTGCCGTGCGCGTACTGACCGGGATTTCTGCACGGTAGATTTTCAGCGCGTGACCGTAGGCGCTGCGCAGGGCAGCACACACATCTTTGGAAAGGTTGGTGCGCTTGTCCACCATCGTCAGCACAATGCCGTCAATATCCAGCCGGGGATTGATACGGCGCTTTACTTGGTTGACGGATTTGAACAGGGACACCAGACCTTTGAGGGCGAAATGCTGCGCCTGCACAGGAATCAACACCCTGTCAGCCGCAACAAGCGATGCTACGGTGATGATGCCCAGCGAGGGCATACAGTCGATCAAGCAGTAGTCATATTTATCCTTAAACGGCTCCAATGCCTGTTCCATGATTTTTTCGTGCGCCATAACATTTACAAGGCTCACTTCCATATCGGACAGACCAATGTCGGAGGGAATGAAATCTACCTTTTCTTCATGGTGAATTACCACTTCTGGCGGCTTTTCGTCCTTGATAACAGATTCCATTAGGTCGCTGATTGTTGCGCCGTTTTCGGTGCCCTCATAGCCGAGATAGCTGCTCAAATCACCCTGCGGGTCGGCGTCCACCAACAGCACCTTGTAGCCCATAGCCGCAAGTGCTGTGCCGAGGTTTACTGTGGTGGTCGTTTTGCCCACACCGCCTTTTTGGTTTGCAACTGCAATAGTTTTCATGTTCCGCTCCTTTACCGTTCCATGCTGATAAGTCTACGAGCCGCCAGCAGATAGTCGTTATAATCCTTGCCTATGGCCGGGGGAGTGTCCTGTATGATATATCCGCGTTCTGCAAGCCGTTTCGCAACAATTTTTGTGAAGTTCCGTCCGGGGTCGTCACGGTCAAAGCAAAGCGACACGCGCTTTACTTCGGGATGCTGCTGCAAAAAGTAGTCAATCGGCTGATGGTTCAACCCGCCCAGCGCCAAGTAGTGGACACTGCGCCACGGGGAATCATGTTTGTACTGCCGCAGCGTTGCGCCGGACATAGCATCAATGGGGGCTTCGTAGATCTCTACGGTATCGCAGTTTTCCGATTCGGCGGGAATCAGAAAGCCATACTGTTTTTGGCTGTCCGCGACATCTCCGCGAAAGCTGCCTTGACAGCCGCGCTGAAAAGCAGAGCGCGGTACGCCGTTTTCATCTTTGCCCACAAAAACGCAGTTGCGGTAGTTGCCGCGCGTAGTTTGGTATAGGATTCCACTACCCACACAGTAGCGCAGCACTTTCGGGCTGATGCCACGGTGCATCAGATAGGCCGTTGCAGCTTCGGTGTTTCGATCTGCGGTGGGTAACTCAAACGGGCGGGTCGTGTGCTGCTGGGGAGAAGAAGCCTTAGCCGTCTGAATAGAAACAGGCGCGGGAGCCATTGCACTCAACAACCGTACCGCCGAGACAAAGTCCATGCCCTCAACCTTTACCAGATAGTCGAGTGCATTGTTGCCACCCTTGCTCTGCGAAAACCAGTGAAACAGCCCATTTGCGGGCGTGATAACAAGGCTGCTGTGCGTCTTGGTGCAATACTCCTTGTCTGTTTTGCGGACAAGCTCGCCGGGATGGTAGGTTTCAAGGTACTGCATGACGCTGATGCGCCGTGCAGCCTCAATGTTTTTTTGATATTTGCCCATGATGACCTCCGATTTTTGAAATTAAAAAAGCACCTTGCCTGTGGACAGGTAAGATGCTTATAAGAGCCGATATTCTCTTTTTCAGTTGGCTGTTTCTTCAGCCAGCTGGAGAGGGGGTGTGGGGGAGAGGAACGCGCCGCGATCCCATTCCTATAAAAAGATATAGTTTCCCCTTGGATAGTTTTGACAGGCGTAACAAAGTGGCAGAATGACAGTTTTTGAATAATAGCGGGTCGCCAAACCGTTAGATAGTAGAAAAATGTCCGCTATTGGGTACTGCCGTTTTTTATGTGTCTCTACTTTCCGAATGCGGTGGTTTTTAGTCTGCCATTTTTGAAAGATTGTCCACAAAGCGAGAATGATTTCTCAACTACGTTGGTCTGCCAGATTTCCAATCGTAAGTACGTCCGAAAATCAAAAATTGTATCGTGGATAGGTGCTTTTTCACTAAAAAAGGGCAGGAAATAAGTTCCTTGAAATTCCTAAAAAATCCACCAAGTTCTTCTCACTTGGGCCGACTCAAAATCCGTTGGTGGTGACACCGTATGGGTTCGACCCCCATCACCGGCATAAAAATAATCCCCTTGACCGTGTCCCGGTCAAGGGGATTATTTTTATCCCTTTTATTTTTTCTTCTCGTGGCCGTTCTCGACCTCGCTGGTGCCCTGCTCCAGCAGGTAGGTGGCAGTCAGGTCGGCAATGTGCAGCTTGACGGCGAGGGGATAGGTGTTGTAGGCATCGCTGACGGCAAAGCTGCCGCCGCGCACGGCATCGTCAAAGCCGCCCATGTGCCACCGGATCGCAATGGCCTCGGCCGTTTTCAGCCGCATAAAATGCTCGATCAGATAGACACTTTTTTCCCCGTGGCCGTAGGGCAGCTGGTCGGCTACCTGATAAAAGGGAACCTTCTCCCACTGGCCGGTCACATCGTTTTTGACATTGCGGGTGCTTACCTTATAGAAGTTTGCCTTGCACAGGTCATGCAGCAGGCCGCAGATGGCGTAGCTCTCGGCGCTTTCTCCCTCGGTGAAAAAATGCTGCATCATCGCATTGTACACATTGATGCTGTGCATGACAAGGCCGCACTCACAGGCGCCGTGGAACCGAGTCGAGGCCGGCGCGGTGAAAAAATCCGTGGTTTCCAGCCAGCTCAGCAGGCGGTCAGCGCCGGGGCGGGTGATATTTTTATTGTAGATCTCCACAAATTCGGCGTGATAGTCCTGCATACAAGCCTCACAGTTCCATGTCGTCCAGAATGCCCTTCAGCGTTTTCAGCTCGTCCTCGGTCAGGCTGATGCCCTTGGCCATGCGGCTGCCATCGGGGGACCAGTCGCGGATATCGTACTTCGGCGGGTTGCCGTTCCAGCTGACCATATTCAGCTGGCGCTCCCAGCCACGGGCATTGGTGGAAAGAACGGCGATGCGTTCGGTAACTTCATAGGTGAATTCTGCCATGATTACAGACTCCTTTTATCAATAATACTGGGTCAAGCAACATCATAGCCGATTCTGCCGGAAAATGCAAGAGCAAAATCAATCGATCCGCACGGCCAGCAGGGCAAAGCGGGCATCGGTGCCGATGCGGGTATCCCCGCAGGTCGAAAGCGTCAGCAGCTGGGTGCCGTATGCCGGGGTGACGCCGGTGTCATACAGCGATTTTTCGGTGATGGCGGCTACACGGCGCTGCCAGTCCAGCTTATTGTCGGCGTCAAAAAAGGTGTAGTAGGGCAGTTCGTCTGCGCCCAGCGCGGTGTCCAGCACGGCTGCGACCTGCCAGGTGGCGGTCTCGTACAGCGTGTCAAAGGTAAAGGTCGGGTGGGCTTGCCAGAAGGCCTCGTCCCGGTAGCGCACTAGCTGGCCGAACATCGACCCGTCCCGCATATTGTGGCCGTAGATGAGCCAGTTATCAGTGGGTGCGTCCGGCTCCACCGAGCAGCGCTCGTCGAGGAACAGCGTGCCGCCCACGGCATAAAAACGGTCAAAGCCGCGCCGCAGGTAGTATTCGTTGTCACCGGGGGTCTGCACCACGGGCAGGTCGATGCCGGTGCCGTCGATGCGCAGCCAGCCGATGAGGTCGGGGTTCTGCTCATAAAGGCTGCGGTAGCGGGGCAGGACCTCAGCGGTGCGGGCGGCAGGGGGCCGGGCGGCGCTTTCCGGCGTTGTGTGGGCCTGCGTGTCGGCCTGCTGGGTCTCAGCCAATGCGTCCCGCGTGGCAGCCAGCGGCTGAACGCTCACATGGGCGGTCCCCGGTGCAACGGTGACGGCGGGGGCTGCGCTGGGCAGCGGACCGGGTGCATCGGCCTGGCCGCCGCGGAATACACTCTGCCGCAGGGC
>OKSB01004169.1_pt1 | contig 10640 bp, 9 predicted proteins | sample 1601171 | NCBI WGS metagenome assembly OKSB01 (sample SAMEA3541496, study PRJEB24748) | human gut metagenome | biome: human gut; feature: human-associated habitat; material: faeces | place: China | collected 2012 | reverse complement strand
TCCGAACAGATTCAGGGCCTGGTAAATCAAAGAACATTTAACAGCAATGAGCGGACCGTGGAGGTCATTGCCTCCCAGCTGCCGGAGCATTATTATATCCTCTCCGGGGACACCCTCATATTCTCCCATTGGATCAACTACAATCAGGTCATCGTCAGTGTATGCAACAACCTGTCCCATTTCCATTTTTGCAGCCTGAGACTTACCACCACCACTTACGCCAAAATAGAATCCGTTACCATTTTTTAATTTCTTTCGATTGATTCTTATTTCATTTTTCGAAACCTGATTCACTCCGTAAAAAAATCCTCTTGGATCATTTATTTCCTCAGTATTAAACGGAACGAATCCTGAAAGTGATGTGGTAAACATCGGTCTCATTGTGTTAACGAATCTTGCGGCTGTCGGAAGAACAGTCTTTAGAGCATCCATCTGTCTGTACTGATGTTCAACGACCTTAATGGTATGTGAATTAGCTGCTGTCATTATTCTTTCAATGTTAAGTTCAAGTTCCTTCTTACTGTTTCCTGTAACACATATGAGTATGTCCACGTAAAACATTTTCTCGTCAAAGGACCTTAATCCGTCAAGCCCATCTTCCAGTTCCTCAATCTCTCGTCTTCTTACGTATGAAACTTCTGTTGAAAAATTTCCATTCTTGTTTTTCATTTGCTGTTGAGTGTCTATGCTCTTTTGAACACTGGAATATTTTTTCTGCAACATTTCAGAGGCAAAGTCCTTGTCAACAGGCTCACAGTCTTCTGTGTAGATTACCTGAAATGGCATGTCCATTAATTCTCTTACAAAAGTATCCTCAAGTCCTGATGGATACTTTTGAATGAACAGAACTGAAGCATATTTTTTTCCATAATCAAGTGTCAGATATGTGTCATGTTCCCTGATTGTTGTATTTATTATATCCCTTCTCCAGTCTCTTCTCATTCTTAATGAATCTTCCCATGAAAAGGAGAATTTCTTTTCATTCTTCATTCTGAAAAATGTATGCAGTGTTCTTAATCTTTGACCCGCATTAAGTGGAATCAGTCCTGAACCCATTCTCTTAAAGCTTCTTGCAAGATTTCCCTCAACTGTTGCAAAATATGCCTGTGCAGAATCAAAGTCATACTGTAAACAACTTATTATGAAATACCTTACCTGTTGTATTCCCTTTCGTGATGTAATTGTTTTCTCCCTTATGTATTCAGCATAGGCTCTTGCAAGCGGCTCATTCTTTTCATCAAGTGCACTCTCCAATATTGATTCGTTAAGTTCTTCAAGGCTCATTGGCTCATTGCTTATGATTATCTTAAAGTCAACGTTTAGAGAATTTATCATCTTCTTAAAGTTTTTTATTGTTTTCTCTCGTTGTTCCTCATCTTCCGTGAAGTAATTTGCATCCTCAAACATGTACATTCTGTCATAGAGCTTGACTCCCTGACCTGCCTCCAGTTCAAAGATTCCCTTTTCAGATATTCGGTTAACGGGAATCACATCCTGAAGTGCATTTGGCATTGTAAATACAGGAGTTGATAATCTCTTGTACTCCCTTAATTTTGTTTTCGCCATTTCTTCTTATCCTTCTCCTTATCCTTTTTTTCTTCAGCTCTTTGTTTCCTTAATTCTTCTTCCATCTGTCTTATCCTGTAATCTCTCACTGAAACTTCTGATATTGTGTAATCTATTCCCTTTCTTAACTCCATTTTTCTCTTAACAAGCTCCGTGAATGACATTCCGTTTTTTGTGTAAAATCCATTCATCCCCAACAGTGTTATGATTGGCATTGACACAAATGTTGCAAGAAGTGAGTTTACATGTAATACAAACATCATTAAAAACATGATTAAAATTCCTGAAAAAAGTGCCATGGCACCATACTTAGTTTCTCTTTTGGACAACCCTTTGTAAAAGTCTTCCTTGTATTTGTCAAAGTCCTGATTTATTGGTGTGTTCATTTTTTTCCCTCCTACATGTTAAACGCTCTTCTGAATGTTGCATCACATCCCTTTAATGCTGCACTTATGCATACCATCTTTACGATTGACTCAACATATACCAACTGAAGATTGTCACCTGAATCCAATACCGATGACCCCATCAGGAATGAACCTGCTATTGCAAGAACCACTGCCATTAGAACAATCTCAAATGCATATACAAGCATTGTCTTTATGTAAGCATAACCTGTACGTGCTATTTCTCCTCCACCTGCAATCGTTGACAATGCAATTGACGCAAAGGGAATTAGCATGTACATGTTTATGAACCTTCCAAAAACCGACCAGACCATTATCACACAGCACGCAATTGCTATCAGTAAAAAAATCAGTGCCAACACAAAGCCGACCATTGGAGTCATGTTATCTGAAATCTGCCTTGCCATGTCGCCTGCATTAATCTTAAGTCTTTTTTCCTTTACAAGTCCCAACAAGTCCATTGCCATATGGCACAAAAGTGGAAACCATACAACAAACATTTCCATTGCCGTAACTGTAAATATGTACCTGAACATTGTCTTAACTGTTGCCTCAAACTGAAGTTCTGCCTTTAAGTCAAGTGCATCCCTGCAAAATCCCCATACAAAAAATATGGTAAGAAGTGGTGCCCCTATTCCAAGAAACACGTTGTAAAGATTTGAGACCATGTTCCACGCTTCCTTATAAGTGCCATCCATTGGGCTTACTCCTAAAAGCGTGTAAATGACACCAATGGTATCATTAAACATGTTTATGCTCCATTTAAAAAGCGGGTATCCCTTAAGAAAGTCCATGTTTTGTCTCCCTTCTTGACCTAATTAATTTTTACCATCAATATTGTTGGAATTGCTGCAATGAAAAAACCTGCGGCCACTTTCTTGTATGCCTGTCCCTGTTGCATGGAATCTCTCGCATCAAGTGCCTGTGCAAGATCCGTTAGGCCCAGTGCGGTCATAATTACCCCCATACCTATTACAACTGCCAGTACCACATTTTCCACTAATAAGATTCCATCTGACACACTCTTTGGAACGTTTGTTGATATGCTATTTGAGTTACTCTTCGCTGCAAATACCATCATGCTCTGATTAATTGTCAGGCTTAGTGTAATAAACGTTGCTAAAATTTTCCTTTTTACATTTTTTAATTTCATCTTGTTCCTCCTAACTTTTAAAAAAATGGTATAAAAAAAGCACTGAAGGTCTTATTCCTTCAATGCCATTTTTCACAATTATATTTTAACATTCAAATCTTTGCAGATACAGGTTACTTTTGGTTACCTTCATCTGCAATGTCTTCCTTCATTCTTTCATATCCCATCACATGCAGTCCAATCATTATCACAAATGATAATATTGTCCAGAATATGCTCCAAGTATTGTCCATCCTTGCGTGTGCATCTGTCCATATCATCCACGCAAACGCAATGGATATCCCCAATGAAAGCACGTATCTTAATACTTTAATTTTATACATTATCACACAAAAGATGATTGCAACAATAGCTGCAATCATAAGGCAGTACACCTCATGCAGTTTTGTTTTCTCACTTAAGTCTGTTGCAAGTAAGTATATTGCCATTAGTGCCTCTCCGTATATGATGTTCTTAAAACACATGAAAAAGCCTATTATAAGTATTATTATCATTCCTGTTTCAAATGTCATGATGCTTTCCTCCCCTCAATTTTTCTCCTATTACCAATATTCTATAATTACCGTCATAATCGCATGTAGAAAGTGTTATGTATTTATTGCTACTTTTTTTAAGTTGCTTACATTGATATAATGCGTCCACATTAAGACAATTCTTAAGTTCATCAAGCGAAAGTTCACTACCACTTAAAGTTGTAAATTGATACCATTTATTATTTATTGTTGTTCTTACAACATTTACAATCCTGTACGTGCTGTTCTCAGTCGGAGTGTACAAATAAACCTCCTTATGTTTCAGGTAATAATCTTTTTCCTTATATTTCATTAACTTTCCAAACATTGAAGTATTCCAGTGTCCCATGTTGTGACCGTAAATGACAATGTTATCTGCTTCATTAATGTCCTCCATCTGATAATAACGTTGGTCTAAGTATATTGAGCCATATATTGAACTCTTACCATATATGTCATGATTAAGATAAAAACTGTTATCCGTTGCCTTAATGACTGGATAATCTACCCCCGTTCCGGGAATGTATAACCACGCAACAATATTTTCATTTATAGCCTTTAGTTTATTCCAATCTATAACCTTTTCTCTTTTGTCATTACTTTTTTTCATTGTTTCTTCATTTACAACATTGCTTCTTAATTTTGTATAAACGTTGTTAACTTTATAATATTGAAATACCGTTAAGACAATTAACGTTATTCCTAAAATTATCAGTAAAACCGATATTTTCTTTCTCATTTTTTCTCCAAAACAAAAGGACATCTTCTTTCGAAAATGTCCTTTTCATAAAATGTTATCTTAATGCATTAGAATAAAGTTCCTCTTGAAACTCTTTCATCTTATTTATTACCTCTAAGTATATGTCCGAATATTCTTCCTTGAAATTTACTATTTCTCTTACTAGCTTCCAAAATAAAAAAGACATCAAACTTAATCAATGTCTTTCCTATCTTACATGCATATTATTTAAAACTTAAATAAAAAGCATGTTTTTCCTGTTATTCAAAATTTCATCTACCTTCTTATCCGCAAACTTTTCCACAAATCTGTCAACCATTTCAATCTGTATCTGTAATTTTTCATCAGGAGATTCTTCCGTGCCACTTTCCATCAAATGAACATAATAATTTGCCAATTGTTCATCATTCAATTTTTTGAAATTGACTTGAGAAATCTTTTTCTTGCTTAGTTTTTCATACAGTTCATCAACGGTAACTAACATTTGCTCAGTATAATTATTTTCACTAAACATTGCTATTAATGTTCCGTCAGCATCATCACCCCATTTTACTTCAAGGATAAATGTATTATTTGACCTGACAAAAACATTTACGTTATATTTTGTTTCTACCAGGTGTTTCAGCACCTCTTTAGGAATGTATTCTTCTCCATCAATTAAACAACAATTATCTCCACGCTTTTTTGCGTTGTTAATGCAGTTTAATATTTCATCTATCTGTTCCATTACACGTACCTCTATTTGTTAACTTTAACTTTTTTCGCCTTGCTCCATTTACCATACCCAGCCTTGTTATAAGCCCTTACATAAATCTTGTATGTTTTCTTTCTTTTGAGCTTTTTAATTGTACATGAAGTCTTTGTTGTTGTTTTTGTCGTTGCCTTTCTTCCAAGTACTGCCTTGACCTGGTACTTTGTGGCTGTCTTCACCTTTTTCCATTTTATAGCGATTTTCTTACCCTTTAAGTTTTTGGCAGAACTTATTTTTACCTTTGCAGGTACTTTAACCTTTGTCGTTGTTTCTCTTGGAGCTTTTGTTGCAACATTCGTATTTGTTGTAGGTCTTGTGATTGTTGTATTTTCAACCTTTTGTGGAACAAAGTTTCCGTTTTCGTCTCTAATGTACACGTAATTACATCCGTCTTCCTTTTCAACTTCTGTTCCGTCTGCAAGAATCCAGCCAACGAGTTTCCATGTTGTGTAATCTGTGTCTATTCTTTCATAATCACAGTTCTTACAAATCCAGTGTTCGGCTTCATAGCTATACTTATATTTCAATCCCATGCTTTCCTGTATTTCATATTTTGTGAACATGGTTGCAAGATACTTGTGTCCGTTAGGTTCTATGTTTTTTCCACTTTTTACAACCTGATTACACTTCTTGCAAACCTCATCACCGGTATAACCAAAGTCGGTGCAGGTAGGTTCTTTCACGTTTACAAGTTCGGTGTCGTGTCCTGTTGCAGCCACTTCCCTTGTTTCTGTTCCGTTACAGATTGTGCAGGTGTAAAGGTCCTCGCCTTTTTCAGTACAGGTAGGTTCTTTAACGTGACTTGTAAACTGGTAGTCGTGGGCTGAATAATACATTTTCTTTGATGTTGACTTAACATCACCACATTCGCTGCACTTCTCTACTGTGTATTCACTCTTTTCCTCACAAGTATCTACTTTTTGTGTTGTTGTAACATAATGATGTTCTGTTTTTGGCGTTGTTTCAGTCCATGTATAGCCACAGGTTTCGCATGTCTTTTCAACCTTTCCCTCTTCAGTACAGGTTGCTTCCTTTATGACCTTAATATCGCTGTCTTTTACTGTATGGCTTGCCTCTCCATCAACAACTGTATGTTCTGATGTATAATTCTTGCCATCGACAGTTACGCTTGCCTCATACTTTGTTACTGTTGCGTCACCACATTTTTTTTCTGAAACCTTTGTAACATCACAGTCTGTTCCAATGTATTTCCTGTCTACCATATGATAGAATTTATTTTTTTCATCATATTCAAATCCGTCATTTTCATATTCACCACATTCGCTACAAGTTCTATAGAATGTTGCCTTGTTACCATCCCATTTGATTGTGTGATTCGTATAATCATGTCCCTTATAATCCATGTAGTCTATGTTACTTATTGGTAAAGTAGCTCTTGCATCCACATAATGAAAATCACCTTCTTCTGTATTCGCTTTTGAATATGACGGTCCCATTGTTAGCATTGTATCTGTTCCCCTAAGAACAGTTGTCATGTTAATGTTTCTGACAGCATCAGCAGATGATGGGTTATTTTTAGATTGTGGCTCCAGTTCATACCATTTTCCACATATCTTTATTGCATTCCATGAATGATTTGAACTATGCACTTCTATTGAATTTAAATCTATTGTCTTTGCGAGGAAATTAAAGGCGTTTGCATATCCTGTACAGGTCGCTTTTCCTTCAACTAAGGCAGTATAAGCATCATCTATTGTGTTGCCTTTTTCGTCAAATCCGTATTTGATGTAAGACATAAACGATAATATTCCCAAAACCTTTTCATAGTCACTCATTTCATCAAGGTTCGGCATCGTCGCAAGAAATTTATCCCTTACATTCAGTAATTCCTTTCGTTGCTTTGCAAATCCTACATAATCTACATTGTGCATTGTAAAGACAGTATATTTCTTACCGGTATTATCTGTAAGTTCTTCAACGTCATCCCAACCACAAGATACACCACCATTATAATAATACACACCTAGTCCATCATCCAATTCATTTCGACAGCTTGTGTATCGCACATCATCTATCCAATCAACATCTGAATCAACCGTTATCTTGTATTTTCCTTCTGTATTTTCCAAAAGATTATTTAATTTTATTTCTTGAACTTCTTTTAATGATGATGCATAATTCTCGAGAGTATATGTATCATCATTGTTTTGTAAAATATTTGTCTTTGTTTTTGCATATGTGGTTGTATTAACTCCACCCAAAATCATGCAAACCGACAAGGTTAATGCAATAAGTTTTTTTCTCATTTAGTTACCTCCAAACTCTGTAATTAAGTTATTTGTTTATATGTCTGTGTTTTATCATGTTTGCAGTTTATGACTGTAACTTTTGTGACTCATAAACATTGGTTTTATCTCCCATTATTAATCTCTGTTTATAACTTTATGGTAACACAAACATATGTTCTTTGCAACCCATCGTTTATAAAAAAAGTGTAAACAGAAATGAATTTTCTTCCACCCTGTTTACACTTTCATTTTTACTGTGAATTTGTCACTTAATCTTCAATGAATAAACTTGTGTCCGAAGCAACTATTCCCTTGTTCTTTGCATAAACCTTTTCTGCTTCTGCTGGTTTAATTTCTGCATATTTGGTTATTGTTTTTATTCTTGAAAGACGTTTTTCTGTTTGTTCAAAGCCTTCTCGGCTTATGTAAGTAGCTAAATTCCAATACTCCTTATCATCATAAGGATTGTTTATGTCTACCGGATTTTCCCAAGCCTTGTAGCTGTTGTTAACATTTTCAAGTTGCTCTGTTACTTCCTTTTTCGCCGCAGCCAAAGCACTTGTTTCATCTGTGTAATATCCCTGATTGTTGATTAACTCATCGGCTCTTTTCTTTTGGACAGCTGTAAGATTATTGTAATTCTTAACATAACTGTAATTACCAACCGCCATAAGTTTGTAAACATAGCCAATTCTAATTACACCATTGGAGTTTGTTTTTGTGCTTACAACGGCATTTCCTTTTCGAGCAAATTTCTTATAAAATTCTGTTTCATTGTCTGATTGTGGCAAATAACCGTCAAGGGATTCTGTAAGAGTTGTGTCAATTCCACTTTCATCCTTGATTGTATGCATGTCTCCATTTTCATCTTCATAGAGAACTTCTATTAATGAACTTCCGTTTCCAATGTCTGTAGGATATGCCTGGAACTGTACTCCCGGAAGAATCAAGCTTGTATCCTCTGAATTAACCTTACCAATGTCTAGTTCCTGGTAGTAATATGTCTCATACTTAGCAGAACCTGTTTCAATAGATTCTGAAGCATCGAAAAACTCTACTTCCTCCTTGGCATTTGCTCCATACATGTAGATTTCCTTTTCGTTGTTTACAATTTGAAAGTTGTCCGGTGCAGATACCTCGACTAAGACATATTTCTTCTTTTCGTTAATCATTCTGTTAAGTTGAACTCTTGCTTCATTCTCTGCATCTTCCCTTGTTCTATATATTCTGCTGTCAACAGCATTTTGAATTTCTTCCGCAGACAAGTCTCCGGTATCTTCAAAATAACTATAAGTGCTTGAATAATAGTTGTACGTGAAGGAAACCTTTGCCTCTCCATTGGAACCTGTTACTGCTGTCTTTTTTTCGCCCAATTCATTTGTTACTGAAATTTTTGCATTAGCAAGAGGTCTTTCTTTCTTGTCATCATACTTTTTAACAATAATCTCGTGTGTTGCAGTCGCTTGTAACGACAACGCAGCGTACTTAGGTGGTGTTGGAATCCTTGTTGTGTCTGTAGGCATGGTAAATGTAAGGCTGTCACTCTTGTCACCTACAGTTGCAATGTATTCTCTCATTACGTCCTGTTTGCTTGACTCAACCTTGCCAACAATGGCATAAAGTTCTGATATTCCACCGGCACTTGTCATCTTGACAGTTGCCTTTTTTCCACTTGTTACAGTATTCTTGTTAAATCTGAATTTAAGCTTGTCACCCTTTTGAAGAGAAAGATTTCCAAGTGCCGTAGCACCACTGGTGTTCCCACTTCTCTTTCTGTATGCAGTCACACCGGATACATTACTCATGCTTATTGATTTTGAACCATTCGAACTTATGGTTATCCAGTCTGAATAATAATAATTACTGTCATTATAGTTGCTGTCATCTGATGCCAAGTGAGCCTTTACACTTGAAACATTTTTGCCACTTGAGTTTTTAAATGAAATGCTGGTTGCTGCAGTTGCTTTTTTTTCAGGATCTGTATTGTCATCAACAACCTTCTGCAACGTTGCCATCACGTTCCAAGAGTCCCAACAACTGTTTCCTGAATAATACTTGGAAGTGCTGATTATTGTTGCGAATGCAAGTTCTGCCTGACTCGGCTTGCTTCCATATGCCTTAATGAATGTTGCACCGTTATCATAACCACCATAACCATAATAAAGTAGCTTTCTTACGTTTTCATTATTTTCAATGACCTGTGCAGGATATTTACCGCTTGCAGGTGTTTTCTTTTCTGCTTCCAAACAGAAAGCCCATTTGCCATCGTATTTACATGAATACGTTGACCATGAAGCAATGGATGGAATCTTTCTGCCCCACCACTCTGGATACTTGATATTTTTCACTCTTGTAAATTCTTTAGGAACAGATGAATCATAAGCATTTACAACACTCATTCCAAGTGTATTGAAACACATTGAAAATACCATTCCTACTGCTAAAAAAATCTTATATAGTTTAGAAAGTTTATTTTTCATTTTACTTTTTCTCCTGTTATTTATTGTTTGCAATGCAAGTTTCAAACATTGCCCTACTTCTTTTGTTTATTAAATGAAAAAAGGACAATCTTTCGATTGTCCTATGGCTTGAATACCCATTTATTTAAATACATATATTCCTCCAACAAAAAAAGACAGATCATATCGACCTGCCTGCTTATAATATTAAATGGATAAAGAATGAGAGATTTTTATAAAAATTTGTTGGTAATATTTTGAATTTTCAGTAATTATCTATGATAAACTATTTACTTATTCTTTATCCGTATTTAATTCTATCATGTTTCTACATAGTTTGATAATGATTTACTTATAAATCCAATTTTCATTTGTGCCATAACGATAATGCGAAGCACCACATACTTCTTCATTTCCTGCACAATGTCCTTCATCTAATAATTGATTAATCAAAGTTTTAACTGAATAATCATTGCTACTATAATAAGACTCATAATCTTTATAATCTATTGAATGTGTCAATTCTTTTCCACAATCACATTTAACCCAATATGTTACTCTTAAAATCTTTGTTTGTTCTTCCTTTTGAGGTTGTTGTGCATTAGTAGTATTTCCACTTGATGCTGGCTGACTTGGTGTTACAGAAGAAGGCTGATTACTTTCAACAGGCTGTATTGGTGTTTGTTTTGTTTCAACTTTCTTTTGTATTTCGTTTTCATTAGTATTTTGATTACTCGTTTTCTCTTGAGTGTGCACATCACTTTTTACAGATTCTTGTTCTTCCTGAATCGTATTTTCTTCTGC
>OKSB01004162.1_pt1 | contig 10652 bp, 8 predicted proteins | sample 1601171 | NCBI WGS metagenome assembly OKSB01 (sample SAMEA3541496, study PRJEB24748) | human gut metagenome | biome: human gut; feature: human-associated habitat; material: faeces | place: China | collected 2012 | reverse complement strand
GACGTGGAGGCCTACGTCCAGGACCAGTTTCCCCTGCGGGACCAGTGGACGGGCCTGAAGGCCCGGACGGAGCAGCTGATCGGCAAACGGCTGTTCAACAACATCTATCTCTGTGAAGGCGAAACATTGATCTCCAAGGTGGACGCCCCTGCGGACGGCCTGGAGAAGGCGAACCTGAATTACGTCTCCCAGCTGGCGGAGAAGTCGGACATCCCCATGTATCTGGGGCTGATCCCCTCCGCGGCGGAGGTGTGGCGGGACAAACTGCCGGAGGGCGCGGAGTCCTGGGACCAGAACGCTTACCTCTCCCAGGCGGCGGGCCTGGGGCTGCCCATGATCGACTTCTCCGCCGCCCTGACCGCTCACGCCGACGAGCCCATCTTCTACCGCACAGACCACCACTGGACGTCCCTCGGGGCCTTCTATGGGGCCAATGCTCTGCTGGAAGTCCTGGGAAGAGAATCATTAAAGCAGGAAAGCTTTACACCAGAGATTGCCAGTACCAGCTTCAATGGCACGCTGTACTCCCAGTCCGGCATCCACTGGCTGACGCCGGACACCATGGAATTCTGGGTCAAAGAGGACGGCCTCATGGTCACCTCCTGGCGCACCGGCTCTCCGGAACCCGGCATACTGTACGACCGGAGCTATTTGACCGAGAAGGACAAATACGCCTCCTTCCTGGGCGGCAACCAACCCCTGTGCGTCATCCAGAATGAGAACGCCCGAGACGGCGGCAAGCTCCTGCTGATCCGGGATTCCTACTCCGACGCCCTGGCACCCTTCCTGGCCCAGAGCTTTGCCGAGGTCCACCTGCTGGACCCGCGGTATTACCGGATGCCCCCCGCCCAGTACGCGGCGGAGAACGGCATCGACGCCATCTGCGTCGTGTACAGTATCCCCAACTTCATCACGGACCGGAACCTGGTGTTCCTGGCCCAGTGAGCGCAGAAAAGAGCGGCCGGAGTTTCGGCCGCTCTCTTTTTTGATCCGAATTCACGGGCCGGTGCCGGTGCCGTCGCACCGCCAGCCCTCATCCGTCAGGTAGAGGACCCCCACCTGGAAATTCTCATAGGCGCCCTCCGGGGCCTCGCCGTACCTGCCGTCGTACTCCACGGTGTTGCCGGCCATCTGCCAGCTGCGGGCCGCCTCATTCTCCGGTACAAAGATGCGCCGGTAGGAGAACCAGAACCGCTCGTGCCCCTCCGATTGCTCCGGATAGGAGGTCTCCGGCATATCTGCCCAGCTATCCACATCGGCCACAGTCCGCACATAGGTGCAGGCGAAGATGCTGCCGTCTGTGACCTCCAGGGCGGGCTGCGTATCCGCATCGGCCCAGGCCTGGGCGATCTCCAGATGGCTCTGTCCCCGGTCCGGGATGATGATGCCCTCCCGCAGGGCCTCCCATTCTACTTCGTCATAAATCTGGCGCAAGGCTGCAAAGACCGTGCCGTTGAAGACTGCGTCCGCCGTCACCGGCGGGGCGTAGAACCACTGTGTCACGCCGCTCCGGGTGCAGCGGACCAGGGAGCTGCCCTCCCAGCACTGGAGGGCGGCGCTGCCGTCCTCTGCGGTGAGGGTCAGGGAGGCCAGGCCCGCCGGGGGCGAGCCCGCCTCCGCGGGGTTCCAGAGGAAATTCTCCGGCATCCGGGAGATGGCCGCCGCCATATCCAGCGGCAGTATATAGCTTCCGCCGCCGGACCCACCAGGGGCGGGGGAGAGGGTCAGGGAGAAGGCACCGGGGGCCAAAATCCCGTCCATCGCCGCCTGAACAGCAGCCTTGGCCGCCTCGTTCACCTCCGGCCGCCCCGAAGCTTCGGGGCCCACATAGCACCCGTCGGCGTCCGGGCAGTCCGGGTTGGGGGTGATACCGTTGCGGAAGAAGAAGCCCTCGATTACCGTCTGGGACTGATTCCGCAGCAGCTCATACTGGGCCATACTGGTGGGGTCCTCCACCAGGAACTGCACGTCCGTGGGGGTGGAGAGCAGATAGATGTAGGCGTCGTCAGAGCCGATCACATAGCTGGAAGCCCCTAAAATCTCCGACCAGTCCGCGTCCCCAAAGGCGGCCTGGAACTGGGCACGGGTGAGGGCCCGGACATTCCAGACCAGACCTGTATCGGGATTTGATATGTGGGCAAGTCGCTCATAGACGTCGAACCCCGGCACAGATTCTCCGAACCAGACAGCGTCCTCAGCGGTGACCGCCGCCATGTCTGCCCAGCCCTCCGGCACCCACAGGGAGAGGCCGCCGCTCTCATAGACCGTGCCATCTCCCGCCGCTGTCCAGATGGACAGGGCAGACTGGAGCGCCTGCCACGCGGCCCGACCGCCGTCTGTCAGATCATCGGAGAAGATTTCCATATAATGGGCAATGCTGTCATAGATCTCCTGAGTGCCGGGATCGTCTCCGGCGGCGACACAGGCCGCCATGGCGGCAAGGGCCTGGGACTGCTCCGAGAGGTTCGTCTCCGACAGCGTGTTGAAGAAGTGGACTGGCTGACTGCAGCTGATATCCAGCAGCTCCCGCCCCGTCAGGTCATAGAAGGACAGCAGCCCCATCTCCCGGAGCTGGTAGGCCATGCCTGAGAAAAACAGCTCTGTTCCGGGGACGCAGTCGTTCTCCATGCGGTGATACAGATAGGTGCGGGTTCCGCCCTCGTCCAGTTGGAAGTAGAAGTAGTCACACCCGGGGTAACCGGGGCTGACCCAGCAGTCCTCGGTCATGTACGTTCCGCCGGCCAAAATGACGCTCTCCGGCGTGGTGGTGTGCAGTTCATAGTTCATGCTCCAGATGGCAAAATCCAGGCCGCCCACGGATACATAGGAGGGGCCCTCGATGGACTCAATCCGCCAGTCGTCATATTCCAGCGGGGCGGGGACAAAGTCGCCGCCCTCCACGAACAGCAACCCCTCATGGTCGCCGGTGTACTGCTCCTGCACGTAGTCCCGCAGGACCGCCATTACGTCCTCCGGCGCTTCCGCGCCCTCCATCAAGTGGTCCGCCGTGGCACGGCCGTCCCGGTACACCAGCAGGTTTTCTCCATCAAAGTACAGCCACCGGTCGGCGGTGCCGTCCTGGGGACTGTCGGGAATGGGGACGAATGCCCACAGGGCCAGATTCCGGCGGCTCACGTCCCAACGGTTGAAGCTCAAGTACTCCGCGTCCGGCCAAGCCTGTTTCAAATCCTCGTCGATGTCCGCCTCATAGATCCGCCCATCCCGCTGGAAAAAGATCTGGGCGGTGTTTGCCGAAGAGGCACACAACTCGTCTGCGCCGTTGCCATCCAGGTCGAACTGGGCGGTGTCACCGTAGACCCGGGCCAGGAGGACGGGATTTCCCTCGGTGTCGAAATAGTAATAGTCGTGGAAGGTGGCGCCTGTATGTTCGTCCAGCTCGCCGGAGTAACGGATGACCAGCCCATCATGGCCGAACAGATCGGAGAAGGAGTCCATGGAGACGGCGTAGCCGCCGGAATCGCTGTAACTCAGCGTGTTATGCTCCGGGAAGGTGAAGAAGCAGCCCACATCCCATGTGCGCATCCCGTCCCGGCCCGCCGCCTCGTCATAAATCACGGCGGCGTAGAGATTGCCGTCGGTGGATAGATAGGTGCGGACAGAGAGTTCATCGCCGTCCTCGGTGTGCATGATATAGCCGGGGCCACGCTCGGCGCAGTCATTCCGGTGCCGAATGACCTCCATGGTCTCCGGCTCATAGGGTGTGAGGTCTGTCAGCGGAATGGTCAGCACCGGCTCCCCCTCCGGGTACACGGTAGGGATGGCGGGCCGCTCACTGGGCTGGTTGGAGACAAACCAGTAGGAGCCGTCGGCCTGTTCTTCCAGTGTCACGCACTTCCAGCCGTCAACATGGAACGTGTCGTCGTAGTAGAGCCGGATGGTATCGCCCACCCGCTCCCCGGCAGTGATGTTGACGCCCGAGAAGTAGTTGGTATCCCCGTGGCTGTGATAGTAGGCATCATACTCCGGGAGGTACTGGAAGTAGTCCATCCCGATCCGCCCCGTCTCCTCCAGCGTGAGGCCGGTGTTCTCCAGCAGCACCTGGTTGATGGCCTCCACGGACATCTTGTCCACAGGGCAGATCAGCTCCCCTGCGGTGTCAAAGCTGCCCACCTGCCGCAGCTCCTCATCGGTCATAGGCGCGTCGATCCCCGTGCCGCAATAGAACAGCTCAAAGAGGTCGATGTCCTCCGGCTTCTCGTACAGGGAGTTCAAAAATTGGTTGCGGATGCTGTAAGTACCCTCCTGATTGAAGAACTCCTCATTAAAATACGCCAGCTCGTCGCCGGTGAGGGAGCGGACACCGCCGGTTTCCCCATCCGCCTTGGCCCCGGTGAAGGTGACGGCGCAGACGCCCGCTGCCAGCGCCAGAACCAGAAACAAAGCCGCTGCCCGGGTCTGTTGTCCCTGGGCGATGCGGGTGATCCGGTCCTTCAGCTGCCGCTTATCTGCCGTCATGGTGGTGGCGGACAGCAGGGGAGAGCCGGGACCCGTCCGCACCGGAATCAGGGACAGCAGCGTTTTGCCGTAGGGGATGCGTTCGCCCTCTCCCAGGGCCTGGATGGCGGCCTCGTCGCAGGCCAGCTCCCCGTCGGCCTTGGAGACGGCGGCGGCGATCCACACCAGAGGGTCGAACCAGTACACCGCGAGGCACACGCTCCGCAGCAGCGACCACAACGGGTCCAGATGGCGGGCGTGGGCGGTCTCATGGGCCAGCACATGCCGCAGCCGCTCCGGAGAGGTGACAACGGCGGGGGTAAGATAAATGGCGGGCCGGAACAGCCCGAACAGGCAGGGGGAGGGGAGACCTGCCTCCACCAGATAGACGGGATACCTGCAGTTCTCCGCGGCATAGGGCGCCCTCGTCCTCCGGAGCTTTTGCCAGAAGCGCAGGTTGGTCACCAGAAACCACACCGCCATGGCGGCGATGCCGATCAGCCAGAGGACCGTCAGCAGGTCCGCCGCCGTCACCACCCGCTCCCGGATGACCGGGTAAGAAAAGGCTTCCTCCCCGCCGGAGGGCGCGGCCGCCTCCCCGGAGGGGGAGCCGCCTCCCTCTATCTGAGGTGCGGGGGATGTGACCTGGGGCGCTGTCCCCATGGGAGAGGGGGCCAGCGGCACTCTGTAAATTTCCCGCTGTTCCAGCCGTTCCGTCACTGTCCGGCCCACCGGCTCCGCCGCCGACAGGACGGAGAAGTCCGCTCCCGGCAGGCTCACCGGCACCAGCAGCCGCACCAGCACCAGCGCCCACAGGACATACTGGGCCCGGCGGGAAATCCGGTCCCGGAAGGCCCGCCGCAACAGCAGGACCGCCAGGATCAGCACGGAAGATGTCAACAGGATCTCACGCATGTTCCTCGCCTCCCGCTCGTTCCAAAATAGCGGACAGCTCCGCGATGTCCGCCTCCGTCAGCTGGCGGCTCTCCACCATGGCGCTCATCATCAGGCCCAGGCTGCCGCCGTAGACCCGGGAGAGGAAGCTCTCCGTCTCCGCCGCCGCGGCGTCCTCGCGGTCCACCGCGGGGAAGTACCGCTTGGCCCGGCCGCCCTCCTCGTGCCGGACGGCCCCCTTGGCTTCCAGCCGGGCGAGCATGGTGATCACCGTGTTCTTGCTCCAGCCTGTGTCCTCCTTCAGGGAGGCCGTCAGATCCATGATGGTCCGGGGGGACTGCTCCCACAGCCGGTTCATCAGCTTCCACTCGCTGTCGGACAGGTTCACCTGCATAGTCTCACCTCCATGGTATACGAGTGTCTACCTGGTCTTCTGATTGGACCATATCAAATAGGTAGACATTTGTCAACCTCAAATTGGTAACAAAAGCGGCAAACCGGCAACAGCCGTTTCCCGCCTTGACCGGAAGGGGATTTTGCCGTAAAATAGGGGCCGAGACTTTTGAGACGGATGGAGAACGGTGGACTTATGGAAGACTTCAAACAACGCTACATTGCCGCCCGCCGGGCGGTCATCGCCCAGGACTTATCCAGGCTGAACCCCATGCAGCGCCAGGCTGCCATGACCACGGAGGGTCCGCTGCTGCTGCTGGCGGGCGCCGGCAGCGGCAAGACCACGGTGCTGATCCAGCGGGTGTACAACCTGCTGACCTACGGCCGGGGAAGCGATTCGGAAGAGGTGCCGGCCTGGGCCACGGAAGAGGATCTTCAATTTCTGGAGAGCTTCCCCGCCCGGCCCACGGAGGAGGACGTCCGCCGGGCCCGGCGGCTCTGCGCCCTGGACGCGCCCAAGCCCTGGGAGATCATCGCCATCACCTTCACCAACAAGGCGGCAGGGGAGCTGAAGGACCGGCTGGCCGCCCGGCTGGGGCCGGAGGCCAACGACATCTGGGCCTCCACCTTCCACTCCGCCTGTGTGCGCATCCTGCGGCGGGACATCGACCGGCTGGGGTTCGACAAGGACTTCACCATCTACGACACCGACGACTCCAAGCGGGTCATCAAGGACATTCTGAAGGAGCTGAACCTGGAGGAGAAGACCTTCCCGCCCCGGAGCGTCCTGGCCGCCATCAGCCACTCCAAGGACCAGTATGAGACGCCGGAGGACTTTGCCAAGCGGTACGAGGCGGCGGGGGACTGGAAGATGACCCGCATCGCCAAGATCTATGCCGCCTATGCGAAGAAGCTCCGCACCGCCAATGCCCTGGACTTTGACGACATCATCTTTCACACGGTAACACTACTGCAGCAGGAGCGGTCGGTGCTGGACTACTACCAGCGCAAGTTCCGCTACGTGCTGGTGGACGAGTACCAGGACACCAACCACTTACAGTATCTGCTGACAAGCCTCCTGGCGGGGGGGTACAAAAACCTCTGTGTGGTGGGCGATGACGACCAGTCCATCTACCGCTTCCGGGGGGCCAACATCGAAAACATCCTGAACTTCGAGGAGCAGTACCCCACCGCCCGGACCATTCGCCTGGAGCAGAACTACCGCTCTACCCAGAACATTCTGGATGCGGCCAACGCCGTCATCCAGAACAACCAGGGCCGCAAGGGTAAGACCCTCTGGACCGACAACGGCGGGGGCGATGTGGTGACGGTCAAGACCACCTTCAACGAGAGCGACGAGGCCAACTACGTGGCCGGGGACATCCTGATGGGGGTGAACCGGGGCAGGAACTTCCGGGACACGGCGGTCCTCTACCGGATGAACGCCCAGTCCAACGCCCTGGAATACGCCATGAAGCGCAACGGCATCCCCTATAAAGTAGTGGGGGGCATGAAGTTCTTCGACCGGGCGGAGGTCAAGGACATGCTGGCCTATCTGTGCGTGCTGAACAACCCCCTGGACGACCTGCGGCTGCGGCGGATCATCAACAACCCGCCCCGGGGCATCGGCGCCACTACATTGGACAAGGTGGGCGCCTTGGCGGAGAGCCAGGGGGCGTCGCTGTATGAGATCATCCGCAACGCGGACCTGTTCCCGGAGCTGAAAGCGTCTTCCGCCAAGCTGCTGAAGTTCGCGGACCTGATCGACGGCCTGCGGCGGGCGGGCACGGAGCTGGCCCTGCCGGAGTTCTACGACGCCGTCTGCGACCAGACCGGCTATGTAAAGGCCCTGGAGGAGAAGAACGACATGGAGAGCCGGGGCCGCATCGAGAACGTTCAGGAGCTGAAATCCAACATCCTGGGCTTCCTGGAGCAGCAGCCGGAGGACGCCACCCTCTCCGGCTTCCTGAACGAGATTGCCCTGTACACAGATCTGGACAGCGTGGAGGCCAGCGACGACTGCGTCACCATGATGACCATTCACTCCGCCAAGGGGCTGGAGTTCCCGGTGGTGTACGTGGTGGGGATGGAGGAGGGGATCTTCCCCGGCGCCTCCGCCCAGTACGACCAGGAGGAGCTGGAGGAGGAGCGGCGGCTCTGCTACGTGGCCATGACCCGGGCCAAGGAGAAGCTGACCCTCACCAACTGCCGGCAGCGGATGCTGTACGGCCGTACCAGCGCCAACCGGGCCTCCCGGTTCCTGGAAGAGATCCCGGAGGAGAACATGCGCTGGGAGAGCAAGCCGGAGCCCCGTTTCGGCGGTATGGAGCACGACGGCACCTTCGGCGGCGACCGGTACGAGGACGGCTGGGGCAGCTCCCCCGCCCGCGCCGGCGGCTCCTGGAGCAGCGGCGGCGTCCACAGCTACCGGGCCCCGGCCCAGGCGCCCCAGCGGCCCCTGGCCTCTGTCCAGCAGGCGTCCTCCACCCGGAAGAACGCCGCCCCGGCGGCGCCTCTGCTGCAATTACAGCAGGGGGACATGGTGGAGCACACCGCCTTCGGGAAGGGCATGGTGCTCTCTGTCCGGCCCATGGGCGGCGACGCCCTGGCGGAAGTGGCCTTTGACACCGTGGGCAAAAAGAAGCTGATGCTGAAATCCGCGGGAGCCCACATGAGGAAACTGTGATGATGGAGATCGAAAACTGGATGAAGCAATACTGCGGGGCCGTCCGGGCCGCCTTTGGGGACCGGGTGCGGTACATCGGCCTCCAGGGCAGCCGGGGCATAAAATCTTTGAAAGCCCTTCAGAACAAATTGATCATATCTTGATGTTTGAACCAATTAGTTCAACGATATTTGATTATGATGCAGTATATCAATACCTAGAAGAACAATTTAAATATGTATCAGTGTCTAAATTAAAAAACGTTTTACCAGATATTATTGATGAATTAAATACTATTTATGATTTTAATGAAAATCAACAAGTTGGTTTATTTATGCATATTGCATGTTTATGTGAAAGGTTATTAAATCAAAGTTCCAGTATTACAAAACTGGATGATGCTAATAAAATCATCAATGCTTTTAAAGAAGATTATCAATTTTTAGTAAAAATATTGAAGCCTTTAGAAAAAATCTTTAATATTATTATTAATGATGTAGAAATTGCTGTTATTATCATGATTATTAAAAAAGTATAAAAATAAAAGAAACAGTTTAAATGACTATAGTGTCATTAAACTGTTTCTTTTATTTTACTTTGAATATGTTTTAATAACTTATTTTCTTTTTTTATCTTAGTTTCTTTAATATTATTTCTTTGATTATGGATTTTAGTTTGCATATCATATAAAGTATCAGTCATTCGGCCTAAATATACAGCTTTAGAAAATTCACGCATTAAAAAGTTAGTTTTTTTCTTTTCAAAGCTTTCAATGATTTGATCAAATTCAACTTCTAATCCTTTATCTACTTCTCTAGTACTATATTCAATAATAATATTATCCATTATTGAATTAATACGGGCTTTATAATGATTGCCTCTTTGATAATCTAAGATCTTGACAGACGTTTTAGTGTATACATCATGTTCCGTAGTAGAATATTTTAATCCTTTCTTAATATCCGCTTTCTTAATGATTTTACTACTTGTTTTTTTAATACTTTCAATGATGCCTTGTTCTAAATGGTCATAGAATTCTTCTGTTGTAATTTCTAGTGTTCTTGTTATCTTCATGTATATATTATAGCATAAGATTTTTGGTAAAAAAACAGGTGTTTATTTTGATCGAAAAGTAGAAAAAAAGTAGGATTAAACATTATATTTAGAAATTTATACACTAATTAAAATCGTGTTTAATAAATTCATACACAAATGATAATTTGTGGTTTATTTTTAATAAATTAGCAACTTAGTAAGTTATACACTGGCTTTTAGTGTATAAAAAATTTTTTCGCACTTTTTTTGAAGCGTTTACATTTATTTTTTTATTATCTAAACTGTACTTAGGCAAACAAAAGAATAGGGAGGAGGATAATTATGGATGAAAATAAAGATATTGATTTAGTATCGATGACTATTATTGCAAATTCTGGAGATGCTAGATCATTTGCTTTTCAGGCACTAGCATCAGCTAGAAAAGGTGAGTTTGATAAAGCTGAAGAATTGATGAAAAAATCAGATCAAGCATCAAACTTAGCACATCAAGCGCAAACGGATTTGCTTATTAAAGAAGCACGTGGTGAAAAGCAGGAAGTAAATGTTTTATTAGTTCATTCACAGGATCATTTAATGACTAGTATGTTAGCTATTGAACTAATTAAAGAAATGATTTTACTTTATAAAAAATAAATAATAGGAGGAAATGAAAATGAAGATTTTATTAGTATGTGCTGGAGGAATGTCTACTAGTATTTTGATGAAGAAGATGGAAACTTACTGGCAAGAGCATGGTGAAGAATTACAAATTGAAGCTGTTGGGCTTGGAGCATATCAAGATGTATTTCAAAACTATGACATCGTTATGGTAGGACCACAAGTCTCTTATCGTTTAGATGAAATTAAAGAAAATACTGGTCTGCCTTGCGCACCAATAGAATCATTTGATTATGCTGTAGCTAATTGCGATAACATTATGAAATTGGCTAAAAAATTATATGATGAAAAATAAAAAAAGAAAAAGGTGAAAGATTATGGAAAAATTATTTCAAAGTAAGTTTATGATTAAACTGCAAGACTTTGGACAAAAGTTAGGTAGTAATAAGTTCCTAGCAGCATTGCAAGCAGCGATGATGTCTTTGATGGGAATCATCATGGTGGGTGCTATTTCACAAATTATTTGCTCAGTGGGTAGTGAAACTTTATTAGGTTTATTTAAAACTGGAGATTCAGTTTATAATATTTTATA
>OKSB01004160.1_pt1 | contig 10655 bp, 7 predicted proteins | sample 1601171 | NCBI WGS metagenome assembly OKSB01 (sample SAMEA3541496, study PRJEB24748) | human gut metagenome | biome: human gut; feature: human-associated habitat; material: faeces | place: China | collected 2012 | reverse complement strand
TTAGATGGCGAAGGCGTATATAAATCAATTAAAGAAATAATGTAAAAGATGTAACAGACATTAAATTTTTTAAGGAATATATGAATAAAATAAACGTCAAATTAAAATAATTAAATGTCAATTTAAAATACAAAAGGATTTGTATTATAAAATAAGCAAAATCGATTTTTAGTTGAAATTTAAAAAATCATTTGCTAGAATACAGTGCATGATAAGAAATGCAAGGGTGCAGACGTAAGAAGTCAGTGCCCTTGTATTTTTTTTATTAGTAATTATACAGTAATTAATATTTACCGGATGATTACAAATGAGAAGAAAAACTTCTCAGAACTTGGAAAGTGTTTCCCCTTTAAAAATGCTTTCCGGATATCCGCTGGCGCTTATTATTTCAAGCTGGATACCGCGCTTTCCACGTCGGTAGATGCGATCAATCCCATTTATGAAGAGCTGATCAATCAGACGAGTGGAAAGGCGACATGGGAAAGGCTCGCACCTTATATTGGCCTTGGTTGGGAAAGGGCTCAACAATCCGAATCGTCTTTAGGATGGCACGCCTCGCTTGGGGCCTTATATATGGGGAAAGCTCGTGTCTCTTTCCAGCTTCCGGATGTCCCCATCCCCAAGCGTTACGTTGGGAGAATACAAGCAGAGGAAGACAATATTAAAAACAAAGTACATAAATACACTTGGTACCCTGTTTTATCACTTGGATTCACATATCGTTTTTAATATAGTGAAATTATAAGAGCATCCACCAATTATCCCCCTATACTGGCCGTACAAACACCTTGCCGATCGTTCCGTTTTATTGAGGAATAAAGATGATCATCAAGTGGCTCTTGCGCGTAACGGGCCTAAGACGCTGGCTCGATCGGCTGGATCGGGAGTGGAAGGGAATCCTTTAATCAGAAAAGGAGTCTTTCAGCGCCTCTTTCCAGCCGCAATACACTCTCCAACATATTGAGTATATGACAGTTTCCTCATGAGCGAACTCTAGGTTGTTGCCTTTTTCATGATTTTCGAGCTGAGAATACAGTATCCCTCTTGACAGGCATTGTATTCGGGTTTAATTGTGAATAAAAGAACAATTTGTTTGATTACTCAATCTAATCTGTTTTCCATAAAGGAGACCGCCATGTGGGATACTCGATTCGATGAGCGTGATGTTAAGGAAATCCGCACAAAGACAACGACCTACCTTGGAGTCGGAGCCATCGCCAAGATTGATGACATCGCCGCCGATTTGAAGGCCAGAGGCATCGACTCCATCCTTTGCGTGACCGGCGGGCATTCCTACAAGCTTACCGGCGCATGGGATTACGTCACCGCAGCCTGCGCCAAGCACGGCATACGCATCTCCCTGTACGACAAGGTGACTCCCAACCCCACAACCGGCTCCATAGACGAGGCGGCGGCCCTCGGCAGATCCGCCGATGCCAAGGCCGTACTCTGCATCGGCGGCGGCAGCCCCATCGATGCGGGCAAAAGCGCGGCCATTATCCTTGCCAATCCAGGCAAGACGGCGGAAGAGCTGTATACCTTCGCGTTCACGCCGACAAAGGCTGTCCCCATTGTTGTCGTCAATCTGACCCACGGCACGGGCAGCGAAGTCAACCGCTTCGCCGTGGCCAGCATCACGAAGCACAACCACAAGCCAGCCATCGCCTATGACTGCCTCTATCCCTTGTTCTCCATCGACGATCCGGGCTTGATGATCAAACTCTCGCCTAAGCAGACCCGCTATGTGTCCATTGACTCTGTAAACCACGTCATCGAAGCGGCCACTGCCGTTACAGCCAACCCGCTGTCCATCCTGCTGGCTGGAGAGACTATCCGCCTTGTGGCGGAATACCTGCCCAAGGCGCTCGCCAACCCCGAAGACCTCAAGGCCCGTTACTGCCTGTCTTACGCTTCCATGATCGCAGGGACCGCATTCGACAACGGATTGCTCCACTTCACACACGCACTGGAACATCCCCTCAGCGGCATCAAGCCAGAACTCGCGCACGGCCTCGGCCTTTCCATGATCCTGCCCGCCATCATCGAAGAGTGCTATCCCGCCTGTTCCGCCACGCTAGGCACGATTTTACGACCGCTGACGCCTGACCTCAAAGGAACCCCGGACGAGGCTCACAAGGCCGCCAGAGGCGTTGAAACATGGCTCGCCGACATGGGCGTACCGCAGAAGCTGGAGGACGAGGGGTTCACCGAGAACGACATCCCCCGCCTGTGCGAACTGACCCGGACCACGCCGTCCCTCGGGCTGCTTCTCTCCGTCGCCCCTGTCCCGGCAACTCCTGAGCGTATTGAAAAAATTTACAGGAGATCGTTGAAGAAGATGGATGCGTAAGCAACCGGAGAAAAAACGGAGGAGAGCCTTACAGGATTACGACTCTTCTACAAATCTCTTGCAACTCTATCGGCTGATACGAAAATGACCTGAGCGGGTTAACCTCAATCCAGTCTTACCCAAGAGGAAAAGATTTCTCCGATGTAAGAGAACCCGGTCTGTACATATCGGCCCTCCCCTCCTCCCGGCATAAAAAACCGCCCCGAATCAACGATTCAGGGCGGTTTTTATACTCGTAATATTGGCCCGGTTACTCAGGCAAGCCTGGTTGGGACCACGAGCCATTGTGAATACGGGAGACGTGGGAAGGAAAGAAATCCTGAAAAGGTGTTCCCTCCTCCCCGCGTTCTATTCCTTCCTTATTCATCATCCTGCGGTTTCAGGTGATCGGGGACGATCATCATGTCGATGATGATGGGCTTGAGGAAGCTCCACTTGATGTCGTGCACATGGTACACTTCCATCATGTCGCGGATGGCGTCCCAGCAGTTGTGGCAGGGCGAAATGACCATCTTGGCACCGGTTTCGCGGATCTGCTGCAACTTCATGTACAGGCCCTTGTCACGCTGCGGGCGGAACTTGCCGATGCCGTTGAAGCCGCCGCCGCCACCGCAGCAGAAGTTGTCTTCGCGGTTGCACTTCATTTCGCGGAAGTCTTCCGCGATCTGGCTCATGATGTAGCGGGTGTGCTCGGCGAGGCCGTGGTTACGGATGTAGTTGCACGAGTCCTGCAGGGTCACGGGCATCTTGAGGCGCTTGGCGGGATCGATCTTGATCTTGCCCTTGCGCAGCGCATCGGCCAGCCATTCCACATAGTGCAGGAACGGGACCGGCGGCTTGCCGTCTTCGCGTCCGGCCCAATAGGGGCCTTCCACGACCGTGGCGCGGTGCGCGTGCCCGCATTCCGTGCCTACGACCATCTTGGGGCGCAGACGATCAACCGCGCCGTAGATACGCTTCACGTTGTTGGCGCACGCTTCCCAGTCACCGGCAAACAGGGACAGGGACGTGTTTTCCCAACCCACGGAAGGAACGGTCCACTTTTCCCCGGCCACATGGAAGAGGATGGCGGCCTGCGCCACGTCTTCAGGATAGTGCTTGGGTTCGCGGGCGTTCAGGATGTACATGACATCGCAGTCTTCCTTGTCGATCGGGATCTCGAGGCCCGGCCACTCTTCCGCGTTTTCCTCGGCCATCCATTCGCAGGTGTCCACCCAGTCTTCGGTGGTCACGTCCATCTGGGCGCCGTATACGCGGTGCATACCCGCACCGATCTTGAGTTCCCACGGCACGAAGCCCTGAGAATACAGCACGCCGCGCAGATAGCTGAACATGACGCCCATGTCGATGCCGTGCGGGCAGTACGTGCCGCAACGGTTGCAGCAGGTGCATTTCGCCCATGCCACTTCCATCGTATCGATCATGAACTTCGTGTCGACCTGCCCCTTGCGGCGAAGCATTTCGCCGAGCGTGGACTGGATCTTGTAGGACGGAACCTGCTTGGGATCGCGGTTGTTCGCCGTATACAGGAAGCAGCTGTTCGCGCACAGGCCGCAGTGGGCGCAAATCTCGAGCCACGTGCGGGTGCGGGACTTGCAGGTCTTCTGCAGGGTTTCCCACAGAGCGACCGTGTCCACTTCCAGCATTTCCATTTCTTTATAATACTGCTGCCCACCCTTGTCGCCGAGGAGCGCTTTCAGATCTTCCTCGGTGTTGATGGGCCGTCTGTTGCAAAACTTGCCTTCAGGCATGTTGTCCTCCAATATGCTGGCAATCCCGGGGGATTCCCAGGGGAAAGCGGGGCCGCGCGACGCGCCGCCACGCTTGATGGCGTAGTCCATGCCAAGCTGACCGCGCGACATGAAGTACAGCACGATGTGGGAAAGCTTGGTGAACGGCGCCAGAATGAGCACCAGCTCGGCCGCGAAGATATGCCACAGGAGCCAGCTTTCATAACCGGGGGCCTGCATACGGGCGAGGAATCCGGCGACGAGCACGAACAGCACCAGCAACAGGATACCCCAGTCGCCCAGCGTCGTCAGGAAGCGGACTTCCGGCAACGCGACGCGGCGCAGGATCATCATAAACGCACCGACGATGGCGAGCACCGTAAAGGCGTCGGAGAACCACATGGGCAGCGAAGGCAGGCTGAAGCCGAAGCGTTCCTGCATGATGACCATGTGACCGGCAAGGAACAGAGGCACAATCACCACGCCGATATGGAACAGGAAGAAGGCGATGGTGAAATACGGCTGCCTGCGCCAGCTGTGCGTCCCAAAAGGAACCAGCCACTGAAGGACGGAAGAAATCGCGCCCTTCATACCGATTTTACGGCCGGGGCCGTAGGCGACACGTTCAAGCCGCCAATCCAACCCCCGGATATACAGGACCACACGGCGGGCAAGGCCAATCACGAAGATGAGAAAGGCAGCCCACAACATGGGACCAGTGAGGAATTCGTACATACAACAGCTCCTTGCGGATTACTCGGGTCTGCCGGTTCGCTCGTCGCGACCAAAAAGGAAGCGCCAGTATCCGAGGAACCCCACGAGCGCGACGCCCATGAGGACATACGTCCAGCCCTTGGTGAAAATCATAAACGAGTAGAGCGTGGGGAAATCTTCCATGTTTCGCTCCCGGCGCCCTAGTGGGCGTCCTTGAAATCAGGGTGTTCGTACAGGACCGGCATCTTCGAGCACACGAAGCGGTACGCCGTCACGATCAGGGTTACGATAAAGATGGACAGGAACACTTCCGAGATGCTCGGGAAGTAGCGATCCGCGCTGTCCAGCTGCCAGTTGAAGGCCACGAGGCACACGTTGAAGCGGTTGACGACGATGCCGAGCACGCCGAACACCGACGCCACACGAATGAGCGTGATGTTCTTTTCGCGCACGCCGAGGGCGTACAGGAAGGCGGGCAGGAGCACGAAGCCGACCATTTCGACGGCGAACCACGCACCGTAACCGGAAGCGAGATAGTGCCAGTCGTTGTCCATGGTGGTGTCCAGCACCTTGATGATGAAGTAGCCGATCAGCACGAAGGAAGCCGCGCGGCCGAAGCCGAACACAACGCCGTCGGCTTCACGCAGGTGGGTTTCATCCATCTTGTTGTGCAGTGCCTTGTGGGACAGCGTGCCTTCGAAGATGACCATCGAAAGACCGGCCACCATCGAGGAGATGAAGAAGAACACCGGCATGAACGGCGAGTACCACAGGGGGTGCATCTTGCTCGGGGCGATGAGGAACAGCGCGCCCAGCGAGGACTGGTGCATCGTGGACAGCACCACGCCGAGGAGGGTCAGCGGGATGGTGAGCACAGCACGGCCTTGCGGATGGGATGCATTCGGGGACGCAGGCGGACGAGCCAACAGGGGGCGTCCTTCATGCCGAGGAGCCATTCGAGGCCCACGGGGGACCATTCGATGAACAGCACGGTCAGGTAGATGCCCACGCACAGGCCCACTTCGAACAGCAGGGACGTGGTGCCCTGCGATACAAGCAGAGGATACGGCAGACGCCACGGCTGGCCCACGTCGTACAACAGGGCGACGACCACGAAGGCGTAGCCGAGGAAGGCGGTCAGGATGGCGGGGCGCACGGCCGAATGATACCGCTTCATGCCGAAGAGATAGCAGGCCGAAGAGGTCACATAGCCGCCCGCCGCCAGTGCGACGCCACACAGCAGGTCAAAGGCGATCCAGATGCCCCAAGGGTTGTTGTCGTCCAGGTTGGTCACCGCGCCAAGGCCGAAGCCGAAGCGGCCGATGGTGATCAGCAGCCCGATGGCAAGGATCACAGCCGTGATCAGGTTGCCGGGCGTGCGGGGGATGGACAACAGCGTCTTGCCAACGCAACCCTGCATACAAGGCTTGGCGGCCATGACGTCAGCCACGGCATCAAGACGATTCGAGAGGTTCTTCCAGAGTTTCATTGCTTACGCCTCCCCGCCGTTGGTGTCGTGCTTGCCCTTCTTGCCCTTTTCAGGCTTGGAAGGCTTGGCGGCAGCCTTGGCAGCGGCTTCTTCGGCGGCCTTCGCGGCAGCCGCTTCCGCAGCCTTCGCCACGGCTTCGGCCTTTTCGGCCTCAAGCTGCGCCCGGAGAGCCTCTTCGGCTTCGGCCACGGCCTTCTTCACTTCATCAGCGACGGCGCGATCCTTTTCCTTGGCGGCTTCCTTCGCGGCCTTATCGAGGCTGGCCTGCAGCTTCTTCGCGGCTTCTTCCTCGGTACGGGCGACGGCGGCGTTTACGGCATCGTTCTGCTCTTCCTTGGCGATCTGTTCCTTACGCTTGGTGATCGCGTACGCGCCGCCAAGCAGGACAGGCCAGATGCCCACAACCATGGGCACGGCTCCGAGCGCTCCAGCCGTATATTCGCCGGCGGCCTTGGTGCCGAGATCCTCGTTGAGGCCCACTTCCTTGAACTCAGCGCCGGAAATGGTCATCCACGCGGTGCCGCCCATTTCGTGCTCGCCGTACACATGGTTCTGGTAGCGTTCGGGATGAGCGGTGATGCGATCCCACGCGATCTTGACCAGATCCTTGCGCTTGCCGAACACCAACGCGCCGGTGGGGCAGGCTTCCACGCAGCCGGGAAGCTTGCCTTCCTGCAGGCGGGGGTGGCACAGCGTGCACTTCTGGACCAGCGGATTGAGGGCGCGGTCGTAGGTGTAGCCGGGGATATTGAACGGGCACGCGACCATGCAGTAACGGCAGCCCACGCAGAGGGTGGGATCGTAGGTCACGGAACCGTCGGGGTTCTTGGTAAACGCCTTCACGAAGCACGCACTGGCGCAGGCGGGTTCCTCGCAGTGCATGCACTGGCTCTTGCGGAACACGTCCTTGTCGAGGCTCGCGGGACGGTACTTGTTCACCACGGTCCACTCTTTGGCGGACGTGCGGCGCTTTTCGTTAAGCACGTTGAGATCGGTGAAGGGCTTCTCCGGTTTGGGGAGATCGTTGACCTTGTTGCAGGCCTGTTCGCACCTGCGGCAACCGATGCACAGCGTGGTGTCGTGAAGCACACCCTTGCTGTCGGGGTAGCCGTGGAAGGTTCCGCCTGCAGCGGACGCGGATTTCGCGCCGCCCAGAGCCGAACCGATACCCAGCCCACCCATCAGAGTCAGAAATGATCTACGGTTCATATCTTCTCCTCCGCCTATTTCACGCGCGGGGTATGGCAACCCGCGCAATCGGTGGCGGCAGGCTTCTCGATCTTCATCCGATCGTGGCAGGCCATGCACTGTTGATGATACGCAGCCTTGAGCGAAGGCTTGTTGACGCTCGTAGCCATCTTGTCAGCCTCAATCCCGTGGCAGCTGGCGCACTTCGGCGGGGTCTTCAGATCCGCGATGGGGCTGTTGTGGTGGCACGCGGCACACATGGCCGTCGGCGACGTATGGAACGCGGAGGCAAGCCCGCTGTCGGCGGCACCCTTCACAAGGGCTTCGTAGATCTTGCGGTGCGGGAACACGCTCGGTTCAAAATCGTTGGACAGAGCACCGATGGTCACGGTCTCAGGCACTTCGACGGCCGGGAAAGGCTTCGCCGGAGCGGGCTGGGCGGCCAGATCCTTGGCTGCGATGTCGGCAAGCTGTTCCTTCGTGAGATCGAAGGCGGAACCGTCGGCGATCTGGGCGGAGGTAATGCCCTTCACGTCCTTGTGGCAGGTGGCACAGGAATCGGCGGGCATGACCGGAACCGCCCCGTGGCAACCGGCACATTCCTTCTTCTGCATCACGGTCTGCTGATGGCAGCCCACGCAGCTGCTGTCCGAGGTCTTCGCGTGCATGGCGTCGGCCAGCTTCACGAAGTTGCCGTCCTTGTTGCCGTCGACGGTGTGGCAGACGGTACAGGACTCGATACGGACATGGTGGCAGGTGCGGCAGCTGTCCACGGAAGCCTCATGCGCCTTGTGGTTGAACACCACGGGCTTCATGCCGGCTTCGGGAGCGCCCACGGGGCGCTTGGCGTTGTTGACGGGCAACAACACGGTGGCGTCGGGCTGACCGCGCATCAGGCGGGGAACCGGATTCACCTGCTTGAACTTGGACTGGGCCTCTTCGGTATGGCAACCGGCGCAGGTGGTGGGGCCGGTCACAATCGCGGCCTCAATGGAGGCGGCTTCGGCGGCGGCCTCGGCCTGCACTTCCTTGGCGGAAAGCTTCTTCGTGCTCTTGGGCTCGGCGGCCTTCTTGGCTTCCACCTGAGCGGTCAGATACGCACGAGAGGACTGGGCCACGTTTTCATGGCACCACACGCACTTGGTGTGCACGGCGGTCTGGAGAGAAGGCGTGGAACCAACGGCCTTTTCGCCGTGGCAGGCGGCGCAGGCGTCTTCCTGTCCCTTCTTCCATACGAGCTTGTTCAGCTTTTCGTCATACACATGGTGGCAAACGCCGCAGTTTTCTTCGGAGTTGGCCGGGTTGACGATAGCTTTGGAGCTGACGTGCAGATAGTGGAGCGATTTGCTGCCCATCTTGACGGGCTTCTGTTCAGCCTTGAACGGAAGCTTCGTGTCGTGACAGGCGCGGCATTCGCCGTCGAGCGGACCCGTCTTCTGGTCGTTGGAAGCCATGTTCTCATGGCAACCGATGCAACCATTATGATAGATGTTTTCCAGCTTCTTGGCGTCGGTGCCGTCTTCCTTGCGCTGGAATTTGACGGTGTGCCCGTTCGCGGTGGGCGTATGACAGACAGAACAGTCTTGGCCCGTGGCAGCGAGAGCCTTGGTGTGTTCGTCATGCAAAAACACGGCGGGAGGCATTTCCAGCTTCTTGAGCTGGCCTATGGCATCGATGCGGATCACGTCGGGACGGGTTTGGGCGGCCAGCGACGGTGAAGCAAACAACGCAATCCCACCCAAACCGATCACGGCAATCGCCGCCAGCGCAATCCCACGCAGCAGTTTTCGACCGTTTTCCATGGTGGCAGTCCTTTGCAAATAGAAAAAGAAACATTTCCCCTGACAACAAAACCAGTCTGATTGCAGTATGATGCCATATGCTCTCAGACAGGTGCCTAGCTTCTCAAGCTGGTATCGTGAAAAAAAGTCTCCGTCAAGGGGGGAATGCCTGATCCGACGCCCCTTAGCGGGCGCCAACACCCCCACTTTCGTGAAAAAACAAACGAATGTTTCCTCTCTTTACCTGCTTGAATGCTCAATGAACGCCCTAGGCCTCTAAAAACAATATAACATATTATTAAAAAAGGATTTCTTCGCTCAAAACATATTCCACAAACAAACCGCACGGCTCAAAACCTTGCCGCCTGTATACAGGTTCCCCCTCGCTCGAAGCCTGCAGCACCGCCAAAGAGGCTCCCGCAGCCTGCCCGGCCCGCAAAAGCGCCGCCGTCATGGCTCCGCCGAAGCCTCTTCTGCGAAAGGCTTCACGAGTGCTGATCATATGCAATCCCGCAGTATTACCTTTTTCACTCAAGAAGAGTTCCCCGCTGACCACAGGGACCTCCCCGGCAAAGCCCACAAACAGACGCATGGGCGCAACAGCTTGAAACAACACCTGTTCGGCGGCTTTGTACAACCTTTTCACATCCTCATCCGGCGGGTTCCAGTTGGCGGCGAGGACATCCGCGTAGGCGGACAGTTCGGCGGACGTCCCGACCTGTACGATCCGCAAGCCTTCCGGCGGACGTCCTTCCGGCGTCCAGCGGTTCAGAGGCAAAGCCATGCCCGTTTCAAGCTCGCCTATCCCGTAGCCGTTCCGCCCGAACGCCGTACGCTGGCGGTTCAGCGCGCCTTCGTCCTCGGCGCTGGCCCACACCGTAAACGGGCGCTCCGTCGCCGGGGGAAGGGCCATTCCCGGCAGCTCCAGCAAATCCCGGGGGCGTTTGCCCGCGAACCAGTCCTTGGAGGCCTGCAACAGGCCGTCCTCCGCTCCCCGCTCAACCCGGCAAGGCCGCCCGTCTCCGCCGCATTCCCAGAGCACCTTGTTGAAGGTATCCGAGCCCAGCCCCGAATCAACAAGAAGCGCGCCGCCCAGATCCCGGATCAACATGCCGGGCATCCTGCGCTGCAAAAAGGGCACATGCCCGAACAGGTTTTCCCGGGCCGCCTGATAGTGTGACGTTGTCATAATCAATTCCTTTTATTTGAGTGTAAGGAAGGAGGAATTTGGGAGGGGGAAGGGGCCTTTTGAAAAAGGGCTCCCTTCCCCCTTGTCCCCCTAAAACTTTTGTGTGCGGGCGGAAGCCTGTACCTCTATGAAGCATAGGGCCGCACTAAGGCTCGCCAACCATCAAAACAATATCCCAGACACATGACTGCGCCGGCTACCGCATCACCCGACC
>OKSB01004157.1_pt1 | contig 10662 bp, 9 predicted proteins | sample 1601171 | NCBI WGS metagenome assembly OKSB01 (sample SAMEA3541496, study PRJEB24748) | human gut metagenome | biome: human gut; feature: human-associated habitat; material: faeces | place: China | collected 2012 | reverse complement strand
CCAGCTGTTCAGCGCCAACAACTGATTTTGCCATTTTCAACTCCGTTTGCCTGGGTATAGGGAGGAGTCCATGAAAAAGAAATCATTTTTTCAAATTGCAGTGATTCTGATGGCGTCATTTGCCGCCTGGATTTATTGCATTGCAGTTGTGGTACTGGGCCTGATCTACCAGGCATATCCCGGACAGGAGCACATCGCAGTGCTGATTTCCACGCTTCCCACACTGGTGATGATGCTGTCGGCGTTTGCCTCCAGTGTATTGCTGCGCTTCTGCAACCGAAAATATGTGGTGATCATCAGCATGCTGATCTCCATTGGAGCTGGGCTGCTGATTCTTTTTCTGGAGCTGCCCCTGGCGGGCGTGATCCTATGTTCTGCGCTTCTGGGCGTCCCGGGCGGGACTATCGCTTCCGCCAATCCCACGGTGCTGGCGGAAATTGCGCCGCCCAGACTGCGGGACAAGGTGTTGGGCTGGCATAACTCCATGATGATGCTGGGAATGGCTATTTTCACGCTGCTGGGCGGCGTGTTCGCAAAGACCGGACGGTTTCAGGATGGCTACAAAACCGTGCTGGTGCTGCTGCCTATTCTGATTCTGGTCCTTCTCTTTTATCCCAATGTAGATAGAGAACCAACGAAAGATGTCCTCAATGCGGACATTTCCGCAGCGGTCCCCACGGCGGAGCCGGAGCGATTCCCCAAGGTTGCAGTGGGACTTTTGCTGGTGTACGGCATCGGCTCCATTTTCTGGAATGCCTGGTATATGAACTACTCAGATTACATCGTCAATGAAGCGCAGCTGGGTACCTCGGCCATGGCCGGCATGATCGGCTCCCTCTGCAGCGTGGCAGGGACAGTCTCCGGCCTGGTGGTTGCGTTTTGGATTCGTGCGACAAAGAAGTTCAGTATTTCGCTGGCGTTTATTCTCGGCGGAGCGGCCATGCTGCTGCCGCAGCTGACCCAAAGCGCCATAGGCTGCTATGCCGGCGGAATCCTCTGCCAGTTTTTCAACCTGATCATTGGTTCCGGATTGACCACCTACCTTGGTCTGGTGACCACAGGGAAAAATGCGGCGACCGCCCTCTCTCTTCTGGCGGGATTTGAGGGCTCCGGCGTATTTCTGTGCGGCTATATTGTCCCCCTGGTGGGCAATCTCTTCGGTGGCGGAGCGGGGACAAACATCCTGGTCAGCGGGATCATCATGATGGGAATTGGAATTCTGACTTATTTCGTCATCAAACCTGCCCACGAAGCAGCCTATGGAAATCTGAAAGCTGGAAGCCGACACTAACACAGAAACTTGAAGACCGGGGTGGACTGTCTTTGTGACAGTCCACCCCGGCTTGCGATTCCTCAGGAAGTATGGGAGAAAATGGTTGATTTTATTTTTCTAACTGTTATAATAACTTAGAGAAATCATATTTTGGAGTAATATGTGCAAAAGACGATACAGAGAGGACGGGACAGTATGATTGACACGTCAGATGTCCGAAAGATGAATATGAACGCCATCCGGGCTGTCATGTGGCGGGGCGGCGAGCACACCAAGCAGAGCATTGCGGCGGACACGGGCCTAAGTGTTGCCACCTGCAACACCTTGCTGAATGAGTTGGAGCGAAGCGGCGAGGTGTACAGTCAGAAATACCAGCTCAATGGGGTGGGCAGAAGCACCAGCGTCTATCAGATCAACGAGGACTATGAGAGTATTCTCTGTGTCCGGATTGATTTGGACTCAGAGGGAAATCGGCTTCTCCTCTGTGACGTGCTCTCCATGTTGCGGTCGACGCTCTATCAGGAACAGACGCAGTTCACGATATTGGATATGGACCGTGTGGCCGGGAAAATCACCGAGATGCTGGAGAAGTTCCCCAACATCTCGTGTATCCTGGTGGGAACCAGCGGAATTATAGACCACGGCGTACTGCGGCTCTCTGACATCCCGGAGCTGGAGGAGGCTCACCTGCTGGATGCGCTCCGGACGGTGGCGCAGCAGCGGCCGATCTACATGACCTACGACTGTCAATACCGTGTTTATGGAGCTTACAAAGATGCGGGTTATACCAGCGAGACGCTGACATTGCTGTTCTGCATGAGAAATGTCCTGGCAGGCACAGCATCTGTAATCGGGGGGAGAATTGTCAGCGGCAAGAACGGCTTTGCCGGAATGACCGGATATATGCCGTGGGGGATGAGTCAGGAGGAGCAGATCCAGGTCATTGCCCAGGGGAGTCCGAAGGGGCTGGAGTTGATCGTGAAGACGGCACTCTCAGTCATTGCGGTGTTAAACCCGGACGAACTGCTCTTTGCCGGAAACGTGGTGGATCGGGAGATGATGGAGGCGGTTCAGACGGCGTGCGCCAAGGCGGTTCCGCCGGAGTTCCTGCCGAAACTCCGCTTGGCAGATCATCGGGGAGATCAGTACTATCTGGAGGGAATGTACCAGAAAGCACTGGAGATGAAGGCTGACCTGGCAATCGAATACTGGCAGTGACGGAAGCGGCACGGCATATGAAGCGCAGAGAACGCCTTTGGCGAAGCCTCCTTTGTGGGGATCGCCAAAGGCGTTGTTTGTTTTTTGTTTAACTATCCAAACTTCTTCGTAAATGAAGGAAAACCATTGACTTTGTTAAATTAAATACTTACAATAATAATTAAAATAATAGTTATAAAAATAGAAAACGGAAAATAACAGGAGAAAATGGAGGTAGCGAGACATGCTGGATCGATTGTTTTCCCCCCTCACCATCAACGGAAAGACTTTGAAAAACCGCTGCGTGGTGACCCCAATGCTGATGAACTTCTGCGAGGAGGACGGCACCTGCACAGAGCGGTTTGCGGCGTATCACGAGGCCAAGGCCAAGGGCGGCTTCGCCATGATTGTCACAGAAAATGTGGCGGTCACTTCTGTCGCAAAAGGCTATCAGTGGATTCCGGGCCTGTGGAAGGATGAACACATTCCCGGCTTCCGGGACTTGACGGACCGAGTGCATCAATACGATACCGTCATCATCGCCCAGCTGAACCATCCCGGCCGACAGGCCTCTGAAAAATATGCCAAGGCCCAGTCCTGGGCTCCCTCTGCCATCCCGGACCCCTACCACAATGAGGAGATGCCCCACGAGATGACGATTGCGGAGATCCACAAGACGGTGGAGGACTTCGGCGACGCCGCCCTGCGGGCTAAGAAAGCAGGCTTTGACGGCATTGAGCTCCACGGTGCCCACGGCTACATGATTCCGGAGTTCATGTCCATGTACACCAACAAGCGCACCGACGAGTACGGCGGCGACCTGACTAACCGGATGCGGTTTGCCCTGGAGATCATTGAGAATGTCCGCCAAAAATGCGGCCCAGACTTTATTCTGGGATACCGGCTCTCCGCCGACGAGCGGGTGACCGGCGGTCTCACCATTGAGGACACCAAAGCCATCGTCCCCTACCTGGACCAGGCCGGCGTGGACTACTTCAGCATCTCCATCGCGGTGAATGCCACAGATGACCAGATGATTCCCTCCATGTATTACCGCCACGGCTATCAGGCGGACTACGCCAAGGAGGTGAAGGATGTCACCTGCAAGCCGGTGATTACGGTGGGCCGCATCAACGACACCCGGATTGCCGAGAGCATCCTGCGGTCCCACAAGGCGGACCTGATCGGGTTTGCCCGGCAGTCCCTCACGGACCCGGAGACGCCGAATAAGGCGCGGGAGGGACGCTTCGAGGATATCCGCAAGTGCGTGGGCTGCCTCCACGGCTGTGTGGGCCACATCGACACCGGCCTGGCCGGCTCCTGTGAGCTGAATCCGCTGGTGGGTCATGAGAGCGACCCGGAATACCAGACAGTCCCGGCGGAGCACCCCAAGAAGGTAATGGTAGTGGGCGCGGGCCCCGCCGGCATGCAGGCCGCCATCGCGGCGGCGGAGTGCGGCCACCAGGTGGAGGTATACGACAGCGACCGCTGGGCCGGCGGCCAGTACCGGATTGCCTCCATCCCGCCCGGAAAGGGCGAGATCACGGCCTTCCTCCGCTGGCAGGTGCTGGACCTGGAGAAGCTGCATGTTCCCGTCTTCCTGAATACCACCGTCACCAAGGAACTGGTGCTGGAGAAGAAGCCGGACGTAGTGGTCGCGGCCACCGGCGTGACGCCCATCGTTCCGAAGAAAATCCCCGGCGTGCAGAACCCCAATGTGGTCCTGGGACAGGACGTGCTGAAGGGTGCCGTCAACACCGGCAGACGCTGCGTTGTGGTGGGCGGCGGCCTGGTGGGCGTGGAGGTGGCCAACCATCTGGCCTCCCTGCTGAAGGAAGTCACCGTGGTGGAGATGCGGGACGGCATTGCCCTGGATGAGGGGCCGGCCCCCCGCAAGGACCTGTTGCAGGACCTGGCCAACAATGGGGCGAAGGCCTATACCAGCACCACGGTGGATGAGATTACGGATCACTCCGTCATCGTCTCCGGTGCCCACAACGAAGAGATTCCCGCGGACACGGTTGTGTTGGCCATCGGCCGGGTTTCCAATACCGCTCTGGCGGAGGAATTGACCGCCGCAGGTGTGGATGTGCGGATCATCGGTGATGCCAAGGAGCCCGGCCTGGCCGGCGCCGCCATCCGGGAGGGGTATCTTCTGGGCCGGCACCTGTAAGGCGCCGGAGAACACGCACATGGAGGGATTTCTATGATCAAACATCGTAGACTGGGCGTGGCGGTGGTGCTGCTGTCGTCCTTTGCCGCCTGGATCTACTGCATTGCAACGGTGGTGCTGGGCCTGATCTACCAGGCCTATCCCGGCCAGGAGAATGTGGCCATTCTGATCTCCACGCTGCCCACCATTGTCATGATGCTGGCGGCTTTTGCATCCAGTGTCATTCTGCGGGTCTGCAACCGGAAGCTGGTAGTAGTGGTCAGCATGGCAATCTCCATTGTGGCAGGGGCGCTGATCCTGCTGGTGGAGATGCCGCTGATCGGCGTGATTATCTGCTCGTCTCTGCTGGGCATTCCGGGTGGCACCATCGCCTCCGCGAATCCGACGGTTCTGGCCATTGTGGCGCCCCTCAACCTGCGGGATAAGGTGCTTGGGTGGCACAACTCCCTGATGATGTTGGGTATGGCCACCTTCCAGCTGCTGGGCGGCATATTCGGGGAGACCGGACGCTTCCAGGACGGCTATAAGACGGTTCTGATTCTAATTCCGATTCTAGTGCTGGTGATCCTATTCTATCCCAATGTGGATAAGGACCGGAGTCTGGCACAGGCTGCCGGCGGTGCGCAGGAGACAGAGACGGTGCCTGCCAGAGATGGAAAGTTCCCCATGGTAGCCGTAGGAATGCTGCTGCTCTATCTCTTCGGCGCCATATTCTGGAATGCCTGGTTTATGAACTATTCCGACTACATTGTCAACGAGGCCCAGCTGGGCACCACGGCTATGGCAGGCGTCATCGGCTCCCTGTGCAGTGTGGCGGGCACGGTCTCCGGCCTGGTGGTGGCGTTCTGGATCAAAGCCACCAAGCGATTCAGCATGACATTGGCCTTCATCCTGTGCGGCGTGGCCATGCTGCTGCCGCAGCTGACGCAGAGCGTCGCAGGGTGTTATGCGGGCGGCATCCTGTGCCAGTTCTTCAATCTGATTGTCGTCTCCGGCCTGACCACTTACCTGGGGCTGGCCACCACCGGGAAAAACGCCACCACGGCCATGTCACTTCTGGCGGGCATTGAGGGCTCCGGCGTCTTCCTGTGCGGCTACATTGTGCCTGTGGTGGGCAATCTCTTCGGTGGCGGTGCCGGCATGAACATCATGGTCAGCGGCATCATCCTCATGGTGATCGGCGTGGCGGCCTACTTTGTCATCAAACCCACCCATGAGATGGTGTATGGAAAGAAGAACACGGATCAACAGCACGGATAAGAAACATTGTTTTCCACCGCGATGCGGAAAAAATATCATGGAGGTAAAAGTATGAACATTGAGAAGGAAGTCCAGAGACTGATGGATATTGAGGCCATCAAAGACCTGAAGAACCGCTACGCCCGGATGTGCAACGACAACCACAACTATGAGCTGGTGGACACAATCTTCTCCCCCGATGTGCGGTGGGAGGGCTCTCCCGACGATCCCTGGGGTAGCGCCGTGGGCAGAGAGGCCTTTATTGAGCTGTTCAAAGGCTTCCAGAAGCAGATGGACGGTCGCTGCCTGGGCCATAACATCACCAACCCCATCATTACTTTTGACGACGATACCCATGCCCATGGCCACTGGCACCTGTTCGGAGCCTTCAAAAGTGGTGAGGAGAGCAAGGGGGCCGGCGTCGGCTTCCTGGAGCAGGGCTACTATGACGACGACTATGTGAAGATCGACGGCAAGTGGTACATCTCCACCCTCCGGTTTAAGGACACCCTGGTGGCTGATCCGGCGAAGGGCTGGAAGGATGAACTGATCCAGGAGTTCTAAGGCATCTCCTTCACAGATCTTGCAGAAACCATCATATCGAATAACAGAGGAGCGGGAAATGCCTGTACAGGTTCCCGCTCCTTTATTATTGCATTATCGCATTTAACCTGATGAGCCGAGAAGCGAACATAAATTACAGGAAAGTTTATGTCCCTGACATAACGATCTGGCAGCGAAAAGCATCAGGTTGTGACCGAATATCATAGCCGGACCAATCAAGCGGCACTTGTGATTATTTTGAAATTGTGGTAAAATACTACCACAAAAACTCCTGAATACGGAATGATCTTTAGAAAGCACGACTTCAAATAAAGCGCGGATTGCGACATTTGAATTGATTTAAATTGCGATGAAGGGAGTTGGAAAAGTGCCAGAACTTTGCCGTTTTTACAATATTGTTATCAAGATGCTATATTCTGACAATAGCCAGCATAATAAACCTCACTTCCATGTGTACTACGCAGAGTTTGAAGCATCTGTTGGCGTGGATGGGGAGCTACTGGCAGGCAGCCTGCCTGTCAAACAGCTGAAACTGGTGCAGGCCTGGGCTGCAATCCACGAGGAAGAACTATATGCTACCTGGAACAAAGCAGTCCGGAATGAGCCCTTCGGGAAGATTGAACCCTTGCGGTAAGGAGGTGCAGAGATGTATATTGTGGATGGAATTGCCTATGCTGGAGATCCTGCTCCTATGATCAAGGTAAGTGGAGTCCGACCGATGAAGGATCATAAGCTGTGGGTACGCTTCAGTACTGGAACTGCAAAAATTATGGACTTTAGACCTCTGCTTAAAACGCCGGCATTTGCCCCATTGGCAGATGAGGAGGTGTTTCGCTCCGTTTATATTGACCGTGGCATTGCAGTCTGGAACGACGGGGAGATCGACATTGCTCCGGAATATTTGTATGAGCATGGAGTGGATGCAGAGGAGACTGCTTAATGGGTCTCGGATTGCTGACTACTATTTGACGACTATTTGCAAAATGCCCGGAGCCATTGCACCGCAATGGCTCCGGGAGTTTTCTATAAATGGTGGAAAATTTGTGCAACCCAACTGAAACCCTTGCGCCACAACGTTTTTTCCTTTGACGGCCTGATAACTCCGACTCTGAAGGCCGCTGGTTCGAATCCAGTCGGGCGTACCAAATGGATGAGGGTAGGCGTATTGAACAGTTTTCTTAGACTGTCCAATACGCCTACCCTCATTTTATGGAAGAAAGCCTGATATTTCAGGCTTTCTCTCTTTTCATGTGTGGCCCGCCCATTTTATCGCAAAGATGAAAGTCGCAAGCTTGGTGGTTGAAAAACGAAAAATACCAAGTTTTGAACCCTTTGTCCAGATCAGCCTGTCCGCTCTCTCCTTTGCTCATGGAGCAATTCAAACCCATCCGGTGTCTTATAGTTGAGTGTGCTGTGAGGACGTTTCGTGTTGTAAAATTCTATGTAGGTATCAACACTTCTCATGAACTGGTGCTCGGAGCAATATTGTGTCCGATAAACCTCCTCCCGTTTCATGGAGGCAAAGAAGGACTCGGCCACAGCATTGTCATGAGGGCGGCCGGACTTCGAGAAAGACTGGACAACCTTGTTCATACGAAGCAGTTTCCGGAATGTGTTGGATGTATATTGTGGGCCCTGGTCGCTGTGAAACATCAGCTGCTGGGGCTCGTTTCTGTTCCGATATGCCTGACGAAAGGTAGAGGTGACCAGATAGGTGCTATTCTTTGGCGATACTCTGTGGGCCACTACTTTACGTGAGAATAGGTCCAGAATGACACAGACATAAAGATACTTGCCATTGACTTTAAAGCAAGTGATGTCGCTGACCCAAACATGGTTCGGTTCATCCACTTTGAATTGCCGCTGTAACATGTTCTGCTTTTTTGCCAGCCGCTCACTTTTCTGATAATCGTGTTTGGAGTAGATAGAAACACTTTGTAATCCCATTTCTCTCATCAGTTCAGCCACATACTTGGGCGAAGTACGAACGCCTCGATCTGCTAACACAGCAGCGATTTTGTTTGCGCCAAACCGCTGCTGGCTCTCATCGAAAGCTGCTTGGATATGCTCTTTCATCTCGGCTCTTCGTTTATCATAGGCTGTTACATCTTTCCGCCGGAAGATATGGTTGTAGAAGGTACCGCGGGATACACAAAGTGCCTCGCATAAGGCATGGACACTGTACTGACCATGCAATTTGGCAAGCTCTTGCAGCTTTTCCTGAAGTGGCGATGAGACTGTGCAGTTGACCTTCTGCAATATCTCGATCTTTTCCTCTAACTTCCGGAGTTTCTGTTTCAGTTTGATAAACTCCTGCTGGCTGACCGCATGACCGGAGTTTGTCGCGGTTACCATATATGGCTTGGTCCATGTGTAGAATGTACTTCTTGGTACGCCGGTGTCGGCGCAGATCGCGGCAACGGATTCGCCAGCGTGGTAGCGGGCGACCAAAGATTGCTTTGCTTCTGTGTTGTAGAACATGGGGTTGAATCCTCCTTTAAAGTCATAGTTTGTTATATAGAAACAATAGAAATCGAGCGAACCTTGTAAGAATTTGCTTGCTGTGATATGATGAAAGAAAATAACGATGGAGTGACGGTTGATCATGGGTGGTCGTCTTGAATTTGTCGATTTGCAGCATGAACTGAAGGACAAGGGTATCGACTGGGATTTGCCTATTTGTTGCGATAGCCAAAAAAGCAACTACTCATTTCTGCGCGTACAGATGCGGGGGGATTTTTCGTTTCACCGCGAGAAGGGTGTTTGGATCGAAGACGCCGAGCACGACGAAAAATGCCTTCGTCTATTGCGCCTTGCAAAGAAACGATACTGTGATTTGGTTCTGTTTCCGGAGTATTGCATCTCCGAACAGGTGATTGTGAATATTATCGAAGACGAGTCCCTATGGCCCGAAAACCATAAACTCTGGGTCTTGCCGTGTCAGGGAATGGAAAAGGAAAAATTTGATTCATTGATCAAAAAGCTCTCAGACCTTGACGGCGTATTTCTGCTGGATACAGCCTGCAATTCCTGGGGGGTGCTCTCCAATCGCTTTGTCAACGCCCTGTTTTACTGCTTCCTTGCCTGTCGGGATGGTAAGCCCACCCTTTGTCTGGTTCCCCAACTGAAAACGCAGCCTATGGGAGACCGTAACTGCCTCTGCGAACAGGCAGGCATGACCATTGGAAATATGATATTCACGCTGGGAAATCGCCTCTTGACCTTGCTCTGTGCAGACTCCATGAATAACGAACTTACCTGGCAGGCATTGCAGAATGAAGGGCTGCAAATGTCCGGCCTCACCATCCTGCATCCTCAGTTGAACGGCCACCCGAAAGATGCGGTGTTCTCCCGTCTCCGCTGGGAATTATTCGAGCACGGAAAGGCCGGTACTTACATCACCTGCAACTGGGCGGCAGGTACCACACTATCTCGTTCTGGCCGTCAGGAGGCAGAAGAAACGCTCGCCCTGTCCTGGTCCTGCGTTTATCTAAAACACGCAGACGATATTTCGGAGAAATGGGAGAAAAAGACTTCCTTGCACAGAGAGAATGAACAACACGGATTATTTGGCGCCATCATGAAGCCAAAACGGACGGAAGTTTGGTTCAGCCAGTCTCAGGAGGAGGCCTTGGAGCTTATCGTGCCAAACTTTGACCAAGATGGCTATGGGAAGACGAGTGTGTCGGACGTCCATGCTCAGGTGCGCTGTTGCTATGACCAGGACACTCAGAGCTGGGTGGAACAGGCACCCTCCACCAAAACGCTCCAGCAGAGGATCGATCGGATCGCCAAAAAAAACCCAGCCCTCTACCAAAGCAGCTGTGACGTAGAGGATGCATACCGTTTCCCTCTGGATACCGAAGAACGATGGGATGCCGACCGGTTTTTTGCGTTGGCACTGGAAGCATTCCCAAACAATATCCTGGAGATCGATGAAACGGAAAACCTGAGCGCTTGGACGTTGCTTCTGGATGAGGAAGATCGAAAAAGCGCCGCCACTCAGTTCGACCATTTTTTGTATCTGATCGACATACTTCAGGGAGAACTGCCCGCTCAGTGTGCTCCATTAAAAGCTCCGCACAGCTTTTGCTACCAAACGAACAAATCCGGCAGGCCCAGCATCAATTTGCGGGCTGCGGAACAGGAGGCCCTGGTGGCCTATGCACAGACGCCGCACGAGGCCCGTCAGTACGCCAAATTTTTAAGAGATACA
>OKSB01004152.1_pt1 | contig 10671 bp, 10 predicted proteins | sample 1601171 | NCBI WGS metagenome assembly OKSB01 (sample SAMEA3541496, study PRJEB24748) | human gut metagenome | biome: human gut; feature: human-associated habitat; material: faeces | place: China | collected 2012 | reverse complement strand
CCAATTGCTGCATGCACGGCACCAACAGACTCCGCAACGACTGCTGCCGCCGCTGCCGAAACTGCCGCTGCTCCCATAAATACAACAGCTCCTGCGACAATAACAAATCCGGCAACCAGTATAACTTATCCCTGTTCTTTGCTTCCAGCTTGATCTGAGCCAGCGCTTCCGTATCTCCGGTAAGGATATCAAGCTCACTGTCAAAGGTGATATCCTCTACATAGCCGATTCTGGTATCCAGATCCTTAATCCGCTTCAGTTCATCAAGATAAATTCCACTGGTATCAATACTGGTCGGAAGCTTTCCCTGAAAGCCCCAGACACACAGCCCCGCTATGATCAGTAATGCACCGATGATCGAGATCCACAATGATGGAGATATCAGAACGATCGCCCTGTCCAGCTGATCTCTCGTTGCTATTCGGTTTAACGCATTTCGATTATACATCTTACTCACAGTAGTTTCCTCATTGATTCTTTTAATGGTTCAGAAAGCAGCTTCTTCCGCTCAATCATCTCATCAATCTTCTCGATATAAAGCCCTACATCCTTGACATTATCGCATCTTTCGATGCGTCCATCGGGGAAGACACGCTTGGTGATGGAACCTGCGCCAAGAGCTACGATGGTCTGTTTCTCCTCCAAAATCAATCAGACTTGCGACACCATTCTTAATATATCACAGGAGGTTTTTTATTGATATCCTCACCGTTTCCAACTATTCCATTCTCCCCAGCATAGCTGGGGGATTAGACTTTTCATTCAAGAAAAAGGCGTGTTCATGGGAGTAAGCAACAATGTAGTCATTCTTTCTTTTATTAGTACTATTTTAAAATATTCTATTTCGCTATCACCCTCATTGACTCCCTTGGTTTCCTCATAAAAGTCTCAATAGAAATTTGCTCAATCTTTGTTCCATCCTTAAGAACAACAATGTCCCCATTCTCCATAATTATTGTCTTATCATCATACTTGAAACCAGGCTCAGCATCCGTCTCGTTGACCGATGCGTCATTTGCCAATCTTCGTACTTCAATGTACAGGCGATATTCTTCCTCTGAACTGATATGAAGATCTGGCACATCTGGACAGTGCTGCAACAAGAACATATTTGTAAAGAATGGGAAATCCCTGACTTCTTTTGCAACCAATGGGATGTTTAATTCTTTCCATTCCTTAATCTCAAATCGATAATATGCCTCATCAGAATTCTTTGGAATCTCTCGTATGTCTCTACGCTTTACAGCACTTGTCTTTGTAACCTCACCATAGTACCTGATTCCCGCTTCTCTCCCAAAGATATTGATAGATTGATAAATTGCCACATAATGAATTGGTAAATCCGCATCCCTAATCTTTGACGCCGGGATATGATAAAACTTATACTTTAAGCAAGTATCCAACTGTGCTCTGTTTCTCAACGCTCCAACCAGCACATCGCGTTGATTCCAATCAATCTTGGCAAGCTTGTCCTCAATACCTCTTGGCAATGTTGCTCTTTCAAATGCCGAATCTGGAGAATCAGCTATCAAAGCATCAAGCATATCCTGTACCATAGAAGTCTCTGAAGGAAGAAATGGCAAACCGCCTATGTTCACTTTCTCAATACTTTCGAAGAATTTGTGATTTCTATATTCTTCCTTATTTGCATAAGGGAATAACACATATGCCCCAAACATTGTTCTCTCGTATGGATCTGCACCATTATGATAAACAATCGCATCTCTGTAACGATGCATTGTATTTATATCATCCGTTTCAGGACCAGGTGTATGTGAAATAGTATTGTAATAATCACTGCCTTCCAACGCAGGATTTACGCGATACTTTGCATCAAATACATATTCATATTTAACCTTTTTTCCAACCTGATTTACCGTCTTTTTCTCAAGTGAAAGAACATTATCGGGCTTTTGCGCCACGGTCGGAACTTGTCCTGACTTAGGGTTGTACGATAGTGTAATCACTTCTCCATTCTCTGAATTACGATACTTAACCTTTGACGAGGAGCCCTTTACCAAAGATACAAACAAACCATTTCCCTGAACCTTAACTATATCTTGAGAAATCAATTCATATCGATCCTTCATCATGCTATTGAGCTTGATAAAGCACCAATACTCATATAATAAAGCCAAATCTTTTACAGAAATATTGAAGACATCTCCTGTAATAGATAATCCTCTTAAAAGCATCAAATAGTATTTATACAAATCCCTATATCCTGGAGCCATTGAGAAAACTAATGACATACCGGAGGATGCTTCTTTTGCCTCAACATCAGCCAAAAAAGTAGTATTACAACGCCGGTTTAGTTCTCTCACCATTCCGTCAATCTTGGCTATTACGGCCTGGTCTTCTTTTCGCTGCAATTTAAGATAATTCTTTTTGAATGATTCCAACTTCCTCGCAGTTGAAAGCAGTATGTATTTTGTAAGCTGATTCTCTTTTGTATCATATGAAACTTGTTTTCTTACAGCCAATGCTCTTTCAATGCGAATCTCTCCATTCACTCTCTTCGCTTGATCTGGATGCTTTTTAATCCATCTTATCGTTCTGCCATCAGTCTTCTTAACTTTGTGACTTGGTAAAACTTGATGTGTTGTATCTAGCACATGATGAGGCTGTGACATAATGGTATCTGCCGCTTTAATAAAATCTTTGTATATCTTGTTTATAACCGCAAAGAATTCAACTGGACTACTATTCACCTTTTCGCTCTGCTGATATCCTAAATATGTTTTCTTAAGGAAATCAAAAACAACATTGTAAACTTCCTTAGTTACATCTTCGACAATCTGCTTATAATCGTTTTGATAATCGATTTTAGTAGGAAAAACCTCTATAACAAGGCGCAAGTAATTAACACCATCAATTTGGATCACTAAATCAGAAAAACCAATTTCATTTCCAAAATTGATGACGCCAGATAAAATCTCATGATTTCTACTCGCTCGTGTCACCTTGTTACGCACATTAAGGTTATCATGCCAAAACGCAACCTTATGTCCATCTACAGCTTCAATTACAATTTCATACTGCTGTTGCTCATAAAACATCGGATAGATTGAATATATACCCGTTGAAATTTCCCCATTTCTTGAGGAAAACCGTGGTACATCGCCATCCCTTAAAGTCATTTGAAAATCATCTACACAATGAACCTTAATTGATGAATCGCCGTTTTTATGCTCAATTCCTTGGAAGTTAGGATGTGTTGCCTTTCCTTTTATGGTGACACTTACTTTTTCAGTTTGCACATATAGCAACTCATTAGAGCCAGTAAGCTGTGAATCCATCCTCTTCAAATCTCCTTACCATGAAAGCAATCTTCTTTGCACTTTCCTTGTATTTGCAAGTTTCTTTATTTGCAGCCGCCATCATCTTCGCACTTACATCATCACTCTCCGTCTGATAGCTCTCATAATCTCCTGCGCAATACTTAAATAATTCGCATAACATTATTTTTACTGAAGCGCTACTTCCTTGTATTCTAGGCAGAATCTTCTGCATTATTTCATGATCAAATGCCTGATTTCTTGTCAAAAGATTACCTGCATTCTTATTGTTAAGCATATAGAATACAATCTCATCTCTTACACGATATCCAACATGAGCATTTGCTTTTTCCAAAATCTTATTAATATCCTGAAGTTCTATACAAACATCTTCGACAAAATCCTTGTCTGAAGCACACTGATTAAAAAAAACATAATCAGCTTTCATAAATGTGTTATCTGCGAAAATAGCTTTTACTTCGCCCTGCGTAGAATCAAAATTTGCTAGTAATTCTACGGTGGAAAATTCAATGGTATTTGCCCTATCAAGAACCTTTCTACTGAATGGGAATGTCGTTTCATCCATATTTACAGTACCAATTATATATAAGTTCTCTGGTATTCTTACAACACCATATTTTCCTTTTGCAGTAATATCTGCTCCATAATAATTTTCTGTAATAAGCGGATCTGTTGTAACTTTTCCATCCACATATTCTCTTGTTTCTATGATTGATAAAATATCACTTAAATAATATTCCACACGCGCCAAATTCATTTCATCTAAGCATAAGAAATATGGATTTCTACTATCCAGTTCTGCCTGCTTAACAAAATCAATGATTGCTCCTGGAATAAACTTATCATTTAAGTTCACATGGCCGAACAAATCTGATGAGTCTGACCAATCAGGTCTTACAGAAACAAGTTTATAACGGCCATTCTGGCTTGTTGCACCAATTGCTTCAGCAAACAGTCTTACAAGACGAGTTTTTCCTGTACCACTAGTTCCTGCAAGAATTACAAATGGCTTTGATTTAAGGCTGAGGTAATAATTCTCAACAAGACCTTCATTAAAAGTAAAGCCTTTTGCCGCTATGTACTTCTTTATCTGATCTAATGTATCCTTTGTTGACAATTGTTCCTCACCTACTTCCACATCTATAATCTCTGTATTCTCAGCTTTACCATTAACATATTCTTTGTAAATATCCATCATGAGTCTTAAGTCATTCTGTAACTCTGATTCACCAGGAACGTTCCCTTTTTTATATTCCTTATAGAAAATCATTCCTTCCTGATATAATTCACCCAACTCAGTCAAACCATCCCCAAGTTTTGCGTTGTTATCAGCATTAAATCCTCGAGAATCAATTCGTTTTCTTATGTCTTCGGCTTTCTCACGCATGATTCGAATAGTATCTTTCTTCGAATTATTTTTCCTTATATCTGTACATCCCTGATTAAATGAAAGATATAAAGAATTTCCATCCTTAGAAAGTAGATATACAATGTAAATGCCCTTTGTGGCTGTGGTCGTAATCTTCCGGTCGAATATACAAACCCATGGAATCATGGCCCAATTTCCCTGGCCTACACTTCCTGTTATCAAATACGGAGCTGATTCTACAATTCCGGTTTCATATATTGCTAATGGTATATCCGACCTGAAAAACGATCCCATCTGATGTCCCGCAAATGTTTCTTTTTTTGAAGGGACATAATCATTCAGAATTTTTGTTACCACTGTATTTAGATTCATAACACCTGGTGTTGTTGAAACAGCACTATCTTCATTTATTGTGTTCACGGTTACAGCGGGCAAACATTTAAATGTTAGTTCGCCAACTTTTCCAGAGTATACTTCTAGCTTTCCGCCTACTGCATCATAATTGTCTGAGTTAGGTGAGAAAATCTTTCGTAATTCTGAAACCAAATCCCCTGAATATCTAACTTGAAATACAGTTCTTCCTGCATTCTCCCCAGTCAAATTAACATTTGTATATGAGGCTGAACACTTTAACTGACCAACCCATACAACTATTTCCTTACGTTCGCCTTTTTGCAAATTTGCCCCTAAACATTTTGCAAAAATATCCCATTTATCTACAGGAATAGTGAATCCCGATGTCAAAATGGATTTATTGATATTATTTGAATATATACATTCTGCCATCTACCTTTTCTCCTCCACATACTCTAAAAATATCTTCTCCTTAAATCCACCGCGCTTTTCAGCCTTATTAGCTCTCATAGCCTCTAATTCAGCCAATGAATACCCTCTCGCCACGCAAATTGCATGAAGCACTTCCAGAACATCTGCCATCTCTTCAAGATTTTTATCAGCCTGATACTCAGCCACTTCCTCATTCAACTTAGCCTCAAGCGCAACTATATATTCCTCATTTGATAAAATATGTGTCCTACACACCTTACCGTCTGCTTCAATTATTTCTGGAATTTTATCACGTACTAATTTGTTATATACCTTCATTATGACGCCCCCTTATGAAACCTTCCAAATCTCGTAACCTTGTCTTCTTGCAGAATCGTATACCGGTTGCATATTTTTCCCAAGGATGTTTATAAACTCTGACGGTGAATTTCCTTTCCGATATAACTCCTGTACTGCCCATATCGAGTGCAAATTATCTTTATAACAATGCTTGTATAGTTTTTGCAGACCTGGCTTTTCATGAATCAATTCATACATTATGAATTGATTATTTGCAAACTGCTCAAAATAATCGTTCCATGCAGGAAGTTTCTTATTTTTCTGCATATTCTGTATCGGATCCATAGGCATCAAATTCCACAATTCATCATTCATAACAAAGTTTCTTGGAATAAAGTGATCCACAGCGTAGCTTTCTCTATTTATGTCACCTTCCATAAATACATTTTTAACTGGTCGAATTTCCAAAATCGCATCCCACAGTTTTCTTACATTTTCAAGTTTTCTTGCTTTCTCATCTTCTTGAGTTAATTTATATACTATCCCTGGGACTTCCGGGTTATTGTTCTGTAACCACTTTACCTTCTCATACTTAATCCATCCTAAAATAGAAACCGTATTATCTTGAATCATCTGAATCCAGCCATCATTGAATGAGACAACCTTTTTCAAGCTCTTTTCATCATTAAATGTATATGGAAGCAAGATTTCTGACCCACTTAATCTATTATAATAAGCTATCATTCTTCCTGCGCTGCTATTTAAGTCAATCTTCTCTGTTCCTTTATTTGCAAATCCAGATAAAGCTTTATAAGGCACATTCTTAGTAAGCTCTGTTTTATAAAAGTGTAATTCCTTGTCATCTGAAAATTCATTTAGTTTGTTAATAATCTGAATTTCATCCGCGTTACTTGGAAGATCAGATAGTTTGAATAATCTTGATACAGCCTTTTCAAGATTATCTTTCACCTCTCCCTCCCCGTAGATTCCACTTAAATGAATATGATATTCCTGGACAGGGAACCACGCATTCACAATCATTTTATTGATTATTTCATCATATGTGACTTCTGTTCTATTAGCGGATATCAACTGTACAATTGCTTCAAGCCAATAGAATTTATAGCTATACGAAGGAGAGCTCATCATCTTAGAAAAGCCTTCTATATCAAGTTTATTATAATAATTTCTATCAATTATCAGTTCAGCCAATATCTCACCTTCTCTCTATCACTGTTACATTGCTATATGTTCTTTTTTGCTTTTCTAGGATCCTCTGGTTTTTTTGCTTCCTTAGGAATCATCCACATTCTTCCCATCATGATAGCGCCTTCTATACGTCCTTCTTTGCAATAAATCGCCACTCTTCTCTGTGAAACATTCCATTTTTTTGCACAATCTGCTGAAGTTAAATATTCCATTCTATGTCCTCCATATAAAACGACAACATGTCATATTAATTATATTCGAATACGCGAATACTTTCAAGATAAATATTCTATGTTGCGAATACTTTTCTATATGTTGACAGCATGGACCCGCAGCCGCACTTGAAGGCAATAGAAAAGGCCCTGACCATAGAATTTTCCCCACAATCAGAGCCTTCGGCAGAACAGCCTAGCACAGCTGTCTTCGTTCCACTTCGGTCGTCGCTAAACAAGTGCCACCGGCACTTAGCGACCTGCTGTAAACATATTTAGTTAGCTAACACATTTTATATCGACTATTTTACTCTCTTCAGTTTGAATTGTCGCAAATTTTGCGATGGTTCAATTATCCAGTTCATCCAGCATCCGCTCAAATGGCTTCACATATTCTTTCCCTTGCCGTCTAATTCCATTATTTTCAAATGCTGCCTGTTCCGCCTGAACACTTTCATTTTCCTGCCATCTGTCACAAGTGTATTCCATATCAAGAAACATTCTGGTAAGATTACCTGTCATTTGCCTATCTGCTTTCTCTGCAAATATTATTTTCCCCAGCCCGGACATATACTTATCAATTTCAAGGTTATTAAAACCACCGACTTCCATGGTATAAGGGATAGCTTCTTTGATTAGTTCTGCAAACTTATCAACATTCCTTGGCAATCTGTTTCTGAAAACTAGTGAATACATCGTTCTGTCATTCATTAGGATAATCGTGTTCTTTCCATTAAGCTTTGTTATATGACCATGCCAGGCATATAATTCATTAATTTGAGCATCTACCGGCATTTTCTGTAATTCATTTTCTTGATATTTAAGGCATCGGCTAATGCCTTGGAACAAAATATATACATAGCCAATCTACTCCTTACATTTCCATAGTGCCATTGGATGATTCTTCACTCTTTCAACTATCTCCGCGTCTTCAAAAAGCAACTCCGGCATGTATTTTTTCTCTTCGAATCTATCAATATATTCCTTCTCTTTAGTATTCAACACCATGAGATCCGATATGTAATTCTTCGCAATCTTCTTTCTCTCATCCAACTGGAAATTATCTTTCTTATTAAGCACTGGAAATAAATCTCTTCTGATTTTGTTGAAATCAAGTGTGTCAATAGCTGAGGTGTCAAATGATTTATTAAGCGTATCTGCTGAAATCGTCATATAAAATAAAAAGCATTTTCTAAACAAATCACGCTGTTCTTCAAAGAGACCCTCAGACAACATATTGCACCAATCATACAAATCCCTGGCCGCAGCTCTTGTAATAAGAGCATTGCCTTTAGCTGCAAATATTTCCAAAGGATTTACCATTCGTATTTTCAATCCATCATCAAATGCTGATGGAAGAATGCTTCTGTACACCGGTTCAAAGATATGCGCCCTCAAGGAATAATTGAGTTCTATCTTAATCATATCCCTATTACCACCGGCGTTCTGATAATTATAGTGAAATGCATCCAAGCTATGGCTAAATCTTGATGCTTCCGATAACTGATACCCTTCTGATTCCATATATTCCTTAATTATGTCCGTTATCTTTGCACGGCATTCAAGCATACCCTCTCTCGTATCATTAGGAGTATAATCCATATCGATATCTACTGATAATCGAGGAATGTTAAATACAGTTAAATTAATTGCTGTTCCGCCCTTCAAGAGTAAATGCTCTCTTAAGGACTTGTCCTCATTCAGAAATTTTAATATTTCCTTCAATCGAAGCACCTTTTCAAAAGTATCCCTCACAAAACCACTTTCTGTGGCCATTCGTCCAAGTTCTGCTCTATTATATTGTGGCATCTTCTATCACCCCATTTTTCATATTGTAAATATTCTCTGGTATCACAAGCTTCCATTCATCAACATATCGTCCACTCGACATGTCCTTCGTCAGGTAACGCTTACTCTTTCCAATCTGACTCTTACATGTATCAAAGAATTCATCTGAAAGCCCCATCTTCTCCTTATACTCAGAAAGAAGAAATCCCATCTTTTGGTATAGGAACTGATTCGATAATAGGTCTAAATATTTCAAGACTCTTTTCTCCTGCATTCGCTTCATACTTCCAATATCCTGTATCACTTCTTCTATTCCAGCTATTTTATCCATATCCTTTACGCAGTCTACCAAAGTTCGTTCCCGATTTGTGATACGTATTCCACCACTTAGTGCAGGCGTTTCCACGCCTTCCATATCATTTGACGCCACATATCGATACGTATATCCATCAAATTCAAACTCTCGAAAGCTGGTTTCTGATGCAACATAGACATCGTAATATACCTGATCGGTTATCCCGTAATATTCCATAGCGGTATGGTGAGACACATAAGAGGTTGGCGTAATCTTGCTTGCTATCTGAAATCGATTAGCAACCGGCGCCCCTGTCTCTCCACTGATGCAGGTATACATATTGTTACGGATTTTCGCCACCATTCCCTCCTTCATCAATCGCTTGATTGCAGAGCGAGCGCTGTCCATATTGTCATAATATTTATTTACATCTTCCACAGTAAATACTGGAGTTTTCAATAGTTTAAAATACAGATTCAAAATCAACGCCTCCATGTTTTATAAATCAACTTGGGTTATATGTAAACTAATTTGTCACTTTTATAAACCTAATATAATACCAGCTTCCAACAAAGTCAAGTTTAATTTTATTTCAAAATGGTTTGTACAGTTGTTGATTTGTCGCATTTTTAAACTTTTACAATGGATGATGCAGAATTTGCACCAACCACACATAGTATTCTCGTTGCGCGATTACCCAGCATATTGTGGCATATCATGATTTACCTCAGCCCTATAATAACTGCTTATGGTACTTCCTGCATTGAACAAGCTGGCAAGTAAATAACTTTTTATATTCCGCACCTTAGTAGTATTCTTTCCAAGGCAATTAATTACATACTCCACATGAGAATAATTAAGCTTCAGGAATTTGCTTTTCACAAGATTTTTGCCACTAAACAAAAAGAAAATTTTCATATCGGTACTCGTATTAAAGCATTAACCTTTAAAGATGGTGAAAAAAGTGAAGCAGTACGTTTATTTTCGTTGCTGCAATAAATAAGCTCCAAATTCTATTTAAAGAATATCTTACTAATGCCACTGATAAACTTCCAGAATTATCTATAATGTTACCCGTTAAAGATGACGGAACAATTGATTATGATTATATGGAAATACGTCTTCCTGTGTATTCAAATGATAACATCGACTACACATATATTACAGCATTCATAAAAGTACAAGAAAAATTATCAATTAAGAATGTTATTGATTGGAAAGATAAAATAATAAATACATCAAAGAAATGTATATAAAAAATAGGACTTCCTCATTTTTATATCGGGAAGTCCTATTTCTTTAGCGTGTTCTCTTATTCTAATATAATTTTGCTCCTGCCGGAATATGGTTATCAACCATAACAAGATGAAGTTCCTCATCTTCTGAATCCTTAAGGTTATTTACTGCTGAAAGTAACATACCACATGATTCTAT
>OKSB01004151.1_pt1 | contig 10672 bp, 4 predicted proteins | sample 1601171 | NCBI WGS metagenome assembly OKSB01 (sample SAMEA3541496, study PRJEB24748) | human gut metagenome | biome: human gut; feature: human-associated habitat; material: faeces | place: China | collected 2012 | reverse complement strand
TGCTGCACCTGTTTATCGCCGCCTATATAAGGGTGGTTTCCCAACTGCCCGGCCTCAACCGCTTCGTCTCCGGCCAGCGGGTCTATGCTCGCAACGAGATCCTGATAAACATGATGGTGAAGCGCGGCATCACCACCGAGTCTGAGGAGACCTGCGCCAAGGTCGTTTTCGAGCCCACCGACACCATCTACGACGTCTACCGTAAAATGAACGACGCCGTCGAAGAGATACGCGTCTCCGACGACAGCGGCACGGAAAAGGTAGCCGGCGTGCTCATGAAGATACCCGGCATTTTTCTCAAGTTTGCAGTCTGGGTCCTGCGCGTTATGGACTATTTCGACCTCATCCCCATGTCCCTGCTGCGGGTCAGCCCCTTCCACGGCTCCATGATAGTCACTGACCTCGGCTCCCTCGGCATCCCGCCCATATACCACCATCTCTACAACTTCGGCAACCTGCCGGTCTTCCTCGCCTTCGGCGCCAAGCGGCGCGTGGTGGAGCTTGACCGCCACGGCCAGCATTCCCAGCAGGGCGTACGCAAGTACTACCGCCCATTCCGGGAGGACGATGCCCTCGATCGCGGCGGCGGGAGACGCGGCGGCATGCGCGACCGTGCCGTTTTGAACGGTCAGGGCCGTTTCGACGATGCGGCTCAGAAATGGGTTCCACAGCGGTAGCGGACACAGCAGCCAGAGCAGCGAGGCTCCGATTACGACGAAAGCCGCGAAAATTACGACCGGATTGATTGCCAGCGAGACGAGCGGAACGTTTCCGAAGTGATAGGCTATCAGGGGCAGCGTGCCGATCTGGGCCGCCGCGCCGAGCAGCAGCGAACTGTACAGCGCGTCGAGCGCCCGGTGCCGGCTCAGACGCCTGCGGTAAAGGCGGGGATAGAAAAACAGGATCGACAGCACGGCGGCGAACGAGAGTTGAAAGCTTACGTCGGACAGATAGCTCGGCCGGACGGCCAGCATCAGCGTCGCCGTGCCGAACACGACGTTGTAGCCGTTGCCGCTGACCGAGGCACCGAGCGCCGCTTGCGCGGCCGACAGCATCAGGGCCGAGCGGACGACCGACGGCGACAGTCCGGCCATAACGGCATAGGTCCATAGCGCGAGGATCGCCAGAACGTTCCGGATCAGATGGCCGTGCCGCAGCAGTACGACCCAGCCGAGCGCCAGATTGACGAGCAGCATCACGAATCCCATGTGCAGGCCCGATACGGCCAGTATGTGCGCCGTGCCCGTGCGGGCATAGGCGGCCCGCAGGTCCCGGTCCATGGTGCGTCTTTCGCCAGCGACCAGCGCGCAGACCATGCTCCGGTCGGTTTCCGACAGACGAAGCCGTGACAGCCGCTCGACCGCCGCCCGTTGGAACAGCGCGGCGCTCCGCATGGCCGTTCGCCCGTTGCCGTCCATGCGGGCTATCAGGTTTCCTCGGGTGACGTAGGCCCGTGCCGTCAGGCCCCGGCTTCGCATCAGGGCGCCATACCGGCTGCCGGAGGTGTCGATCGGGTTCAGATAGCCCGCGACGGCCATCTGCTCGCCTACGGAGACATGGAATCCCGTGTCGAACCGCAGTTCGATTTTCTCGTCGGTCGGCTGCCAGCGGGCTGGCGTCGTCCCTGCTTGTCTGCCGAAGCAGCGATACATTCCCGCCCGTGCGGTCGTGACGGCCCAGCGTCCGGAGAGGGACGGCGTCCGGTCGATTTCGACGATCATCGCCAGCCACTCGTTTCGGGGCATCGGCCTTTTCGTCGAGGAGAGGTCGGCGAGCAGGAGACCCGTGCAAAACAGCGAAGCGTAGACGTAGGCGCGGCCTGCCGGAATTTTCCGCGTGAGCCAAGCTCCGGCGTAAACGGCGGCTGCGATCAGCGCGACGGCCCACAGCGGCGCGCTTGCGAACCGCTGGCAGGCGATGCCTGCTGCCAGAGGGGGCAGGATTCGGGCGAAAGGCGTGATCCGTATTTTGTCGTTCAGTAGCATGGGTGCGTTTTCGTCGGGCTTGCCCGGTCGCTTCGGCCGGCTTTTATCCCGCGGCGTTTGGAAGAAGCGGTTTGTCGTGTATGGGTCTTGACGATCATTGTCCCTTGTCGTCGAACCCGATAAGCGCCGGAATCGGGATGACCCGGTGGCCCTGTTTTTACGTCCTGGCGATCGCTGTCCGACATAAGAGCTCCGCTCGGAGGCCGGAACGTGCTATCGGCCGAAGCTTGGGTTTCTTACCCCTGACGCACCGGGAAACGGGGCGGCTCGCATGCGTATCTTTTCGGATACGGCGGATATTCCGTTTTCTTGCCGTTGCGTATGGCTTTGTTTATCGAGCCGGGTATGCTTTTGATCCGCGGGCCCTGCGGCTCGCGTCCGGGTGGCTCTTTCCGGCGTATCGGGAAGGAGCGTTATCTCGCCGATTCGCGGTCGAGACTGCGGTAGCGGATCGCTTCGGCGATGTGGGCCGGCGCGATTCGGGCCTCTCCGGCCAGATCGGCGATCGTTCGGGCTACTTTGACGATGCGGTCGTAAGCCCGGGCCGAAAGGTGCATGCGTTCCATGGCACGGCGCAGCATGGTTTCCGATTCGGCAGGCAGCGGACAGAATGCGCGGATTTGCTTGCTTCCCATCGAGGCGTTGCAATGAATCGGCAGTCCGGCGAATCGGGCCTGTTGTGTCGCCCGGGCCGCGACGACCCGGAGCCGGATCGTTGCGCTGCTCTCCTCGGGTCGCTCGCCGTAGAGTTCGGAAAAGCTGAGCGGCGAAACGTGCACGTGCAGGTCGATCCGGTCGAGCACCGGACCCGAGATGCGGTTCATGTACTGGTACACGGCGCTTTGCGAGCAGACGCATTCCCGCGAAGGGTGCCCGTAATATCCGCACGGGCAGGGATTCATCGCGGCTATGAGCATGAAGTCGGCCGGATATTCGACCGTGTATTTCGCCCGCGATACGGTCACGCGTCCTTCCTCCATCGGCTGGCGCAGCGTTTCGATCAGCGTGCGGCCGAACTCGGGCAGCTCGTCGAGAAACAGAACTCCGTTATGCGCGAGGGATATCTCTCCCGGCTGGGGCGTGCTTCCGCCGCCGATCAGCGCGACGCGCGAGGTCAGGTGGTGCGGGGATCGGAACGGGCGTTGTCCGATCAGTCCACTGCCTGCTCCGATGCGTCCGGCCACCGAGTGGATTTTCGTCGTCTCGAGCGCCTCGTCGAGCGTCATCGGCGGCATGATCGACGGCAGCCGCCGGGCGAGCATCGTTTTGCCCGAGCCCGGAGAACCGATCATCAGCACGTTGTGGCCTCCGGCCGCGGCGATTTCGAGCGCTCGCTTGGCGACCCGCTGTCCCTTGACGTCGCTGAAATCGGCTTCGTAGGCTCCGCCCTGCTGTAGGAGAAGCGCTTGCGTATCGGCTTGTACGGGCTCGAGTTCCCGGTCTCCGCACAGAAAGTCGACGACTTCCCTCAGGTGGGATATGCCATAGACGTCGATCGACGACACGACGGCCGCTTCCGGGGCGTTTTGCCGGGGCAGGATCACGCCCGCGAATCCCTTGTCGCGGGCCGCGAGAGCCATCGGCAGGGCTCCTCGCACGGGCAGCACCGAGCCGTCGAGCGACAGCTCGCCCATCACGATATACCGCGAGAGCCTTTCGGCGGGCAGTTGCTCGGTCGCGGCCAGAATACCCAGCGCAATGGTCAGGTCGTAGGCCGATCCCTCCTTGCGGATGTCGGCCGGCGAAAGGTTGACGACGACTTTCTTGCCGCTCATTTTGTACGAGCAGTTCTCGAATGCGGCCCGGATGCGTTCCTGACTTTCTCGGACCGCGTTATCGGGCAGGCCGACCAGATACATGCCGATGCCGGCCGTGATATTGACCTCTGCGGCGATCGGCAGCGCGTCGATACCGAGCACCGCGCTGCCATGGCTTTTGACGAACATACGGGTGAAATGATTTGTGATACATCGTTGGGTATATGCGATTTGCTACAGGTAAAGATACGAGAGTTTGCCGAAAATAGCAAGTGGCCTGCCGCGCTTGTCGCCCAGTCGCGGCGCGGCAGGCCTTGATTCGTCCGGCATTGCCGGTTTCGGGCCGTTCATAGAACTCTTCCGAATGCGACCTCGCGGACGGTATGCCGGTCGGCGATCAGTCGAAGAACAGCGCGCAGAGCGATGCGTTCGTTCCCCGCACCTGATTGATCCTCAGCCGTACGGAGCCTTCGAGCGACAGGACGACGTACCGTCCTTCGCGATAGTCCCGGACGATCTGGACGGGCATCAGCAGCCGTTTGTCGTCCAGATCGAATACTTCTACCGCCGACCGGCGACCCGTCTTTTCCCAATCGACGAAATAGAGCGCCAGCCGGTACGGTCCGTCGTGCTTGTTGCGGATATCGACGGTCATGGTTTGGTTGCACGGAGCCGGATCGAGCGTGACGACCGTGCCCGCGTTCCGCGTTCCGCTTCCGTCTTCCGATACCGGGGCCCGGCGGTCGTCCGTTCGCGTCGCGATATGCAGCCCGCCCGTTTTGGCGAAGCGGATCGAGTCGGTGAATTCGGGCAGTCGGATTCGGTGGGAACCGTCCGGTTCGTAGTGGCAGAAGACGTAACCCTTGCTTCCGTATTGGCCCGGCCAGTCGCCCCGCGTCGTCGAGTCCTGCACGGCGGGTTGCGGGCATGCATATCGGAACGGTTCTTTCGAGGCGCGGCGCAGCTTGCCGGAATACGCGGCGCGGATCTCGTATTCGCCGGGCCGTATCCCGTGATAGTATACGAACAGCGAGTCCTCGGTGCGCTTGTCGGACGCCTGCTCGGCGGGCCGTTTGCCCAGCAGCACCGAGCGGACCGTTCGACCCGACTTCGGAATCCCGACCGTAGCCCGCGTCCCGTCCGGGACTACGAGGCGTCCCCTGCCCGTTTTCAGATCGAAGGAGTAGCGGACGGTTCCGTGCGGAGTCGGCATGCTGCCGCGGACCGAATGCACGTCGGGCGTAAGGTGCGGAGCGGCGAGAAAGCTTCCGAATCCCGGCGAAAGGGGCCTGATGCCGAGAATTTCCTCGGACAGCCATTTCGTGACGCCGGCGCTCCACGGATGAGTCAGGCTCGTATAGCCGCATTGGTTGTTGACCGGCGCGCCGTTCGGAGCGAGCGACTCGTTCCACGACGGGCGGTACACTTCGAAAAACGTGGTCCCGCCGTATCGCAACTGGCCGCCCCAGCAGTCGTCGATCGTCGTCAGCGCTTCGGCATGCCGTCCCATGCGGGCCATCGCCTGAATGACGAAGTATTGGTTGAACGGAGAGTAGGAAAGACGCTGCTGCCGGTCCGAGAAGGCGTTTTGCCACAGGCGCTGCTGCTCGGCGGGCGTGGTGAAGCCGGCGTTCACGGCATCCGACGCCGCGAAAAGGCCGAACGATCCGAACGGATCGGGATGCTCTCGCAGCTCCCGGCTTTTCTGTTCGACGTAAGCGGCGTACTTCTCGGCGATGTCGGCGTAGCCTGCGGCCCCTGCGGCCCGACTGAATTCGTTCCACGCGCGCAGCGACAGCATCTTGTACGCATTCTGGGACTCCGGGCAGTTCGGATTCTCGAATCCGGCTCCGAGCCGTTCGTCCCAGCCGAAAAATTGTAGGTCGGGACTCTTGCCGTAATGCTCGTAGGCGATGTCCAGTTTGTTGCAGGCGTTTTCTTTCAGCCGGTCGAACGTCTGCCGGTCTCCCGTATAGTCGAAATAGTCGACCAGGCTCAGGACCCAGTAAAGCGAGTAGCCCGCGATGCCGTTGAACTGGGTCGAGGTGTAGAAGATGTTTTGCTTTACGAAATCGTAGTTTCCGAAGGCCACCATGGAGGCTGCCTGCGACGGGTGGGCGTCGCCCGTCCATGAGTGCCGGTCGCTGCGCTCCATCAGGATGGCGCCGAAGTAGTCCTTGAGCAGGTTCAGCTTGACGGTGTAGGCTCCGGTGTACCAGATGCGGGTCAGCGAGGGATCGTTGCAGGCGAAGCTGCCCTCGTAGTTCGTCGGCTTGATCTGGCATGTCAGGCGGATCGCAGAGATCGTGAACGGGCGATCTGCCGACCGGACATGAATCCACCCGTAGCGGACGCCCTCGTAGAGCTCGTCGTTCAGTCTCAGCAGATAGGTATTTCCGTCCTGACGCTCGGCGGCGGCCGTTTTGACGGGATGCTGGGCGCCGGCGTTCAGCACGGCCGGCTCGGTATATTCGCTGATACTCATCTCGACTTCTCCGGCCAGGTCGTCGGAGTCGAATGCGAGCCATCCGGCGTTCACTTGTCCGAAATCGAGCATCAGGGTGCAAGGCTCGTCGATCCGGATCGGCCGGCCGGGCCGGATGCTCCGCGTTTTGCCGGATGCCGTCCGCATCTCGATCGACAAGGGGTGCAGCTCGTAATGCTCCAGATCGTCGGAAGCCAGCGGACGTTCCCAGCGGTATGCGACGAGCGGATCGGGAGACTCGGGAACTTTTTCTCCGCAGAACGAACCCCGAACGGGGGCGCAAAGCCCCGCTGCGTCCGGACTCGGAGAGGCTCCGTAGCCCGAATCGTTCGGCGAGAGCGCGGCGAATGCCAGCAGCGAGGTCAAAACAAAGGTTCTTTTCATGGTCGGGTCAGGTTTGATAGGTTAGAGGGTTCATTAATAAACGCAGCGGACGATTTTCTCGCAATGCATCCGGTTTTTCTCCGGCGATCGTTCCGATCGGTTCGTCGACCGATAGCGTGCGGTCTCGACGGCTTGGCGTTGTGCAGAGACGACCGGAACGAGCCGTTCGAGCCCGGATAAATCCGGGAGAGCGGTCGGAATTGAATCCGCTGCGGCTGAGTTTCACGCTCTGCGCGGACTCCGGCTTTCATGGCCGGTTTCCCGTCGACTCGCCGGAAACGAGCGAGGAAGATTAGAACGGCGAGCCCTCGTCGTCGGGAGGTGCCGCGCCGAACGTGCCTCCCAGTCCGCCCGGGCCGCTTCCCGAGCCGGACGGAATGCCGAATTCGCCGTAGCCGCCGAAGTCGTTGATCTTGTCGAGCGAGCCGGCTCCTCCTCCTATGGCCGAGCCGAATTCGGTGTTCATGCTGCTGTCCATCGCGCTGTAGCCTTCGCCCGAGAGATCGTCGTAGTCCATGAATTTGGCCTGCTCCTTCCGGAAACGCAGCTTGATCGTATCGACGGCTCCGTTACGGTGCTTCGCGACGATGATCTCGGCCATGCCCTGCGTGGGCGCGCCGTCCTCGTCTACGGTCAGCCCGTAGTATTCGGGACGGTGGATGAACGCTACCAAGTCGGCGTCCTGCTCGATGGCTCCCGATTCGCGCAGGTCCGAGAGCTGCGGACGCTTGTTGCCGCCCCGCGACTCGACAGACCGGTTGAGCTGCGAGAGGGCGATGATCGGGATGTTGAGTTCCTTGGCGATCGCCTTCAGCGATCGCGAGATCATCGCCACTTCCTGTTCGCGGTTGCCGCGCGAGTCGGTCTGGGCCGTCATCAGCTGCAGGTAGTCGATGATGACCAGTTGGATATCGTACTGCGTCTTGAGCCGCCGCGCTTTCGAGCGGAACTCGTAGATCGACAGCGCCGGAGTGTCGTCGATGAACAGCGGAGCCGCGGCCAGCGGCTTGATCGACGTTTCGAGGTGCTTCCACTGGTCGGGCGTCAGCTGGCCGTTGCGCACGTCGCGCGAGTCGAGGCCGCTCTCGCCGACGATCAGGCGCATCATCAACTGCTCTGCGCTCATTTCGAGCGAGAAGAATGCGACGCCTTTCTCGAAATCGACCGCCACGTTGCGCGCCAGCGACAGCACGAAGGCCGTCTTGCCCATCGACGGGCGTGCCGCGATGATGATCAGATCCGACGGCTGCCAGCCGAGCGTCAGCCGGTCGAGGTGAGTGAACCCGGTCGGCACGCCGCTGAATCCGCCTTCGCGCTTCGACGCCTCCTCGATTACCTGAAGCGTTTTGGTAATGATGTCGCGTGACTTCTGCACGTCGCGCTTGACGTGTCCTTCCGACACCTTGAATATCTCGCCTTCGGCCAGGTCGATCAGGTCCGTGACGTCCATCGACTCGTCGTAGGCTTTTTTCTGTATTTCGGTCGCCGCGCGGATCAGTTCGCGCTGGACGTACTTCTGCGCGATGATTTTGCTATGGAACTCGATGTGAGCGGCCGAGCCGACCTTCTGGGTCAGTTGCGCCAGGTAGGACGCGCCTCCGACCGAGGTCAGCTTGCGGGTCTGCCTGAGCTTCTCGCTGACGGTGTACAGGTCGATCGGCTTGAGCTCCATCGACAGGTCCATGATCGCCTTGTAGATCGTCTGGTGCGCTTCCTTGTAGAACGCCTCGGGCGTCAGGACGCCCTGAATCTCGATGATCGCGTCCTTCTCGAGCATCAGCGCGCCGAGTACCGCTTCTTCCAGCTCGATCGCCTGAGGGGGAATCAGCGCGCCCTGATCGGTCAGCGCGGCGGCTGCCGCGGCGTTGTTTTCGTTCGGGTTGTACCGTTTGGCCATTTTCGTATCTTGTGCGGTGAGAGGGTAAAGATAGCGATTTTGGCGCTTGCGGCGCGGGCGGGTCCGTAAAATTATTTTTTCCTGCGGTCTTTCTGCCACTCGAAGAAATAGCTTTTCTGCCGCCGCTTCTCCTCTTGGGAGCGCGCCACGTAGACTTTCTCTCCGGTGTAGGGATTCTCGCCCGTGTAGAACATCACCGACGAGAGAGTCATCGGCGTGGGGGTCAGGTCCTGCACCTGCTCCAGCCGGAAGTGCAGGCGCCGGGTCTCGTCGCTCAGGCGGCGCATGTCCCTTTCGGTGCATCCCGGATGGCTCGATATGAAGTAGGGGATCAGTTGGTAGTTGAGGCCCTCCTCGCGGCATATCCGGCCGAATCGCTCGTTCAGCGTTCGGAAAAGCGCGAACGAGGGTTTGCGCATCAGCTTCAGCACGCCGTCCTCGGTATGCTCGGGTGCGACTTTCAGTCGTCCCGACACATGGCGGCGAATCACCTCGCGCAGATATTCCCAGTCGTCTTTCTCGAACAGATCGTATCGGATGCCGCTGCCGATGAACGACTTTTTGATGCCCGGCACGCGGTCTACCCGGCGGTAGAGCTCAATCAGCGGACGGTGGTCGTTGCGCAGGTTGCGGCAGGGGGCGGGAAACAGGCAGGACGGGCGGCTGCACCGCCGGCAGAGCGCCTCGTTGCGTCCTCCCATCCGGTACATGTTGGCCGACGGGCCGCCCAGATCGGACAGGTAGCCCTTGAATCCGGGCATGACGGTGATCGCGCGGACCTCGTCCAAGACGGACCGCTCGCTGCGGCTCGACACGAACTTGCCCTGATGGGCCGAAATCGTACAGAAACTGCACCCTCCGAAACAGCCCCGGTGCAGGTTGACCGAAAACTTGATCATCTCGTATGCCGGGATGTCGCCTTTGCCGTTGTAACGCGGATGCGGCAGCCGGGTGTAGGGCAGCGCGAAGCTGCGGTCCAGTTCCTGCTCCGACAGTTTGGGGTAGGGCGGGTTGACGACTACGAAACGGCCCTCCGTCTCTTCGACGAGCGTGCGGGCTTCCATGCGGTTCGACTCGGTTTCGATGCGCCGGAAGTTTTCGCCGAAGGCGCGCTTGTCTTTCAGGCATCGCTCGAACGGGTAGAGCCTCAGCGGCTCGTCGCCTAGCGAGTCGGCATATTTCCGGTCGGCCACGAAAACGACTTGAGGCAGCTTCTTGAGCAGATGCATGTTGAAACCGTTGCGCGCGGCTCGGGCGATTTCCGGCATCACCCGGTCGCCCATGCCGTAGGCCAGCAGGTCGGCTCCGCTGTCGATAAGGATCGACGGCTTCAGCGAGTCGCTCCAGTAATCGTAGTGCGTGAGCCTCCGCAGCGAGGCCTCGATGCCGCCTAGCACGACCGGCGTGTCGGGGAACAGCCGCTTCAGGATGCGCGTGTAGACCGTGGCCGCATAGTCGGGCCGGAATCCGGCTTGTCCTCCTGCGGTGTAGGCGTCGTCGCTGCGCAGCCTTTTGTTGGCCGTGTAATGGTTGACCATCGAGTCCATCGAGCCGCCCGAAATGCCGAAAAACAGGCGCGGAGCGCCCAGTTTGCGGAAGTCGCGCAGGTCGTCGCGCCAGTTGGGCTGCGGAACCACCGCTACGCGGTAACCTTCTGCTTCGAGCAGGCGGCCGATGACCGCCGCGCCGAAAGCCGGATGGTCGATGTAGGCGTCGCCCGTGAAGAGAACGACGTCCACCGAATCCCAGCCCCGCTGGCGGGCCTCCTTGACTGTGGTCGGCAGAAAAGCCATAGAGATCGGTTGTTTTCGTTTTACGGTTTTCGATCCGCGTCCGTCCGTTGCGGAGTGTCGTGCGCGGACTTTTCTATTTTCGTTTCGACATTCCTTATTCCTTCTATCCCTTCCCTTTACCCTCGCGTCGCCCGCTTTCTGCGGCGGCACCCCGACATCCCGCGAACGGGTGCGGTCGGCTGACGGCGGCTCGGGTGCGATCTTTTCCGATTGTCGCCGGCCGGGCATCCCGTTTACGAAAATCCCCGCCCCGTCGGGGCAGGGAGGTTCGGCTGCGAGTGTGCGCAACCGTTACAATTCGCTCTCTTTGAGGCGCTCGGCGTTCTCGGCCACGATCAGGTGGTCGATGCAGTCCTGGATGTCGCCGTCCA
>OKSB01004146.1_pt1 | contig 10682 bp, 8 predicted proteins | sample 1601171 | NCBI WGS metagenome assembly OKSB01 (sample SAMEA3541496, study PRJEB24748) | human gut metagenome | biome: human gut; feature: human-associated habitat; material: faeces | place: China | collected 2012 | reverse complement strand
AGAGGAGCGGCAGCCCGGGCACAGCTCCGGCCTACTGCCTCCGCCGTGCCCGGAAAATTTTCAAAAGTCACGCAGCGAATACAGCATCGAGAAAGGCATCGAATAGCTCTTCAGGAGTGCGATATCCGAGTTTCTTGCGAGGGCGTCCATTCAGTTCGTCAGCGGCGGAAAGAATATCTTCGTCGGAGAAAGCCTCAATGGAGGCTCCCTTCGGAACAAAAGCGCGGAACAGGCCGTTGTGCCGTTCGTTTTGCGGGCGCTCCCAAGATGTGTAGGGATGAGCAAAGAAAGCTTTGGTTCCCCATTGTTCCACTTGAGCGAAGTCGGCAAACTCGCTGCCATTGTCGACTGTAATGGTCTTAAAGATACGGGAGAAGTTTTCGCAGTATTCATCGTGCAGCGCGGTCATGAGACCCATCACAGCTTCGCTGGTCTTGCCGGGAATACGGAACGCCAGGTAGGTTTCTGTCTTCTTTTCCAGTAGGGAAAACACCACTGATTCTTGTCCGGCGCGCTTACCGACCACGGTATCGCCCTCCCAGTGTCCTTCTTCAAGACGAAGACAAGCAATCTCCGGACGGGTCGAAATACTCGCGCCGTAGTGCCGTTTGTTCGCCATTTCACGATGCTTTGTTGCCTTTCGTTTCAATGCTTCAGGCAATTCTGTGGGTTTAATGGACACGTCTCCACGCCACACCATATTGTAGAGAGTTCGCGTACAGACCATTTCTGTCGCTTCAAACAGGTCATGCAGTTTCGCGTACCCGCAACAAGCATCCAGTGACCATTTGTGTTCCCGGATTTGTGTGCCCACCCATTCGATAAAGTTGCTGCATTTCTCTGTTTGGGTCGGCCTGTGACAGTTCGCTCGGTTCGCTGCATAAACTGCTCCCCCCTGCCTGGGCGAATCGCTTGGGGTCCGCCCTCGTGTACTCTTTCGGGCGGGCGTGCCTCGCCGCAGTTCGTTCGTCACGGTGGTCGGGGCACATCCTATCGCTCTTGCGATGGCTCGTACTCCCAGCCCCTGCTTTTCCAGCGCTTTGATGGCTCCGCGCTCTTCCATTCGCAAGTGCTGTCCCTTCTTGCGTTCCGCCATTTCTGTGCTATACTTAGGGCAGTCCATAGTGATTGCTCTCCTTTGGTGAATGTTGTCTTTTCAACTCCATTCTACCACCGGGCAAATCACTATGGATTTCTTTTATCTGTCCAACTTGATTTTACAATCAACCGATTAAATGTAAAATATATTTATCAACCTAATGAATCATGGGTACCGATTTTTCACTAACAATGAAAAAGTCATTATTGAAAGGAATGTCTTTGTATGAAGCTTACTTCCAGCAGCTCTCGTTCCGTCAAACAATGGTTTGCAACTGTTTTTCTTGCCATGTCATTATTACTATTTATTATTATTATTCCTATTATTATTTATCTTAAAATTGTCTTTACCAACCTGCAATTAGAAAAGTATCAGCAGCAGTTAAACACTGGCACCACTCAGATTGAGTCCACCGTATCCGGTGTTTTAAACGTCGCACATAATATAGCTGCCGATTCACGCTTTTTACAGTGTCAATATACTTATCCGGACTATTCTGACGTCTCCATTGTTGTTCGCAACCAATTAAAAACTACACTTAGTGCATTGATGACACCATTTGACAACCTAATTACCGATTCGGTTCTCCAATTTGAGGAAAATGTTGCTGTAACGCCCAATCGCGTTTCCTTTTATGATCGCATCCCATTTTATCCTAGAATGTTTCAGGTAGACGATTTCGATTATGCCTCATGGCTGGCAAAATTGGATGAAAAACAGACCGGTTTTTTACCTGCACATAATATCAGATCTTCTTCCACTCAGTACCCAGCGATTATTTACTCTGTTCCAATGGTAAATAATTCCTTTTTCTATACCTGTTGGAATGTAAAGGATATAAAAAGAATACTAATCAGTGACAAAAAGATAGACTCTATTTACCTTACACTGAAGGATGTCAGCGGCAATGTTTTATATAATGATTCCCCAGAAAACGCCAAAAAATGTCGTGAACTTACATCTAATACCTCACGTGGGGGGCTTCAAATTAGTATCTTAGTTCCCAATGAGATTTTCAACCAGCAAATGAAACCACTCATTGTTTTCTTGATATGCTATTGTATTGTATATATCGCAGTGTTGATTGTTACTGTCTTTACTGGAGCTAGTGTTTCGTCAAAACCAATCGTTAGCATTTTACGTACCTTGGAGCATTGTAACAACCTAATCAGAGAATCTGATAAAAGCACCTCAGATATCAAGGAGATAGCAGAAAGGAATACCCCTAAATGGTCTAATTCAATAGAAATAGCATTGCTCCACGCCGATAAAAGTATTAAGTATTATAATGATGCACTAGCCACACAGCAAAAGTTGCTGCAAACCAGATTCTTTGAGAAGGCCCTTATCGGTCAACTAACTAGCATAAGTGATCGGGAGCTCTTCTACAGTTACTTTCCAAATTTTCCTTTGCGCTATCATCTTTTACGTGCTAAGATCTGTTGTAAGAATAAGAACGATAAAAATGCATATGTACGGATTCAATTAATCCTTAAATCCTTTTTACAACGCCATATTAAAAAAGGGTTTTATCAACAGCTTAATGAAAAAGAGATCCTGCTTCTAGTGGATGAGCAGGAATTTGAAACTGGCTGTCAGACCATGAATCTTATCATGGACAATATTCACAAAGAAGATCCTTTTGTTTCCATCCAGTGTACCGCAAGCACCATGTTCCAAAACCTGGATAGCTTACCGGCTGCATATCGACAGCTACAAGATTTGGATGACTACTCCACTGCCGAATGTTACACACACGTTTACACTGTCTCCGATTATAAAGATTGCGGTGGTTCTGCTTTTCCTATGACGGATATCCTCTCTCTCTACACTGCCATTACTTATGGTAATGAGAGTACTGCCCTAGCTAAGCTAAGCTCCTGCTTCAATTACGAGACTTTACGCTCATCGCAAAAGCGTAATCTCTATGAAATCATTAGTGCCTTATTAAACTGTATTAAGCTGGAGCATCCGGAATTGCTTTTAGAGTTAATCATTCCAAAATATGATTCTGAGAGTAATCTCCAAGAACAATTAAATAACTTGATTCATGAATTTTGTATTCGTATCCATGAGGCAAATTCCCCAGACCCAAACTTCTTTGCCATACAGGTTCTTCAATATATTGATGATCATTATATGGATCCGGATCTCTGTATTGTTTCTTTGAGTGAAACATTTCAGTGTTCAACTTCTAAGCTGCAAAAGGCCGTCAAAAAAGCTGCCAACATCACACTATCTAGCTATATCGAAAAGCGACGTATGGAAAAAGCAGAAGAACTCCTTGCAAAGAAACAGCTCCCTGTAGCAAAAATAGCGGAAGAATGTGGTTTCTCTAGTGCCAATTCTTTCTACAAAGCTTATCGCCGCGTATATGGGCATGCTCCCACCACTATAAATGAATCCATATAATTATAAGTTTGTAGCCACTTTCATGACCAATAAAAAAGAGACAAGGCCAATAACGATGAGTAAAGTTATTGGCCTTGTCTCTTTTTTATTGGCGCTTAAATTCTAACCTTCATAACATTTTACTGTAAGTGCTTAATAACCACCCGCGTATAACAAAAAACCGGGGTCCTCGTTAGAGGACCCCGGCAGAGTGATCGGCCGCGGGTAAGGTGCAGACTCTATGCATTGCAGAACTCCAAGGCATGAAAGCATCCAGATATTCCTGTTTAGGATTTTTTCCGAGGTAGGGCAGTTCCGTGAGCGTCCGTTCCAAATAGCGGTAAGGATCCAAGCCGTTGGCCTTGGCAGTTTCCACAAGCGTGTACACGATGGCGCTGGAATCGGCACCCTTAGGTGAATCACAGAACAGCCACCCTTTGCGGCCCACAACAAACGGACGGATAGCGTTTTCCGCGAAATTGTTCGAAATATCTACTTCGCCGTGGTCTAGAAAAGCGTTTAGATAAGGCTTTTGGTTTTTGGCGTAAGTCACTGCCTCCGCAAGCTTGCTTCCGGGGACGGGTTCCAGCTTTTCAAGCCACCACCAATAAGCGTCAAGCAAAGGCTCCACCTTTACCTGACGCGCTGTTTTCCGTGCTCCATCACTCATTTCGGAGAATTTTCTCTCCAGAGCGAAGAGCTTATTACAGTAATCATATCCCACGGCGGCTTTGGAGTTTTCCTTGGTGGCCTCTTTGGGCATAGCCTCCCGCCATTTTCGCCGCATATGAGCCCAGCATCCGCAGCGGGTCACACCGTCCACCTGGTTATAGCCAGAATAACCATCTGTAACCAGACAGCCAGAAAAGCCCTTTAGAAAAGCAGCTGCGTGCTTTCCACTTCGGCTGGGCTGGTACTCAAAGAATCGAACCGGCTTGCCGCTGCGGTCATTGCTGGCATAGACCCACATCCTGGACTCCGAGGTGGCAGGCTTTCCTTCTTCTTTCAATACCTGCACCACAGTCTCGTCCGCATGGACCACGCAGCAGTTCAGCAGATGCTTCTTCATCTGTCGGTACAGGGGCTTCAGCCAGGCCTGAGAGGTCTGAATCACCCAGTTGGCCAGTGTGGCCCGGGACAGTTGGATACCTTCGCGTGCCCAGATTTTTTCCTGCCGGGCAAGAGGCAGACCATCCACATACTTTCGGGTCATCACATCTGCCACTGTAGAGGCTGACGCCAAACTGTGCTTCATCAGAGCCGGCGGTGTCACCGTATGTATGATGTGGGCATACCCCGTCTTTTCCTCACAGCTCTTACAGGCATAGGTGCAGCTGTAGTACTTCACCAGCTTGCATCGGCGGGGAATGACCTGGATCTCCTGATTGACAAATTTCTTGCCGATCATCACGAAAGTCCCACCACACTTATCACAGATGAGATCTTCCTTCGGCAGTTCGATCAGAATCTCTTCAACGGGCAGCTCGGCCGTCAACTCATTCATATGCTCCAGCTTCTGACGCAGGCGTTCATTTTCGGCAGTGAGATTCTGGACGCTCTCCTTCAAAGAAGCCAGTTCTGCTTTATTGACTGCTACCTCATTTTTGCCCATTTTCTCACCGCCTTTTCTGCCTCTTATGATACCACGAAACGGCAAAAAAATACAGGACTTTCAATGGTTTCACGGCTAAAACAGGTCTCTCTTTTTTCCCTTTCGAATTGCCTTCGGCTGGTCGATTTTTAACCCTTCCATGAGCCATCGAAAACTTCTTGCATCCAATAGACGCAGCTCTGTTTCTGTTCGCGGCCACTGGAAAGATCCGTTGGTCAGTCTTTTCTATATGAGCACATACCCGTCCCCGGAATAGTACAGAGCTTTGATGCGATCTGTCCGCCGTCCACAAAACAAGAACAGACTGTCTTCACTCAATTCGTGTCCGAATTGCCGGGTCACGATGGCTGCCAGCCCATCAATTCCTCGCCGCAGATCCGTGAATCCTGCCGCCACGTAATAGTTCTTAACCTTGCTCAGATCAATCATAGCTGCTGCAAAGACTGAAGTACTGCGGCAATCGCTTGTACAATACTTAGGGCAGTCCATAGTGATTGCTCTCCTTTGGTGAATGTTGTCTTTTCAACTCCATTCTACCACCGGGCAAATCACTATGGATTTCTTTTATCTGTCCAACTTGATTTTACAATCAACCGTTAGAAAATTTCTACATTTCCAAGAAGAAAATCAATCAGATTGCAATGAAAAAATCCATTGTCATCGTAGAAATTATGGGGAATATCCATCCTGATGACGATTTTCTTAAAGAAATCGCCCGTCAACTTCAGAGACTGAAGCTCTGTATTTTCCTTTTGTTCGGTTTCCATCTGATAAGCCGACTGGATATAGATGCGGCGGTCGCCATCATTTACCACAAAATCAATTTCACGCTGAATCTTCTCATTATTCTTGCGCTCTACAACGACACCCACATCCACAGAGTACCCACGCCGAACCAGTTCATTATAGATAATATTTTCCATGATATGGCCGGGATCAAACTGTCGGTAATTCAGTCGGGCATTGCGCAGGCCCACATCCGTGTAATAATATTTGTTGGGGTAATTGAAATAGGTCTTTCCCTTGACATCATATCGTTTGGCCATGTCAATCAGAAAGGCATCCATCGTGTGGTTGAGGTAGGAAGAAACCATTGTGGAATTTACTCTTTCCTGACGCATGGATGTTAGGGCGTTTGCTATATTCGTGGGGTTTGTCAGAGAACCAATCTGTGATGCAATGAAATCCAAAATGGCATTTAGAATGTCCTCACGCTCCAGAGCGTTTCTTTCCACTATGTCCTTCACATAAAGTTCTTCGTAGAGCCTGGACAGATATGCTTTCTTCTCGGTTTCATCTGCAAGCGCAACCACACGGGGCATACCGCCATACAGCATATACTGATCTAAGGCAGCTCGCTTGTCACCGCCGACATAGGAATAGAATTCTTCAAAAGCAAGGGGGTAGACATGGATCTGCGTGGCCCGTCCCCGAAACTCTGTGGCAATATCTTTGGACAGCATTTTGGAGTTGCTGCCTGTGACATAGACATCCAGATTTTTATATGCCTTGAGTTCGTTCAGCATATCGTAGATGGTTACTTCAATGCCGCCATTTTCCTTATCCACGACCTTTACGGTGAACTGGACTTCATCAATAAACAGATAATACTGCTTATCCTTATTGGCAGTCACGATACTCTCCACATATTCGCACAGCAGGATAGGATTACGGTACTTGTAATATCTGCGCTGATCCAACTCAAACTTGATGATTTGATCTTCGCCTACACCGCTGCTCAACAGGTGCTCATTAAATAAATCAAATAAGAGTACCGATTTACCAGAGCGACGCAGACCGGTAATGACTTTGATCTCACCATTCCACATATTGCGAACCAGGCGGTTCAGATAATGTGTCCGCGCAATCATACTTTCACCTCGTTCTTTGGACGTTTACGTCCTAAGTTTTCGATAAGCATAACCTATCAAAGCTGTTTTGTCAAGGAATACAGCCGTTTTATCTATTACTTAGGGCGTATGCGTCCTAAGGAACCTCTGAATTAATCTGTGGTCGTCAGATAACAAGGCTTGCTGTATAATAGAAGCATCAAAAAGAATGGCGGTGCATGGGATATGAAACAACAAACCTTTACAGATATGGAGCACAACTGTCGGAAGAAGAAAACGAAGCGGGAAGAATTTCTGGAAATCATGGACGAAATCATTCCCTGGGATGAGTGGGTACAAATCATAGAGCCGTATTATCCCAACAACAGGCGGGGACGTCCGACGATCGGCATTGAAAGAATGCTGCGGATGTACCTGCTTCAGATCTGGTTCAATTTATCTGACCCGGCAACAGAGGATGCCATATACGACAGCTATGCCATGCGGAAATTCGCGGGAATCGACTTTATGACGGAAAATGTGCCGGATGGAACGACGCTTTGCAGATTCCGGCATCTTCTGGAGGAAAACGGCCTGAACAAGCTGTTTTTTGATGCCATTAACCGGGTAATGGTCGCAACCGGCCATATGATGAAGGGCGGAACGATTGTTGACGCGACTATAATCAATGCTCCCAGTTCGACGAAGAATGCGGAAAAATCCCGCGATCCGGAAATGCATCAGACGAAGAAGGGCAATGAATGGCGGTTTGGCATGAAATGTCATGCCGGAGTAGATGCCGGCAGCGGCCTGGTTCACACGATTGCGGTGACTGCTGCGAATGTTCACGATGTGGTTGTTGCCCCGAAGCTCATCCGGAAAGACGATCTCGTGGTTTACGGTGATTCCGGGTATCTCGGGATACAGAATCGACCGGAGATTCGAGAAAATACACATTTAGCCGCTATCGATTACCGTATCAATCGCAGACCGCACAGTTTTCCACAGGTTTCCGACAATGCACTGGACTGGGAACGCATAATTGAGCATCGAAAATCTTCCGTCCGCTGTAAGGTGGAGCATGTTTTCCGGATAATCAAGTGCCAGTTTGGGTATCAAAAGGTGCGGTATCGTGGACTGAAAAAGAACGAAAACCGCCTATACGCCATGTTTGCCTGTGCCAATCTATATGCCCTTGCTCTGGCAGAGCGAAGTCTCCGCGAAGCCTGACATGGGATCAGTGCACCCTTTTGACGGGTGCACGAAAGAAAATAGAGCTGAAATGACGTAAATTTCGCCGTTTTTTCGAAAAAGGACCTCAGTGGGACTCAAACTTGAATGATATCTGCGTTTTTCGTCATTTGTTCAGTGGTTCCCTAATACGTCTCTCCTCTGCCCATTCTCCCAAACCTCAAAATGCAGATGATTCCCCGTGCTGTTCCCCGTACTGCCCACATAGCCGATGACCTCCCCCTGCTCCACCGTCTCCCCCGTCACTGCCGTGATTTGGGAGAGCTGGCCGTAGGTGGTGGTCCAGCCGCCCCCGTGGGCCAGGATCACCCGGTCACCCAGTCTGCCCTCCCCGTCCCAGCCCGCCGCTTCCACCGTGCCGGAGGCGGCGGCCAGCACCGGCGTCCCCTCCGGAGCCGGGATGTCGATGCCGGTATGGTCTGTCCTCTGTCCGGTCACAGGGTGGACCCGGCCGCCGAACAGGGCGGACAGGGTATGATACCCCTCCACCGGCCAGAGCCAGCCGCTCCCGGCGCCCTGGGGCTGTGACGCCAGGGCCAGCAGGTCCGCCTCCCCGTCCCAACTGTCCTCCCCTCGGACCAGAGATATGTGGAGGGTCAGTTGGGTGTAATATCCCTCTCCCTCCGCCTGCCGCAGCCTAGGCTTTATTGGGATCTCATAGGAGCGCCGCGGTTCCCAGACGCCCGGCGTGTCCAGGTGGACGCTCATGGAGACCTGGTCCGCCGCCACGTAGCGGCCGGAGATCTGCACCCTCCAGTCCTCTCCCTCCTCCAGCTCGGGCAGAGTGAAGCGCACCTGGCTCCCTTCTTCGTTGAGGGCCACGCTCTCCGTCACCTGCTGGAGCCGTGCCGCCGCCTCCTGGGGAAGGTCCTGGGCCCCGGCGGCGGAAGAGGGCCCCCAGGCCACCGCGCCGCCGCAGAGCAGTGCGGCGCACACCACAGCCGCCACTAGAGCGGTCCCCTTCTTTTTTTGTAAAAACAGGTTCATGATCCTTCCTTTCATCTCCGTGCCCCCCAGCCGGGTAGTTAGGGCCGCGGTCACGCCCCCTGACGATGCCTGCAGGAGCACCTGTCCATAGCGGCGGCGGAAGCCGCTGTCCTGTCCCTCCACCACCGCCTCGTCACAGCAATATTCCAAATTGCGCCCGGCCTCCCGGGCCATCCACCACACCAGGGGGTTGAACCAGTGGACCGCGTTTGCCAGCAGCATGACTCCCTTGTACCACAGGTCCCTCCGCCGGATATGGCAGAGCTCATGGCGCAGGATCAGGGGCAGGTCCGCCTCCGGCACCTCCGGCGGCAGCACGATCACCGGGCGCAGCAGGCCCAGGGGCATGGGGGTGTCCACCCCGGCTCGCAACACCGGCACGGTCCCACCCAGGGCCTCCAGCGCCGCCTGGTCTCCCGCCCGCGCCTGGCTGCCCTCTAGGATCTTTCTTCGGGCCCGCAGGTAGCCCCCGCCCTCCACGCCGAGGAAGAGGACCGCCCCCGCCGCCCAGAGCCAGGAGAGCGCCTCGGTCAGTTCGGCGGCGCCTCCCGCTCCGCCTGCCTGCGGTCCCCGGACGGACGCGGGACCCGAGATCCCCGGAAGGGGGACGAGTGTTTCCTCCGCCGCCGGCGCAGGGACCACCTGGGACAAAGCGGTCCCCACCGGGACCGGGACGGGCAGGGGGATCAGCAGGCGCAGGGCCAGCACCAGCCACAGCAGGTAGCAGCTCCCTGCCCGGTAGCGCCTGCGGATGGCGCCGCTCAGCCCCAGCAGCGGGAGCAGGAGCAGGGAGGTGGCGAGGGAGACCCAGACCACCCGCTCCACCAGCGCCGTCATGTCTCCTCTCCCCCGCTCAGGCGGTCCAGCAGTGCCTGGAGCTCCTCCAGCTCCGCCGGTTCCACCCTCTTTCCGTCGTAGAGCGCCGCCGCGAACCGGGAGATGGAACTGCCGTAGAGCTTTTTCAGAAAGCTCTCTCCCTCGCTGCGTTGATAGTCCTCCCGGGCCACCATTGCTGTATAGGTGTTTACCTTACCAGTTTTTTTGCAGGATAGAAAGCCCTTCTCCTCCAGCCGCTTCAGATAACTGTGCAGGGCACTGGCCGTGAGCGGGCGCTCCAGCCCCTCCAGAATGGCAGGGGCGCTCACCCCTCCCCCGGCGTTCCACACCACCAGCATAATGTCCAGTTCCGACTCCGGCAGACGGCGGTTCTCCTTCATCCCAGGCACGCTCCTTTTGCATTTGCAGAAGTTATAGTTCTATTCTACAATTGCAGAAGTTCCTTGTCAAGTCCTGTTTCCGCTTTTGCAAAAACAGGGCGGGCGCACCGCGCGCGCCCGCCCTAGCCCACGATCTCCAGCGTAACGATCTCCAGCCCCTGCTTCATGGCATAAGACAGGGTATACATGGTGCCGCCCAGCATGCCGTCGTAGACGGCGATGAGCAGCGCGGAGTGATCTACCATGTACCGGTTGCGGCGGAGCATGCAGCCCCGGTCATACTGCCGCTGGACCAT
>OKSB01004139.1_pt1 | contig 10706 bp, 8 predicted proteins | sample 1601171 | NCBI WGS metagenome assembly OKSB01 (sample SAMEA3541496, study PRJEB24748) | human gut metagenome | biome: human gut; feature: human-associated habitat; material: faeces | place: China | collected 2012 | reverse complement strand
CCGCCGCTACCTGATGGTGCCGCTGACCATGGAGGGCCAGGAGACTCCCTACCAGCGGCAGTACGTCCGCAAGGACGGCGACTATCTCATCACCGTGATGCTCTTTGCCCCCACCGACAGCGCGGAGGCCTTCACCGAGATGGAGGGCTTCTTCACCCAGCTCTCCGGGTCTTAAGGGCGCAAAACGCTCCAGCCGGCGGAACCTCCGGCGCAGCGCAAACCGGGCGCACCGCATCAGCGGTGCGCCCGGTTTTTCATTGGAAGAACTTCTGATAATAGCCCATAGCAAAGATCACCAGTACAATGAAGGGCAGGACATACGTGACATAAGCTCTCGACCACTTAGGGAATTTGAGCCCTTCCCCGGCGTCCGCCTCCGCCAGGAATTGTTTCCACCCCCAACCCCGTCGGGAGGTGCAGAAGAGCAGATAGACCAAGCTGCCCAGGGGGAGCAGATTATTGGATACGATAAAATCCTCCAGATCCTGAATATTGCCCACGGGCGTGGAGAATCCGCTCCAGACGTTGAACCCCAGCACACAGGGCAGGGACAGCAGGATCAGGGCGATCCCATTGACCACGATAGCCTTTTTCCGGCTCCAGCCCAGGTCCATGGCAAAGGCGACGATGTTCTCAAACACCGCAATGATGGTGGACAGCGCTGCAAAGGACATGAACAGAAAAAAGAGCCCGCCCCATACGCCGCCCAGCGGCATCTGGTTGAAGACGTTGGGCAGCGTGACAAAGATCAGCCCCACACCCTGACCGGGGTTGACGCCGAAGGCAAAGCAGGAGGGGAAGATGATCAGGCCCGCGACGAGGGCCACAAAGGTATCCAGCACACTGATGCTGATGGCCTCTCCGGTGAGGGACCGCTCCTTGCCGATGTAGCTGCCGAAGATGGCCAGGGCGCCGATGCCCAGACTCAGGGTAAAGAATGCCTGGCTCATGGCGTCGTAGATCGCCGCGCCCAGAATAAATCTGCCGTCCGTGTCATATGCCAGGTCATGGAAATCGGGCACCAGGTAGAACTTGAGGCCCTCCACAGCCCCCGGCAGCGTAACGCTGCGAACCGCCAGGGCCAGCATCAGGAGCAGCAGACAGACCATCATCGCCTTGGTGATGCGCTCCACGCCTTTTTGCAGCCCCAGGGAGCAGATCCCAAATCCCAGGAAGGTGACGACCAGCATCCATCCGATCATAGGCCCCGGCTGGGCCAGCATGTCGTAAAAAGCCGTCTCCACCCCCGCCGCGTCCAGGCCGCTGAACTCTCCCAGGAACATTTTGCAGACATAGGAGAACATCCAGCCGCCCACCGTGGTATAGAACATCATGAGCAGATAGTTGCCCGCCATGGCGCCATAGCGGTAGAGGTGCCACTTGGTGCCCTTGGGCTCCAGAATGTTGAAGCTCAGCGCCGCCGACTTCTGGCTGGCCCGGCCCACAGAGAACTCCATGACCATAATGGGCAGGCCCAGGATCAGCAGGAACACCAGATAGACCAGCACAAATGCCGCTCCGCCATATTTGCCGGTGATGTAGGGAAAGCGCCATACGTTGCCCAGGCCGATGGCGCACCCGGCGGAAATGAGGATGAACCCCAGCCGGGATGAAAACTTCTCTCTCTCCAATTGTAGATCCTCCAACCTCTTTGTTTTCGGACACAGAGCCGGCTCTGCCTTTGAGAATCGGCTCGCAATAACACGCTGGCCGGCGGCGCCTTCCCCGCCCGGCTTTCACCATGGTATTGCGAACCACTTCACATCCGCTGCCGCCCCCGCCGCTTTTTCAGAGCTTCGGCGCCCTCTGTCCGGTTCTCCGCCGTCCCGCCGCGCCTCCGGGAGGGCGGCCTGTGGGGCCCTCAGCCGTCCGCCGCCGCGCCCGTCAGGTGCGCGATGGCCGCCTTCGCCGCGCTCTGCTCGGCCTCCTTTTTGCTGCGCCCCTCTCCCTTTCCGGCGGGCGTCCCGTTGAGATCCACCTCCACACGGAACACTTTGGCATGGTCCGGTCCGCTTTCGCCCGTCAGGCGATAGGACAGCACCTGACCGCTCTCCCGCTGCACCAGCTCCTGGAGCGCCGTTTTGTAGTCCCGGATGCCGCCCTCCTGCTCCCGCTCGTTGTTGGTCAGGATAAAACTTGTGATGAATTTCCGCGCCGAGCCGATGCCGCCATCCAGGTAAACCGCAGCGATCACCGCCTCCACGGCATCTGCCTGAATGGACGGCCGCTTCCGCCCGCCGCCCGCGTCCTCACCGCGGCCCAGCTTGAGATACTGCCCCAGCTCCAGCTTTCGGGCCACCTCCACCAGGCTCTCCTCACATACCAGAGCCGCCCGCGTCCGGGTGAGCTCCCCCTCCGGCATATCGGGGTGGCTCCGGAACAGGTGATCCGCCACCACCATGCCCAGTACGGAGTCGCCCAGAAACTCCAGTCGCTCGTTGCTGGCCTCGCCCTTCTGCTTGTTTTCGTTGGCATAGGAGCTGTGGGTCAGAGCGTTCTCCAACAGGGACCTGTCGTGAAACAGATATCCCAGCCTCTCTTCCAACTGCTTCATACGTTTCTCCCCTCCTTCACACGCGAAAAGAGAGGCCCCGCCTTGGCGGGGCCTTTCATGCTTGTCGATTCTCAGGCGTCCAGCTTGTTCTGGAGATAGTGCACCAAGTCGCCCACCGTGGTGATGGAGGATATCTCATCCTCTCCCATCTCGGAAACGCCGAACTCCTCCTCCAGGGCCATGGAGAGCTCCACGATATCCAGAGAATCCGCGCCCAGATCATCCTCAAAGGTGGTCTCCATCGTGATCGTGTCCGGCTCCACCCCAAACTGCTCCGAAATGAGTTCACTCAGCTTCTCAAAAATCATATTGTACTCGACTCCTTAGGCTGGATTATTTACACTCACATAATAGGGACATTTTTCCGGCCTGTCAATACTATTTTTGAAAAATGAGGCCCTCACTCCGCTGCCGCGCCCGTCCGCTCCAGGCGCATATGGTCGATATTTTCCGTAATATCCTCGATGATCCCGGAAGCGGCGAAGGACGCGGCCTGCCGGATGGCGTTCTTGATGGCGTAATCATCTGAGGAGCCGTGGGCCTTGATGACCGGTTTGGATATCCCCACCAGTGCCGTGCCGCCCACCTCGCCGGAGTCCAGCAGCTTTTTGAAGTGGGCGATGCCGTCCTTGACGCACAGGGCCCCCAGCTTGGTGACGAGGCTCTTCTTGAACATCGCCTTGAGCTCCTTGGCCAGGAAGCCGCCGGTTCCCTCCATGGTCTTGAGAAAAATATTTCCCGAGTAGCCGTCGGTCACGATCACGTCCACCTCGCCGTAGACCGCCTCCCGGGCCTCCACATTGCCCGCAAAATTGATGCGGCCCTCGTCCCCCGCCTTTTTGAGGAGCTGGTAGGCCTCCCGCTGCAGGTCAGTGCCCTTGGACGGCTCCGCGCCGATGTTCAGCAGCCCCACCCTCGGCTCCGGGCGGCCCATGACATGTTCTGCGTAATAGGAGCCCATAAAAGCGAATTGGAGCAGATATTCCGGCGTACACTCGGCGGTGGCGCCGCAGTCGATGAGGACCGCGCCTCCCTTGCCCGTGGGGACCACGGGCGCCATGGCCGCCCGGCGGATGCCCTTGACGCGCTTTACCAGGAGCGTCGCCGCGGACAGGAGGGCCCCTGTGCTGCCCGCTGAGACAAAAGCGTCCCCGCCGCCATTTTTCAGAAGGTTCAGCCCCACCGTCAGAGAGGAGTCCTTCTTCTCCTTGAAGGCGGTGGCCGGATTGTCACAAATCTCCACCACCTGGTCGGCGTGGGCGATCTCCACGCCCGCGGGCAGCGTATCGATGCCGTCCTCCTTGAGACAGCGGAGGATGTCCTCCCCGCGGCCCACCAGGACCACCTCCACACCGTACTCTTTTACGGCGTGCAGCGCTCCACGGACATTGCACTGGGGGGCGTTGTCTCCGCCCATGGCGTCCACGATGATCTTCATGAAATCCCTCTTTCTAAGCCAGTATGCGTCGTTTTGCTTGTCCCTATCATACTCGCTTCCGGGACTTCTGGCAAGTCCCAAGTGGACGCAAGGCGCCTCACGCCGCCTAATCCCAGAGGCACAGGACCAGCAGAACGACCTGCTCCATCGCGGCATCCTGCCTGTCAGTTGCTTGAAAAACGATTCAACCTATAAAAATGTGACAGTCGGGCGGCAAAATGCCGCCCGACTGTCGCCTATATCTCCAGCGTGCCCAGGATATCCAGTGCGCGCCGGCTCAGTTCCGCGTTTTTGTTCCGCTTGCCCTTGACCCGATGATCCAGAGGCGGAATGATACCGAAATTCACATTCATGGGCTGGAACGCCCCTACGGTCTCATTGGAGACATACAGGGCCAGGGCCCCCAGGGCGGTCTCCTGTGGGAAGTCCACAGGCCGCTGTCCCAACAGCCGGCGGGCCAGCTCCACCGCCGCCACAAAGCCGGAGGCGGTGGATTCCACATAGCCCTCCACGCCGGTGATCTGCCCGGCAAACATCACGTTTTCCCGCCCCCTCAGCCGGTAATACCGGTCCAGGAGCCTGGGGGAGTCCAGATAGGTATTCCGGTGCATGACGCCGTAGCGGACAAACTCCGCATTCTTCAGCGCCGGGATCATGGAAAAGACCCGTTTCTGCTCCGGCCAGGCCAGGTGGGTCTGGAATCCCACCAAGTTATAGATAGATCCTTGGGCATTGTCCTTGCGGAGCTGCACCACGGCATACGGCGTGAGGCCTGTTCTGGGGTCCCGGAGCCCCTTGGGCTTCAGCGGGCCGTACCGCAGGGTATCCCGCCCCCTGCGGGCCATGACCTCCACCGGCATACAGCCCTCGAACACATTCTGGTCCTCAAAGCCGTGGACCTCCGCCGCCCGCGCGGTGGTGAGCGCCTCCCAAAACGCGGCGTACTCCTCCTCGCTGAGGGCGCAGTTCACATAGTCCGCCGTTCCTTTGTCATACCGCGAGGCAAACCAGGCATGCTCCATATCCAGGCTCTCAAAGGTCACCAGGGGGGCCGCTGCGTCAAAAAAGCTGAGGTAATCCGCGTGGACCAGACGCTGGATCTCTCCGGCCAGCGCGTCGGAGGTCAGCGGCCCTGAGGCCACGATGGCGTCTCCCTTCTCAGGGATGCTGGACACCTCCCCTTCCTCCACCGTGATGAGAGGGTGCGTTCTGATCCTTTCGGTGACTTCACGGCTGAAGCCCTCCCGATCCACGGCGAGCGCCCCGCCGGCCTCCACGCGGTGTTCGTCCGCGCAGGCTAGGATCAGGGACCCGCAGCGGCGCAGCTCCTCCTTGAGCAGTCCCACCGCGTTCTCCAGCTGGTCGGACCGCAGGGAGTTGGAGCACACCAGCTCTCCAAAATAGGGTGTGTGGTGGGCAGGCGTCATCCTCTGAGGCTTCATTTCGCGCAGGACCACGGGGATGCCCCGCCGGGCCAACTGCCAGGCGGCCTCGCTGCCCGCCAGGCCCGCGCCGATTACGATGACTGGTTCCATACACATAAGCCTTTCTATCGAAGACGGGCCGCCGGCTCCGGCGGCCCGTTCCGTTTTATTCCGCCTTTGCGGCGGTCCGCTTTTTTGTGGTCTTTTTTGCCGCAGCAGTCTTTTTGGAAGGCGCCTTTTTCTCTACGGTCTTCTTGACCGCTGCCTTTTTTGCCGGAGTCTTTTTGTCTGTGCTCTTCTTGGCCGCCGTCTTTTTCGCCGGCGCGGCCTCTTCAGCCGCCGCGGTCGGCTGCTTTTCCTCTCCGGCAGCCTTGCCGCTCTCGGCGGCCGGTTTCTTTTTATAGCCGCCCCGCTTATCCTCCGGTGTGAAGTTGGCGCAGTCCGGGTTGATGCAGAAGGGCTTTTTAAATCCCCTGCCCGACTTTTTGAACATGGTCCAGCCACACTCCGGGCAGTTGTCCTTCACAGGGACGTCCCAGGTCATGAAATCACAGGTGCTGCCGCCGCGGCCGCCGTTGTGCTCGCAGCCATAATAGGCATACCCCTTCTTGGAGGTCTTTTTCAGGATGCGCCCCCCGCACTTGGGACATTTTCCGGGCATCTCCACCACGATGGGCTTGGTAAACGTACATTCCGGATACCCCGGGCATGCCAGAAAGCGGCCGAACCGCCCGGACTTGATGACCATCTGCCGTCCGCACAGGTCGCACACCTCGTCGGATACCTCGTCGGGGACTTTGATGCGCTCCCCGTCCAAATCCTTCTCCGCCTGCTGCAGCTCTTTCTCAAAACCGCCGTAGAACCCGGACAGGAGGTCCTTCCATTTCTCCTTGCCTTCCTCCACCTCGTCCAACTGCTCCTCCATATGGGCGGTAAACGTGGTGTCCACAATGTCGGGAAATTTGTCCTTCATCAGGCCGGTGACCACCTCCCCCAGGGGCGTGGTGCGCAGGTACTTCCCCTCCTTCACCACATATTCCCGGTCCAGGATGGTGGAGATGGTGGGCGCATAGGTGGAGGGCCGTCCGATGCCCTTCTCCTCCAGGGCCTTGATGAGGGTAGCCTCGGTATACCTGGTGGGAGGCTGGGTAAAATGCTGTTCCGGCTTTACGCCGGTGAGGGAGAGGGGTTCCCCCTCCTTCAGATCGGGCAGAGGGGACTGCTTCACCTCGTCCTCCTCGTCCCGGCCCTCCACATAGACCGCTGTAAAGCCCGCAAACTTCAGGGAGGAGTGGGTGGCCCGGAAGGTGTAGCCCGCGGACTCCACCTCGATCCCCACGCTGTCGTAGACGGCATTGGCCATCTGACATGCCAGGAACCTGCTCCAGATGAGCTTATAGAGCCGGTACTGCTCGCTGGTCAGGTCCTTCTTGATCTCCTCGGGCGTAAGGCGGACGTCGGAAGGCCGGATGGCCTCGTGAGCGTCCTGTGCGCCGGACTTCGCCTTGAAATGGCGGGTCTCGGCGGGATAGTAATCCTTTCCGTAGCGGCTGACGATCATCTCCTTGGCGGCGGCCAGAGCCTCTTCGGAGAGACGCAGAGAGTCGGTCCTCATGTAGGTGATCAGGCCTACGGTGCCCTCCCCCTGAATGTCCACGCCCTCATAGAGCTGCTGGGCCACAGCCATGGTGCGGCGGGGCGTCATGTTGAGCTTCCGGCTGGCCTCCTGCTGGAGGGTGGAGGTGATGAAGGGAGGCGCGGGGGAGCGGTTTTTGTCCTGGCGCTTTACGCCCTTGACGGAGAAGGGGACGCCCCGCACGGCGTCCACCACCGTCTGCATCTCCTGCTCACTGTGGAGCTCCATTTTCTTTTCCCGCCCGTGGAAGGCCGCAGTGAAAGCCCCCATGTTGGGGGCGATCCGGGAAAGATCCACGTCCAGCGACCAGTACTCCTGCGGCTGGAAGGCGCGGATCTCCTCCTCCCGCTCGCATACCAGGCGGGTGGCTACGGACTGGACCCGCCCGGCGGAGAGCCCCCGGCGGATCTTTTTCCACAGGAGGGGGGAGAGCTGGTAGCCCACGATGCGGTCCAGGATGCGCCGGGCCTGCTGGGCGTCCACCAGGTCCATATCGATGTTCCGCGGAGAGGCGATAGACTCGTTCACCACCCGCTTGGTGATCTCGTTGAAGGTCACCCGATAGGTCTTGTCGTCGGGGATACGCAAAAGCTCCTTCAGGTGCCAGGAGATCGCCTCCCCCTCCCGGTCGGGGTCGGTGGCGAGGAACACTTTCTCGCTCCCCTTGGCCGCCTTCTTGAGCTCGGATATGACCTCTTCCTTGCCCTTGATGGGCTGATAGTCGGGAAGGAAGCCATGCTCCACGTCCACGCCCAGCTTGCTTTTGGGCAGATCCCGGACATGTCCCATAGATGCCTTTACCTCATAGCCCGGCCCAAGGTACTTGCCGATGGTCTTGGCCTTGGCCGGGGATTCCACAATTACTAAGTTCGTCTTCGCCACAGTATACCTCCAGTAGATCATCCTTCTATATGATCAAACGGGCGGCCACAGGCCGGTTCTACCGCCGGACGCCATAGAAACGGCCTCCGGCCGCCCGTCCTATTATTCCGTTTTGAACCGGACCAGTGCCTCAAAGCGCCTGCCGGGCCGCTCCGCCACATAGCCTTGGACCTGAAGCATGGTGAGGGCCGAAAGGACCCGCCGGGCCGGGATCTGCGTGAGCTCGATGAGATCATCGGCCAAAAGCTTTTTCTCCTCCAGCGCGGCCAGAAGCTCGATCTGGTCGTCTGTCAGGGCGCTTCTGTCAATATATGCCCGCTCCGGGGACTTGTCAACCGCTTTTTCCGCATCTTCGGTATGCTTTTCCTCCGGCTCCTCTGCCCGGGGCTCCAGACGGGCCGCGGCCTCCTCCCCGCTCAGCGGCACGGGGCGGCGGACTTTGCCGGGAAAGCGGTCCTCATATTCTCGCAGGACATCCCGAGCACAGGTGACCAGCCGGGCCCCCTGCTGGATGAGGCGGTTGGGCCCCTCACTCATGGGGGCATCCGCATTTCCGGGCACGGCAAACACATCCCGGTCCTGGTCCAACGCCTGCCGGACGGTGGTCATGGTACCGCTCCGCACGCCGCACTCCACCGCCACCACACCCAGACTTACGCCGCTGATGATGCGGTTGCGCACAGGAAAGTGCCAGCCCTCCGGCGGTGTACCGGGCGGGTACTCGCTCAAAAGGGCGCCCGCCGCGGCCACATCCTCGTAGAGGAAACGGTTCTCCCTCGGGTAGGCCACGTCAATGCCGCAGCCCAGCACCGACACCACCGGGCCGCCGCCCTTGAGCGCCCCTCTTACCGCCTCGGTGTCCAGGCCCTGAGCAATACCGGAGACCACCAGGGCCCCCTCCCGGGCCAGCTCCAGCCCCAGCCGCCCCGCCATCCGCTTCCCATACTCCGAGGGCCGGCGGCTTCCCACCACGGCCACGGCGATCTCCTCATCGAAGGCGGGCAGCCGGCCCTTCACATAGAGGACGGCGGGCGGATCGTAGATATTCTTGAGCCGGTCCGGATAGTCGGCGTCTCCCAGCGTGAGGATGCGCAGGCCGAGTCGCTCGCAGTCGGCCAGGATGCCCTCCGCCTCCGCCAGGTGTTTCTCCTGGAGCGCAGTCCGCACGGGAAGAGGGAGGTCGGACAGGAGGTCATACTCGCCGGGATCGGCAAAGTAGGCCCCTTCCGGCGTGCCGAAATGCTCCAGCAGCCGGACGGCGTGCTCGGGGCGCAGCCCCTTTCGCGTGGTCAGCCACAGCCAATATTTCAGACTCGCCATATCCTCCGTCCCCTCTCTCGTTTCAGATGGAAAGTCCGCTCCGCGCCATCTCCCACAGCACCACTGAGGCCGCCACTGCGGCGTTCAGGGATTCGCAGCGCGCCCGCATGGGAATCTTCAGGGTCTGTCCGCACAGGGCCAGCGTCTCCTCCGAAACCCCCTTGCCCTCACTGCCGATGACCACGGCGCACCGGCGCAGGTCTGCCCGGCGTACATCCTCAGTATCCGCCCGCAGCGCAGTAGCGTACAGTGGGAGCGCCGCGTCTGTCAGGCGGGCGGTCAGGGTCTCGCGCTCCATTTCCCAGACGGGAAGACGGAAACAGGCCCCCATGGTAGCCCGGACCGTTTTTGGGGAAAAGGGGTCCGCACAGCCGGGCAGCAGGATGAGCCCGTCCGCTCCGAAGGCGTCGGCTGTGCGCCAGACCGTACCCACGTTGCCCGGGTCCTGGACCCCATCCAGCACCAGATAGCGGGCGCCGAGCACCGAGTTGTAGCGCACGGCCTGCGCCAGCACATGCCGGTCGATCGGTATTTCGGGCGCTTTGCATTCGCAGAGCACCAACGGCTGCGCATCATCGTCCACCACCACCACATCGGCCCCTTCGCCGATGTAGAAATCGTTGTATACCAGGTCGTCCACATTGCTCTTGGTGACGCAGGCCGGGATGTAGACGGTCTCGTGGGTGCCCGGTTTGATGATAATGTCAATGCCCGGCTGGCCAACCTTTGGGATGATGTCCACATTTTCGGTGGACTGTCTTCCCGCGCAGCCGCCATCCTCGCGGATGTTAAACGCGCCTTTAATTTCTCCGGAAATATCCGAAATCATGCTCAACAGCTTTTTGGTAATGTCGTTCATGCATGTCCCTCCTGTTCCCTACTGGATATTCGTTTCACTTTTTCCACTGAGGCTGAAACGGCAGTCCTCGTGCAGCAGCTTGGGGAGAATCTCCTCCTTGCTGCCGCGATCGGAGATGCGGCCATCGGCCAGCACGATGATTTCGTCAGCAATGTCCAGAATCCGCTCCTGGTGGGAGATGATGATGATAGTACCGTTGTTTTCCTGACGCATGCTGCGGAAGACATCGATCAGGTTGTTAAAGCTCCACAGGTCGATGCCCGCTTCCGGCTCGTCAAAAATAGAGAGCTTGGTCTTGCGCGCCATGACGGTTGCAATCTCAATGCGCTTGATCTCGCCGCCGGACAAGCTGGCGTTTACCTCGCGATCGATGTAGTCGCGCGCGCACAGGCCCACCCTTCTCAGATAGGAGCAAGCCTCGCTGTCATCGATAGGGTGGCCGGCAGCCAGCTCAATCAGGTCGCGGACCGTGATGCCCTTAAAACGGATCGGCTGCTGGAAGGCAAAGCTGATGCCCTTCTGCGCCCTTTCTGTGATATTTAAGCCGGTGATATCCTCGCCGTCCAGTAGGATCTGGCCATGGTCAGGCTGGA
>OKSB01004132.1_pt1 | contig 10722 bp, 9 predicted proteins | sample 1601171 | NCBI WGS metagenome assembly OKSB01 (sample SAMEA3541496, study PRJEB24748) | human gut metagenome | biome: human gut; feature: human-associated habitat; material: faeces | place: China | collected 2012 | reverse complement strand
TAAAATAGGTCAGACATATTTTGAAATATCTCAGAGATAATTTTTTCTTGCTCCCGTGTGTTTTTTCCTCTTTGCCGGTGCGGGTTTCGGATGTTGCCTTAACATGGCTTTACGGGCGCGGTGTGTTCCATGAGCCAGTCGTGCGCGTGGGCGTCGTTGACGAGCGGGCCGAGACGGCGGCGCACCTCGGCATGGTAGTCGTTGAGCCACTGCACCTCGTCGGGCGTGAGCAGGCCGAAGTCTACGGCGCGCAGGTCGATGGGGCAGAGGGTGAGCGGCTCGAATTTGAGGAAGCGGCCGAACTCCGATTCGCCCGCCGGCACGATGAGTAGCGTGTTCTCTATGCGCACGCCGTATTTACCTTCGCAATATATTCCCGGCTCGTCGGTTACGGTCATTCCGGCGCGTAACGGCTGCGGCATGTAATTCATCCTGACTTGGTGCGGGCCTTCGTGCACGTTGAGGTAAGAGCCTACGCCGTGGCCCGTGCCGTGTCCGTAGTTCATAAGGTTTTGCCACATGTGGTAGCGTGCGCAGCAGTCGATTTGCGTGCCCGAAGCCCCGTCGGGGAACACGCAGCGCGACAGCATGATGTGTCCTTTCAATGTCAGTGTGTATGCCCGCCGCTCCTCGTCGCTTACCGGGCCGAGGGCTATGGTGCGGGTGATGTCGGTTGTGCCGTCCTCGTACTGTGCGCCCGAGTCGATTAGTATCATCCCTTTTGGTTCTAATTTTACGTCGCTTTCCTTGTCGGCCTCGTAGTGCACTATGGCGGCGTGCGCGCCGTATGCGGCTATGGTTGCGAAACTGAGCCCGCGGTAGAGCGGCTGCGCCGCGCGCAGTGCTGTCAGCTCGCGGTCTACACCCATTTCGGTCAATGTGCCGGTGGCAACAAGCTCGTCCAGGCGGCTAAGGAACGTTACCATCGCCGCGCCGTCGCGTTCCATGGCGCGGCGGAAGCCCGATATTTCGGCGGCGTTTTTCACGGCTTTCAGCGCCTCTGGCACGGATGGCGCCACCATGCACCCTCTTACCATGGCAGCGGTTTGCAGTGTACTGTTGCACTTGTCGCTCAGCAGCACGGGCGCTGCCTTGTTGGCGGCAAGGGCCGCGGCCGCGGCTTCGTAGGGCTTCACGGCCACTCCCGCGTCGGCCAAGTGTTGCCGCACTGCGGGCGACAGCTTGGCGTCGTCTGCAAAGAGCGTGCTCCCGCCCGGGGCGAGCAGCAGATAGGACACGAACACCGGGTTGCAGGGCACGTCGCTGCCGCGCAGGTTGAGCGTCCAGGCTATGTCGTCGAGCGCGCTCACGAACACCGACCTGCAGCCCTTTTTGGCTGCTTCGGCGAGTATGCGTTCTATCTTCGAGGCGGCCGTTTCGCCCGCGTATTCCAAGGGGTGCACCGTAACGGGGTTGTCCGGCAAGGCGGGGCGGTCGGGGTAGATTTCGGCAAAGGGGTCGTGCGTCAGGTCGAGCGTTATGCCTTTCGGAATGAGCACGGCGGCCAACTCGTCGCAGAATGCCTGCGTCACCACCGTGCCGTCCACGCCTGCTGTGCCGCCGCTTTCGAGCGTTGCGGCGAGCCATTCGCCTATGCCGGGTGTGCCGTCCGTTCCCTGCTTCATCAGTTCGTAGGGTGTGCCTTCGAGGGCCGAGGCGGCGGCTATGAAGTAGCGCGAGTCGGTCCACAGGGCGGCTTTGTTGAGTGTGACAACGGCTGTTCCGGCCGAGCCGTCGAAGCCTGTTATCCATGCGCGCGTCTGCCAGTGTTGCGGCGTGTATTCGCTCATGTGCGGGTCGGTTGTTGGGATTATGAACGCCGACAGCCCGCGCTCCTGCATGTATGCGCGCAGTTTCGCCACGCGCGAGTTTATGTTTTCGTTGTGCATTGCTGTGTGGTTTTTGTTTGTTTTTTGCGAAGATATGTTTTATTGTGTAATGCACTTTGCATTCTGGCGGGAAAAAACAGGCTTGCCGGTACGCGTTTGCCGCGCGGAAATCCGTTTTAGCACGAAAATGTAAGGCGTGTTTTGCAGAAAAATAAATTATTTTGTAGAATTTTGTCGAAAAACACTCCTGTTTCAAATTATTTTGCTTTATTTGCATTACAAAATCAGAGTTGCAGTGATGCAATGCATTTCCGGAAGTTGCAGCAAGCGCATTTCCGACGACAATATCGGCATGAAAAATGTTTGATACAGTACAATAGAAGCAATGTTCACTAATCTTACCAATGAATCAGTACCAAAATGAAAACGACCTCCTAAGGGGCGGCTTCGGCTGCATTCACATGTTGCCGGTTTTCGGCTTGCGATGAAAAAGCCGCCCCAGGAGGAGTACCTTGATTGATTTGTCGTGCGTGGCACGCCCGGTGGTAAATGTCCGGCGTGCCTGTTTTTTTTGCGTGTCGCTTTTTGTCTGAAATGTTTCTCGTTGAAAATCATAGCTGTTAGAGGTGGCAAAAAATATGTCCGACCTATTTCAAAATAGGTCGGACATATTTTAAAATTTCTCAGAGAAAATTTTTATTTGCTCCCGGGGCTTTTTTAAAGTAACCTTTGCGGGTGATACATTTGCGCAATGGTAAATCTCCGCCCGGGTTGCAGTAGCGGGGATGTCAGAGGGCTATCTGGCTTGCCTCGATGTCGTATCCCAGGAAAACTGAGGCCGACTTGCGGAACAGCGCTGCCGACTCGGTGGTGAGGTAGCGGCATGTGCCTTGGCGCGTGCAGCGCGCTTCCATGTCGGGATGGCGTTCCATATATCGGGCCAGGCTGGGCGCCACGTATTCGCCCTGCGGCACGAGGCGTATGCCCGGCGGGGTGTATTGCCGTATCTTGTCGAGCATGAGCGGGTAGTGTGTGCAGCCGAGTATTATGGTGTCGATTTCTGGGTCGCGCGCAAGTAGTGCGTCGATGTATTCTTTCACGAAGTAGTCTGCCCCGGGCGAGTTGTGTTCGTTGTTCTCGATTATCGGCACCCACAGGGGGCATGCCTGCCCGGTTACGGTTATGTCGGGGCAGAGTTTTTTCAGTTCCAGGTTGTAGGAGCGCGAGTTTACCGTCCCGGCCGTGGCAAGCAGTCCCACGTGACGCGTTTTGGTAAGGCTGCCTATGGCTTCGACCGTGGGGCGTATCACTCCCAGCACGCGGCGCGTGGCGTCAAGGTGCGGCAGGTCGTTCTGCTGTATGGTGCGCAGGGCTTTGGCCGAGGCTGTGTTGCACGCTATTATAACGAGCCGGCAACCGTAGGAAAAGAGTGCCTTGACGGCCTCGAGGGTGAACTGGTAAACTATCTCGAACGAGCGCGAGCCGTATGGCGCACGCGCGTTGTCGCCCAGGAACAGGTAGTCGTATTGTGGCAGAATCTCGCGTATGCGCCTCAGTATCGTAAGGCCGCCGTATCCGGAATCGAATACGCCTATTGGGCCGCAGGCTGAGGGTTCTGGTTTGGAATCCATTCTTTTATTGTTTGCAGTTTCTGCATTACGGCCCCGGTTACGTCTTCGCCCAGCGTGGGGTTGATGAACGGGAACGCGTGTGCGTCGGTGTTCATTATGAATTCATAGCCTTTTTCGGTTGCCACGAGCTTTATGGCGCTGTCGAGCCGGGCTATTATTTGGGCTTCAAGCTCCTTTTGCGCGTTGTCGAGCATTTGCGACACTTCGTTGCGGAATTTTATGCCCCGTTCCATGGCGTTCTGCAGTTCCTTTTGCCTTTTCAGCATTATTGTTTGCGGAAAGTCTTTCTGGCCTTGCAGGAAATCGAGGTACATGCGGCGGAACTCTTCTTCGTTGTGCAGGGTTTCGGAGTCGTATTTAGCCTTGATGTCTGCCAGGCTCTTTTGTGCTGCCGCATATTCGGGCAGCGATTCGAAGATGGCGCGGTAGTTTACATATCCGAACTTGTATTGCACCGGCGGAATCAGGATTATCGAATCCGTTCCCTGGGGCTGCATTTCGGGCAGCTGTTGTGCGGGTTGCTGCGCCGGCTGCTGTTGTGCCGGTTGCTGTACGGGCTGTTGTTCCGGCTGCTGCTGTGCCGGTTGTTCTGCGGGCTGCTGCGCCGGTTGTTGCACCGGCAATTGTGCGGGTTGTTGCGACGGTTCTGTAATCTGGGCAATGGCCGCGGCCGGGAGCAGCAGGAACAAAGCCAGGAGTATATTTTTCATATCCTACGGTATTAATGTTGCTTTAAATGCAAATGTAAGCGTTTATTTCGGTTTTTTCATCATTTTTCGCGGCAAACACATTCAAAATGTAAGCAGAAGGGTGGATTTGCGGCTTCGAAAACTTCGTTTTCATTTGTCTTTGCGCCCGCGTTGTTGTATCTTTGCGTATAATAATGTGATTATGGCACGTAACGTAGCAGCAGTACTTGCAGGAGGAAAAGGCAGCCGCACCGGTTTCGGCGTGCCCAAGCAATTTGTGGAGCTGTGCGGGCGCACGGTGCTCGAACGCTCCGTGGACGCTTTCGAGGAAAACGCCCTTATATCCGACATCGTTATTGTGTCGGCAGCCGATTATGTGACACATGTGGAGGAAATGGCGCGCCGCAACGCATGGACCAAGCTGCGTGCGGTTGTGGCAGGCGGAAAGGAACGTTGCGATTCCACGCGGGCGGCCATAAACGCCTGCCCGGTGGGGGTTGACAATATTCTTTTTCACGACGCGGCGCGCCCGCTCGTGTCGCAGCGCATAATAAACGACGTGTGCACCGCCCTTGAACGTTATGTGGCCGTCAGTGTGGCCGTGCCGTCTACCGACAGCCTCATAGAAGTGCATGATGGAAAGATGTGCCGCCCGATAGACCGCTCGTGCGTGTGGCGAGCACAGACACCGCAGGCGTTCCGACACAGCGTGATAGCCGGGGCTTACCGTAGGGCGTCCGGAGACCCGCACTTCTTTGCAACGGATGACTGCGCCGTGGTGATGACGTACATGCCCGGCGCGGAAATAACCGTCGTGCCCGGCGAGGAAACGAACATAAAACTTACATACGCCGACGACGCCGCGAGAATAGAGGACATCATACGCCGCCGCGCGGGTAAAGATATATGAATATGAGTAACTCAGGCAGGATAAAGGTATCGGTGGTGATGTGCACCTATAACGGCGGGCGTTACCTGCGGCAACAGATAGACAGTATCCTTGCACAAACATATCCGGTAGACGAACTGATTGTGCAGGACGATTGCTCTACGGACGATACCGTAGCCATAGTGCGCGAGTATGCTAAAATATATCCTTTCATACGTGTTTATGTAAATGAGAGGAATATGGGATATAACGCCAACTTCCTTAACGCTGTATTCAAGGCAAAAGGCGAGGCTGTCGCCATAGCCGACCAGGACGATATATGGCTTCCCGCAAAACTGGAGAAGCAGGTAGCTTTGCTTGAACAGGGATATAATTTCGTATTTCATAATTCGGCTCTTTTCGAAAGAGACCCGCAGTCTCCTGTGTCTGCAAGGCACAAGGAAAGGCCGCTGCTAACGGATTTCAGACTGCTTTTGAAACCTTTCATTCCCGGGCATGAATGTCTTTTTACGCGGCAAGCGCTGCCATGGTTGGAGAAAATCATGACGCACGAGCATAGTGTGGCTTATGCCTACGTTATAGCATTGGTTTGCAAAGCAACGGGAGGAATAGCATACGTCGACGAACCGCTTGTGTTGTGGAGAAGACATGAAAAAGCAGCAACTTTCGCCGGCAGAAGCGACACTGGCGCTTTTGCGGGAGTGCTGAAGTCTTTCCTGTCGGTTTTCAACAGTCGTAAGCGGGATGTCCTCAAGCGTTATTTTACGGCAGTGAGTGTTCTTCCTTTTGATAATAAGGATACAAGGCAACTTGTGTGTTTAATGCAGGGCGGAATTTGCGGCTTGTTCAGAGCCTGCGCGTTGTGCTGGCGGCATACGGCCGATTTGCAGCATGGCACGGGCATGCGAAGCCGGATTAAGGCGTTGCTTACCCCGCTACATCTTTTGCGCGAAGACAAATTTCTTATAAAATGACCTACATAATTAGAATGCAATGAACCAACCGCCCATTACAAAGCACAACGAGGCCCAGTTGCGCGGGGCACAGTTGAGAATGTTGGACATTCTTCTGGCTGTTGACGCTATTTGCCGCCGCCACGGCATAACTTATTGGGTTGACAACGGTACGCTTTTGGGTGCAGTGCGGCATGGGGGCTTTATTCCCTGGGATGACGACATGGACATAGCAATGCCAATGGACGATTACAGGAAATTTGCTTCGCTGGCTCAGGAAGAACTCCCCGAACGACTCGTCTTTTTACCTGCAAATGCGGGAAAACATACCGTAAGCCGGTTGCCGAAGGTCGTAGATACCGAATCTTTTTATGTAGAAGCGGGTGATGACCTGTCGCTTCCCCGTCCGCGTGGTTTATATATCGACATAACTCCGTTCATAGGCTTTCCTACGCATTTTGCGGCGTTGTCGCGCAAACTTGCTCGCGGCATGAGCGTGGCGCACGACATATTGCATAAGCGGCATTATTATACTTTGCGGAGTTTTGCGGAGTTTTTTTATTTCTCTGGCAAGTATGTTCTGTTCCGTTTCCTGTGGAAACTGTTAGAGGCGGGCGGGAAAGGCAAACGTGTCGCACCTGCCACTAATATAAACGGTTACGGGCTTTCGCACAAGCGGGAAAACATATTCCCTTTGGGACATGTGGATTTCGAGGGGCATTCTTTGCCGGCTCCGGCCGATACTGACGGTTACCTTACCGAGGTGTACGGCGACTGGCGTACCATTCCTCCTGTGGGAAAACGTAAAATCCACGCAGTATATATGAACACGAAATTAGACAAAAAGCAATGAAAACGCCAGCTCTTGTGGATGTTTCCGTCCTGCTCATTTTCTTCAATCGTCCTGATACGTTTGCGCAGGTTTTTGAACAGGTGCGCAAGGCGCGCCCCGCACGACTTTTCCTTTACCAGGACGGCGCGCGCAACGATGGCGACCTGGCGGGCATGGAAGCCTGCCGCAGGATTGCCGATGGCGTGGATTGGGATTGCGAGTTGTATAAACTCTATCAGGAAAAGAATCTCGGCTGCAATCCCTCGGGTTATATTGCTCACAAATGGGCGTTCTCGCTTACTGATAAGTGCATTGTGCTTGAGGATGACGTTGTGCCGTCCGTGTCGTTCTTCGCTTTTTGCAAGGAAATGCTCGACCGTTACGAGCACGACGAGCGCGTAGGCATGATAGCCGGTTTCAACCCCGAGGAGCAGAGCGAATGCGACGGTGACTACCTGTTCAATTCCAATTTCTCGATTTGGGGCTGGGCTTCGTGGCGCAGGGTGGTCGACAAATGGGACGAGAACTATGCTTTCCTCCGGAATCCTTATGCCCTTTCGTGTTTGAACGAGATTATAAGCGAGCGCAAAATGCGCCGCGACTTCCTTTACCGCTGCCGCCGCCACATCGAAACGGGCAAACCCCACTTCGAGACAATCTTCCGCGCTGCTTTGCTGATGAACAGTTACCTTGCCATAACTCCCCGCGTCAATATGGTGAACAATGTGGGTGTCTCGGCCGACAGCACGCACTTTGCCGGCTCCGTGGCCATGCTTCCCAAAGGCTACCGCCGCATATTCACGATGGGCAGGCACGAGTTGGAGTTTCCTCTCCGCCATCCGCAGTTCGTCATAGAGGACACGCGTTACCGCCGCAGCGTTTACCGCATTTTCGCTTGGGGACACCCGTGGATTAAGGTAGGGCGCTCGTTCGAGGAATTGATTATAAGCATACGCCACGGCCAGCTGAAACACATAGTCCGCTCCGTGCGCAACCGCATACTTAAATTGGCGGGGCGCAACAGGAACGTGTAATGCCGTATCCCCTGCAAGCCGGGAGCGGCCTTTTATTTTTGCAACAACAGGTAAAAAACATAACACTTATGAAAGATTTCATGTTTTACAGCCCTACGGAGTACGTCTTCGGCCGCGGGGTCGAGATGAAGACCGGCGAACTTGCCGCACGCCACAGCGGTTCGCGCGCTCTTGTGGTTTACGGTGGCGGTTCGGCTGTGCGCAGCGGAGTGCTGCAGCGCACGTGCGATTCGCTCAAGGCCGCAGGTCTCGAGCTTGACATGCTGGGCGGAATACATCCCAATCCCATGGACGACAAGGTGTACGAAGGTATCGACCGGGCACGCGCTTTCAAGGCCGACATGATTATCGGCGTGGGCGGCGGTTCGGTTATCGACACCGCCAAGGCCATTGCCGCCGGTGCGGTTTACGACGGCGATTTCTGGGACTTCTTCAGCGGAAAGAAGATAATAGAACATGCGCTGCCCGTGGGCGTTGTGCTCACCATTCCCGCCGCCGGGAGCGAAGGTTCGGGCAACAGCGTGATAACCAAGCGCGACGGGCTCATAAAACTCAGCCTGCGCACGCCCTATGCCCTGCGCCCCAAGTTCGCCATGATGAACCCGGAACTCACGTTCACGCTTCCCGCATATCAGACAGCCGCCGGGGCAACCGACATGATGGCGCACGTAATGGAACGTTACTTCAACAACACGCCCGCCACGCAGCTCACCGACAGCGTGTCGGAAGCCGTGCTCCGCACTATCGTCGAAGTAACGCCGCGCGTGCTCGAAAATCCCGAAGATTACGAAATGCGGGCCAACCTCATGTGGTGCGGCACGCTCGCACACAACGGAATATGCGGCACGGGAGTGGACGAAGACTGGACATCGCACTTCATCGAACACGAGATAAGCGCGCTCTACGGCGTGACGCACGGAGCGGGGCTTGCAGTAGTGTTCCCCGCATGGCAGACGTTCATGACAAGGCACAACCTGCGCAAGGTGGCGCAAATGGCGCACAACGTGTGGCGCGTAACGCCCACGGGCAACGACCTTGCCGATGCGCTCGAGGGAATAAGGCTATTCAAGGACTTCCTGCACCGCATAGGTATGCCCGTAACGTTTGCCGAGCTCGGCGTGCCCGCGCCCGACATCGACGCATTGGTCGAAAACCTGCACCTCCACAAGGGAAACCCCATAGGCAGCTACTTCCCGCTCACGCCTGCCGACACAAAGGCCATCTATACTCTTGCCCTCGGCGACGGAGAGTAATAGGCCGGACAGGCAACGCGCGTAAGAAACATCCGTGCCGGGCATATATTATATATGTCCGGCGTTTTTATATGCATTCGGTACGTAACGGGTTGTAACCCCGCCGCGTTATAACAGCTCCGGAATGCAGACAAAAAACGATACTTTATAATACTGCTGGTTATCAGCGCGTTGAATACTACGTCGGAGAAAAGAAAAAATTAATGGCTCGGATTTTAAAATCCGAGCCACTAATTTTAAAAAGCAAGCCACTAATTTTGGTCCTCTTTAAAACCGTGTGAAAACTTGCCGGGGAAAAACGTGCGCAAACGCGGTTTTTTTGTTGCTCCCAAACCCGAAACGGTCTTTAGGCTTTGTCAAATTGCGTGCTTATGGCAGTCAGATAGCTTTCCGCACGGCTGAAGGCGTAGCGGGCTACGGCGAAACCGTGCGGGAAGGCAGATGACGGCAGAAGTGCGTAAGTTGGCAAAGTAACGGCACTTGACATTATTACTTAATTTCCTAATGACTGTTTCGGGTTGAATTATCGCGTAGGCCGGTGCACCACAACGTATGGCGAAAGCCTGTCAGCGTGCGTGTTTCGCCAAATACCGCGCAGCTATCTCGCCGCGCTCCTTTATTGCAAGGTGTGCTGCCATGGGCAGTTCCTTTGTGTCGCAGTCTACCGGCGTGCCTTTTGGATAAAGCATTTGGAGTACGAACAGGCTCGGGCCTACCGTTATGCTGCCTACAAAAGCGTCGCCGTGCAGCATGGTGTCCACCTGCGCAAGGAAGCGCACCATGCGGCGGTGTTTCGTTTCGGTGTCTGTTTGTGTGAATGCCGAGTTTACGTAACCACGTTCCTGGGGAGTGCACAGCGAATACCATGAGTACTCCGGGTAATCTCGCCTCACGCTTTCGAGCAGCCCGTAGTCGTCGGTGAGCAGCAGTATGTCTTTCAGCCCGGTAGCCTTGCGCAGTGCGGCCACGAATGTTGCGGGCGAGAGCAGGCTTACTTCGGTTATCTTGTCTCCGCCGCGTATCTGCATACTTGCGTAATGTTCCGGCAGGGAAATGGAGCGCATTAGTTCGTGTGCCTGCTCGCGTACGCCGGCGTTGAGTCGCCAAAGCATAGAGGCAACTTTCCTGAACGCCTCGTCATAGGTGCAGTCCAGTCCCATTTCGGGAATACGGCAATGTGCGGGCGACGTTTGCGGTATGTCGTAGGTAGAAAGTGCAGGACGCCCGTATTCACGCCAGCTAATAAGGCGGTACATACTGCCGCGCAAGGCGGTTTTCAGTTTCCACAGCAGCAGTCCGCCCGTGCCTACGTTCGGGTTGCGACGGCGTAGCTCGCCGAGCGGCGGAAGGCGGTGCACATTCCAGCGGCTGTTGAAGTCTCCTTCCACTTCGGTGCAAAAAGGTTCGAAAAACTCGCTCCAGCCTCCCTTTCCGAAGTTGGCCCCGCGGCTGTACAGGCAAAACTGTATCTTGTTTTGCAAGCAGTAAACCACGGCATTTACCATATACTTGAATTCTGCAAAGAATCCCGCGTCTATGCCTGCACGGAATACTAACTTTTTTGTAAAATTGCCGTTTACCTTGCGGTAACGTGCGGCAAAGTCATCTATTT
>OKSB01004130.1_pt1 | contig 10726 bp, 8 predicted proteins | sample 1601171 | NCBI WGS metagenome assembly OKSB01 (sample SAMEA3541496, study PRJEB24748) | human gut metagenome | biome: human gut; feature: human-associated habitat; material: faeces | place: China | collected 2012 | reverse complement strand
AGGCCCAGCCCGACAAGTTCATCACCACGCCCGGCCTGAGCGCGAAGGCGCCCAAGGAGATTTCGTGCCAGAATCTGGCCGCGATCATCGAAGCCCGCATGCAGGATATCATCGATTTCGCGGTCGAGGAGATCAAAAAGTCGGGATACCAGAACAAACTCTCCGCAGGCGTCGTACTGACGGGCGGGGGCGCGCAGTTGCGCGATCTGGACGCGCTGTTCAAAAGCTATACGGGCATGGACGTCCGCGTGGCGGGCCCCGAGGCGGTGCTCGCGGCCGATAGCCCCGACGAGGTGACGGGCCCCGATATGTCTACGGCCGTCGGAATTCTGGCCAAGGCTTTCGCCGAAGACCGTCCGGCGCGTTCGGCCCGCCCGAAAGCTTCTTCGCCCCGTCCCGTTTCCGGTTCTTACGATGCGACCGAGCCCAAGGCCGGCGTCAGCCGGCAGAAGATCAACGATCTGTATCGGAACGACGCGGGAGCGTCCCGCTACGGGCAGTCCGCTCCCGGCGAGTCCGTCGCGGAAGAGGAGGAGTTCGAGCCGAAGAAGGCCAAGAAGCAGAAAGGAAGCCGGGGACCCGGATTTTTCTCCAAGATCAAGGAGAAAATGATCAACATGTTCGACGAGGAGATCGACGATAACGAGATTTAGTACGCACGTTGCGGAGGCCTGCTCCGAAGCGTGCGGCACAATATATTGACGGAAACAGAACAAAACGAAGCGGAAACGATATGCCCGAGGTAGATAAGATCATCGATTTTGAGATTCCGAAACTTTCCCCGTCCATTATTATGGTGACGGGCGTCGGCGGCGGCGGAAGCAATGCCGTCAATCACATGTTCGAAATGGAGATTGCCGACGTGTCGTTCATGGTGTGCAATACGGACCCTCAGGCGTTGCGCAACAGTCCGGTGCCGGTCAAAGTGCGCTTGGGCCAGAACGGGCTCGGAGCGGGCAACAATCCCGAGAAAGGACGGCAGGCGGCGCTGGAGAGTCTGGACGAGATCGTCGAGATTTACAAGCGCGAGGGGACGAAAATGGTCTTCATCACGGCCGGAATGGGCGGCGGCACGGGTACGGGAGCCGCTCCGGTCATTGCGAAAGCGGCCCGCGAACTGGGGATTCTGACTGTCGCGATCGTGACGATTCCGTTCAAGACCGAGGGGCCGAAGCGGATGAAGCAGGCTTATCAGGGTATCGACGAGCTGCGGGAGTGCGTCGACTCGTTGCTGCTGATCAACAATGAGAACATACAGGAGATTTTCGGCAAGCTGACGCTGACCGAGGCGTTCCACAAGGCCGACGACATTCTGGCCACGGCGGCCAAGGGCATCGCCGAAGTCATCACGCGCGAAAACACCGTCAACGTGGACTTCGCCGACGTGCAGACCGTGATGACCAACAGCGGCGTCGCGCTGATGGGTTCGGGACGCGCGTCGGGCGAGGACCGGGCGATGGCGGTGGCCAACATGGCGCTCGAGTCGCCTTTGCTGAACCATAACGACATTGCCGGAGCGAAGAACATACTGATCAACATTACTTCGGGCGAGGAGGAGATCACGCTCGAGGAGACGTACATGATTACCGAGTACATTCAGGAGCGCGCCGGAAACAACGCCGACATCATTTGGGGCGCCGGCAAGGACGACTCGCTGGGCTCCGACATCGAGGTGACTATCATTGCGACCGGTTTCGACTACAACCAGATGAATATGGTGTCGTATTCGCCTCTGCAGGGCTATAAGGATTCGCTGCGCAAAAGCGTGCCGACCGAGGAGCCCGGGATGCAGGCGGAGCAAGGGGAGCCGTCCGTCGAACCGGAGGCCCGCGAGCCGGAAGGTCCGTTCAAGACTCGGATACACAAGCCGGTCGCTCCGGCGGCGCAGCCGTCGGCTCCGGAAGCGCCCCGCCCGTTCGAACGGCCCGCTCCGAGACCGGCCGCGCCTCAGGCGCAAAATCCTTTCGCCGCTCCGGTCGCTCAGCAGACGATCGCTTCGAAGCGCGACAAGGAGTCCGATATCGATATCGACGAGCTGGAGAACCGTCCGGCTTTCGTGCGTCGTAACGTGAAGTTCGTCAAAGACAATTCGGCGGAGGGAGGACGCAGCTCGCGCGTGGCTCTCAAGGACGATAGCGCGCCGAGCGACAAGACCCAGAACAGCTCGCTGTTCGATTAGCGCGGCGTTTCGTCGTCCGAGCCGCGAACCGCGACCGAACGGATGAGTCGGGGGCTGGTACGGCCGGAGACCGGGCGTACCCGGCGGCGTTCCGATCATATTTCATACCGAGGCCTTGATGGAGTGTATCATACAAACCGTGATGTTTCGCCCGTTTACGGGCCACGACATGGTCGTGTCGATCGTCATCGCGGCGCTTCTCGTCTGCTCCGCGCTGGTGTCGGGTTCCGAGACGGCCTTTTTCTCGCTGACTCCGCGCAACATCGCTCAGCTCAAGACGGGCCGCAGCCGTAGCGGCCGGGCGATCCTGAAGTTGCTGTCGGTGCAGGAATATTTGCTGGTCACTATTCTGATCGTCAATAATCTGGTCAATATCTGCATCGTGATCCTGTCCAACGGACTGATCGATTCGTTGACGGATTTCGGCGGAGCGGCCGGGCTGGAGTTCGTCGTCAAGACGGTCGTCGTGACGTTTCTGCTGCTGCTTTTCGGCGAGATCATGCCCAAAATATTCGCGTCGTACAACCCCTTGCGCGTTGCCCGGATGACTTCGATTCCGCTTCTTTTGCTCAAGTCGGTCTTCCGTCCGCTGGCTTATGTGCTGATCCGTTCGGGGAGCTACATCAACGAGAGCGTGGCCAAGAAGCGGGTCAATATTTCGATCGACGAGCTGTCGAACGCCATCGAGATGACCACCGACCAGACCGTCGAGGAAAGACGGATGCTGTCCGGCATCGTCGGTTTCGTGCATACCGAAGTCGTCGAGATCATGAAGCCTCGCGTCGATATCGTCGCGCTCGATCTGAAGGACGATTTCGCCGAAGTCCGCCGCGTGATCATAGAGTCGGGCTTCTCGCGGATTCCGGTTTGCGAGGAAGGGATCGACGACGTGAAAGGCGTGCTTTACGTAAAGGACATGCTGCCCTATATTTCGCACGGCGACGACTTCGAGTGGCAGCACCTGATCCGCCGCGCCTATTTCGTGCCTGAGCATAAGAAGATCAACGATCTGCTCGAAGAGTTCCAGAACAACAAGATTCATATGGCGATCGTCGTCGACGAGTACGGGTCGACGCTCGGTCTGGTCTCGCTGGAGGATATTCTGGAAGAAATCGTCGGCGAGATTTCGGACGAGTCCGACATCGAGCAGTCGTTTTACACGAAGTTGTCCGAGAATACCTATCTGTTCGACGGCAAGACGCATCTGAACGATTTCCTGAAGGTGCTTTCGTTCGATGAAGACTATCTGGACGAGGCGAAAGGCGAAGCCGAGACGCTGGCCGGACTGATGCTCGAGATCAGGAAGGATTTTCTGCGCCGGGGCGAGACGCTCGCGTATCGCCGGCTGACTCTCCGTGTCGACGCGATGGACGGTCGCCGGATCGATAAGATACGGGTTACGGTCGCCGACTCGGAGGATTGAGCCCGAGGATCGCGGAATATTCTGGCGGACCGTATGCCGGCCGAGTGCCGTAAAACGATGCGCATGCCGGAGTAGGTCGCCTTTCGAGGCCGAGAAACCGATTTTTTCCTGTCTCTTAATTTCATGTTCCGTAATAGCCGCCGAGGCTTATTTGTCGGGCGGTTTGTTCGACAGCCGTTTCCCCTGTGGCCGGTTCGGCAGGAGTCGTGCGGCGCTTGCCGGCGCAGGAACAGGCCGAAATAAGAGCGGACAGGCCCGACGACCTGTCCGCTTTCGAATGTGCCTGTTCGAAGATGCGTTCTCTTGCCTGCTTCGAGAATGCGCCCGTCCGCTTCCGTGCACGGTGTTGCGCCCGAAGGACTCGCGGAACCGTTCCGGCGACAAACCCCGATGGCTATCTATATCTTGTTTTTGATATCCTGATATTCCACTTCGAGCCCTTTCTCGTAGAGCTTCATTGCCCGCCGGCTCATGCCCATGCTCGAGAAGCCCCCGTCGTGATAGAGATTCTGCATCGTAACCTTGCGCGTCAGGTCGGAGAACAGCGTGAGCACATAGCCTGCGCAGTCGTCGGCCGTGGCGTTGCCCAGCGGCGAGGTCCGGTCGGCGAAATCCATCAGGTCGCCCATTCCCATGACGCCGCTGCCGGCCGTCGTCGGGGTGGGCGACTGCGAGACCGTATTGATGCGGACGTGCTTCTCGCGGCCGTAGATATAACCGAAGCTGCGGGCGATCGACTCGAGCAGCGCCTTGGCGTCGGCCATGTCGTTGTATCCGTAGAGCGTGCGCTGGGCGGCGATATACGTCAGCGCGACGATCGACCCCCAGTCGTTCAGCGCGTCTTTCTTGCGGGCCACCTGAATGACCTTGTGGAACGAAATGGCGGATATGTCGAGCGTCTTGGCCAGGTAATCGTAGTCCAGATCGTCGTATTTGCGTCCTTTTCGTACGTTGAGGGACATGCCGATCGAATGGAGGATGAAATCGAACTTGCCGCCGAAGTGCTCCATGGTCCGGTCGATGAGGCGTTCCAGATCGGGCACGCTCGTGGCGTCGGCCGGCACGACGATCGTGCCGCACTGCTCGGCCAGTTGGTTGATCGTGCCCATGCGGATCGATACGGCCGTGTTCGTCAGCACGATCTCGGCTCCCTCCTCAACGGCGCGCCGGGCCACTTTCCATGCGATGGAATTCTCGTTCAGGGCGCCGAAAATCAGCCCCTTCTTCCCTTTCAGCAAATTGTAAGACATATTTCCTAATCCTTTTAGTCGCGGGCAAAGGTAGCGAAATATGCCAAACTGCCAAAAGCCTATTGCGGTACGAAGATATAGGTGATGGTCCCGCTCTGACGGTCGGCGGCCGAGCCGTCGACATTGAACCGGGAATTGCGCGCGGCCGTGACGGCCGTCTCGTTGATGCAATTGCTCGACGTCGTGGTCTCCTTCAGCGAGGCTGCCGTTACCTTGCCGTTGCGGTTGACGGTGATCGCTACGGTGACCTCGCCTCCTCCCTCGCACTGGTAGGCCGGCGTGTGCAGGTAGACGTCCGTCCGTCCGGGCAGCGAGTAGGAGACCAGCACGCGTCCCTTCTGCTTCACGCCGCTCGGCTTTTCTCCGTCCTTGGCTTCCCGCTGGGCCTTGTGCCGGGCGATCATTTCGCGCTCCTCGCGGCGGCCCCGCTCGAACGCCTCGCGCGAGGCCTGCATTCTGCCCCGGACGGCGGCGGCTTCCTCGTCGAGGCTCTCCATGAACTCTTCGGTCGCTTCGGAAAGGTTTCCCGACGACGCGCTCCGCTCTCCGACCGACTCGTTGCGGCCGTTCTCGTCCGAGACCAGATTCCTTACGTCGCGATAGTCGCTGCGCTCGTCCCGCTGCTCGGGCTCCTGCTCTTCGGGAAGAGCCGCCTGCAGATCGGTCAGGTCCATGTAGATCGTATTGTAGGTGACGCGCTGCTGGAGAACGATTTTGGCCGAAACGAACACGATACCGAACGCCAGGTAGGCAATGACCATGCAGCACAGCCCGACCCGGTGCTCGTAAGCCCATGAGCCCGCGTCGAACGGGCGTTTCTCGAAAGGCAGCGGAATGCGTGCCCGGGGCTGTCGGGGAGGCTGCGGACGAGGCGTTTGTGACGGTTTTGTCTCTCGGTCCATCGTTTGCTATAAAAGTCGAACAAAAGTACGATTTCTTTCAAAAAATTCATACCTTTGCATTTAAAATAATTTTTCGATATAGCATGTCGCACAAACAGAGAACATTAAAGGCTCCGGTTGTTTTCCGAGGAAAGGGACTGCATACGGGGCTCGATGTTACGATGACTATTAACCCGGCCGACTCCGGCTGCGGAATACGTTTCCGTCGAATCGATCTGGAAGGGCAGCCCTTCGTCGACGCGCTGGCGGAGAACGTAGTCGATACCTCGCGCGGAACCACGATAGAAAAGAAAGGCGTCCGGATAGGGACGATCGAGCATGTGATGGCGGCCCTGTGGGGTTCCGGCGTCGATAACGCGCAGATCGACATCGATGCGCCCGAAACCCCGATTCTCGACGGCTCGGCTCTTCCTTTCGTCGAGGCTATCGCTTCGGCGGGAACCGTCGAGCAGCCGGCCGACCGCGTCTATTTCCATATCACCGAGAAGACCGTTTATTCCATTCCCGAGCGCGGCGTGGAGATCGTCGCCTATCCCGACGACGAGTTTTCGGTCAACGTGAACGTCGATTTCAATTCCAAGATCATCGGGAATCAGTACGCGCGGCTCGACCGCATGGAGGATTTCGCCGAGCAGATCGCACCGTGCCGCACGTTCGTTTTTCTGCACGAACTGGAGCCTCTGATCAACAACAATCTGATCAAGGGCGGCGATTTGGACAACGCGATCGTTATCGTCGAGAACCGTATTTCGGACGAGGAGCTCGACCGTCTGTCGAAAATATTCGACAAGCGCGACGTGCAGGTCAACGAGGGTTATCTGAACAATCTGCGGCTGCGTTTCCCGAACGAACCTTCGCGGCATAAGCTGCTCGATATGATCGGCGATCTGGCGTTGATCGGGCAGCGCATCCGGGGGCGCATCGTGGCCTACAAGCCGGGCCATGCAGCCAATACCGAGTTCGCGAAGATGATCCGCAAGGAGATCAAACGAGGCGGAACGCGCCCGATGTTCCGGATCGATCCGGCGGCCAAGCCTCTGTACGATATCAACCAGATCAAGCGCCTGTTGCCTCACCGTCCCCCGTTTCTGTTGGTGGACAAGGTGATGCATCTGGACAGCGAGCATGTGGTGGGGTTCAAGAACGTGACGATGAACGAGCCGTTCTTCGTCGGCCATTTCCCCGACGAGCCGGTGATGCCGGGCGTGCTGATCGTCGAGGCGATGGCTCAGTGCGGCGGCATTCTGGCGCTCAGCTCCGTGCCCGACCCGGAGAACTATTCGACCTATTTTCTGAAGATCGACGGCGTGAAGTTCCGCGACAAGGTGGTGCCGGGCGATACGCTCCAGTTCGAGCTGACGCTCGCCGAGCCGATCCGGCGCGGCATCGTGCTGATGGAGGCCAAGGCATTTGTCGGCAACCGTTTCGTTACCGAGGCCTTGCTGATGGCGCAGATCGCCAAGAACAGGGTCGGTTAGTCGGAAACGGCATATTTCAGACAGAGTAATCATTTAATCCAAACCGGTATGATAAGCAAATCAGCTCATATTTGTGAAGGTGCAAAGTTGGGAAAAGACGTGACCGTCGAACCTTTTGCATACATCGCTGCCGACGTCGAGATAGGCGACGGCTGCTGGATCGGCCCGGGCGCCGTGATTCTGGACGGCGCGCGTCTGGGAAAGAACTGCAAGGTGCATACGGCGGCTGTCGTGGCCGGTCTGCCTCAGGACCTGAAGTTCAAGGGCGAGTATTCGACGGCCGTGGTCGGCGACAATACGACGATTCGCGAGTGCGCGACGATCAGTCGGGGCACGGCGGCCAAGGGCGTGACGACAGTCGGAAGCAATACGCTGATTATGGCTTATGTGCATGTAGGACATGACTGTACGGTCGGTGACAACTGCGTACTGGTCAACCGCGTTTCGCTGGCCGGCGAGGTGGAAGTGGGCGACTGGGCCATTTTGGGAGGCCACTGCGCCGTGCATCAGTTCTGCCGCATCGGCGAGCATGTGATGCTGAGCGGCGGGTCGCTCGTGAGCAAGGACGTGCCGCCGTTCGTGAAGGCGGCCCACAATCCGCTGTCGTTCGTCGGAGCGAACTTCATCGGCCTCCGCCGCCGGGGATTCACGGCCGACAAGATCAACGAGATTCAGGAGATGTTCCGCATCCTGTTCCAGTCGGGCTACGCTTACTCGCGCGCCTGCGAGGTGGTCGAGACGCAGATGCCCCGCACGCCCGAGCGCGATCTGGTGCTCGACTTCATCCGCTCTTCGAAGCGCGGCATCCTGAAGCCGTTCAATCCGAAAAAGCAGAACGACGAAGTCGAGTAGGCGTTTTTCGACGAAGCGTCGTTTCCGTTGCGCCGTATTTCGGATACGTATGACGGGGCCGGGAAGACGAAATGCTGGCTGTTTCAGCGAAAAATGACGCGAAAATATTGCAGAGGCCGAAAAAATAACGTATATTTGCATCGAGGCATCAATATCAAGGGAGGGGGACGGGCAGTCCCCCCTTTTGTTGAATGAGCGGGCCTGCGGAAAAGTCGTCGGGCCCCGAACGGACGAAAACGGTATGGATACGGAACGCATACGCGAGATCGCAGAGCAGGCGCTGTCGGGAACCGACCGGTTCGTCGTCGGAATCCGACAATTGCCTTCCGACGAGATCGAGGTGACGATCGACAGCGATACGACCGTCGGAATCGACGACTGCATCGCCCTGAGCCGCGCCGTGACCGGGGCGTTCGACCGCGATGCGGAGGATTTCGCCCTGACGGTCGTTTCGGCGGGAATCGGGCAGCCGCTCGTTTGCGAGCGCCAGTACCGCAAGATGGTGGGGCGCGAAGTCGATGTCGTTTTGCGTGACGGTCGCAAGCTGACGGCCGAGGCGAAGGCGTTCGACGGCGGGGCTTTGACGCTGGCTTATGCCGAAAAGGTAGCCGTCGAGGGAAAGAAGCGCCGCCAGAGCGTGATCCGCGAGGAGACGATTCCGCTCGATGCGATCAAGACGACGGCGGAGCACCTGAATTTCAGGTAGCGCGCCTGTAGGACGAAGAGATATTGAACTTAAAATATTACGGATAGCGGTCGCGTCGGTTCGGCAGCGGGCCGGACGCGAGCCGGAAAATCTCACATTGACACATGGATAATCTCAATCTCGTAAGCACTTTCGCGGAATTCAAAGAGCTTAAAAACATCGACAAGAGCACGATGATCGGCGTTCTCGAGGACGTTTTTCGTCATTTGCTGATCAAGACCTACGAAACGGACGAGAACTTCGACGTGATCACCAATCCCGAGAAAGGGGATCTCGAAATATGGCGCAACCGCACGATCGTCGAGGACGGGACGGTCGAGAACCCGAACCAGCAGATCTCGCTTACGGATGCCCGCAAGATCGACTCCACGTACGAAGTGGGCGAGGAGGTGGCCGAGGAGATCAAGCTCGCGGACTTCGGCCGTCGCGCCGTGCTGTCGCTCCGACAGAACCTGGCCTCCCGGATCATGGACCTCGAGAAGGCCAACCTGTTCAACAAGTATACCGAGAAGGTCGGCGAAATCATCACCGGCGAGGTCTATCAGGTGTGGAAGAAGGAGATACTGGTATTGGACGACGACGACAACGAGTTGGTGCTGCCCAAGTCCGAGCAGATTCCGAGCGACTTTTTCCGCAAAGGCGAAAGCGTGAAGGCGATCGTCGCCCGCGTCGAGATGAAGAACAATTCGCCCTACATCGTGCTGTCGCGTACGGCTCCCGAGTTCCTCGAGCGGCTGTTCGAGATGGAGGTTCCCGAAATCTACGACGGCCTGATTACGATCAAGAAGATCGTCCGCATACCCGGCGAACGGGCCAAGGTGGCCGTCGAGTCGTACGACGACCGGGTCGATCCGGTCGGCGCCTGCGTGGGCATGAAAGGTTCGCGCATCTACTCGATTGTCAAGGAGCTGCGCAACGAGAATATCGACGTCGTGAATTGGACGTCCAACAGCCAGCTGCTGATCCAGCGGGCGCTGAATCCGGCGAAGATCTCCTCGATCAATCTCAACGAGGAGACCAAGACGGCAGCCGTCTATCTGAAGCCGAACGAGGTGTCGCTGGCGATCGGGAAGGGCGGCCTGAATATCCGTCTGGCCAGCATGCTGACCGGCTACGACATCGACGTGTACCGCGAGCTGGAGGAAGAGGACGTGGCGCTGGACGAGTTCAAGGACGAGATCGACGAGTGGATCATCGATCAGCTCAAGGGAATCGGCTGCGATACGGCCAAGAGCGTGCTGGAGCTTTCGGTAGAGGATTTGGCTAAGCGGACCGATCTGGAGGTCGAGACGGTGCAGGAGGTCGTGAATATCCTCAAGTCGGAGTTCGAATAACGAACACGTCGCCGGACGGAGCGCATGCCGTGCCGCTCTGTCCCGCGAGCGATCCGTCCGGCGCACGGCCGAGGCCGAGAGGCGCGCGATGAATACAAAGGTAATACCGAAGAAAAACAAGGAAATATGCCAAATGCAAGAAGACTGAGACTCCATCAGGTTGCAAGAGAGTTGAAAGTAGGACAGACGACGATCATCGAGTTTCTGGAGAAGAAGGGTGTCAAAGTGGAAAACTCGCCCAGCTCGATCATCGAGCCGGCGGTCTATGCCATTCTGGACAAGGAGTTCGGAGGAAACAAGAACATCGAGAAAGTGAATATCCGCGAGAAGATCGCCCTGAAGCACGAGGCGGTTTCGCTGGGTACTCGTAAGGGATCGGACGGGGCGTCCGAAGAGGAGTCGGGCTTCAAGAGCGAGGTATTTGTCAAAAGCGGTGTTATCAGCGTCAAGGACGAAGTGGCGGCGATGAGCATGCCGAAGATTTTGGGCAAGATCGATCTGTCGGGCGGCCGCTCGGGGCGTTTGTCGTCGTCGGAGAAAAAACCTGAGTCTCCGAAAAAGCCTGCTGCCGCTTCTGAAATATCAGCGTCTTCCGTCCCGGC